>Ga0164290_1000115_pt1 | contig 295442 bp, 307 predicted proteins | sample Micstemetagenome_FD_108782 | JGI IMG/M metagenome (GOLD analysis project Ga0164290, IMG submission 108782) | Contaminated culture microbial community from soil near Moab, Utah, USA - Microcoleus steenstrupii SON62 (Illumina Assembly) | ecosystem: Environmental > Terrestrial > Soil > Soil crust... | reverse complement strand
TGCGGCTGGGCGCAACGGCCGCTAGGCTTCGGCACAATAAAACGCCAACCAATCCATCAAGGGGGCAACATGAACTGGGCAAAACGGCGGCTGATCGCCGCGACCGCCATCGCGATCCTGGGCTTGGGCCTGGCCGGCTGCGTCACCAATGCCGAAACGGCCTATAGCGGCCCGCCCTTGCTGGCCAATCCGCAGCCCAGCGCCGCCGCATTGCGGCCCGGCCTCGCCACCACCTATTTCAGCGGCACCTATGACGACATCGACAACATGCCGCGCGGCGCCAGCGGCAAGGCCACCGGTCGCGCCGGCCCGGCCGTAACCCAGCTTGAAACGGTTTCCGCGCGCGGCCGCGTCTTCGATGCCACCACGGACATCTTCTATGGCATCCGCTTCGATGGCTATGTGCTGCTCGACAAGCCGGGCCGCTACGGCTTCGCGGCGCGCACCAATGACGGCAATCGTTCCTGGATCGGCAATGTGATGGTATCCAACGATCCCACCACCCATGCCGAGCGCACCACGCCGACAACGTACCTGGACATCACCACGCCGGGCTATTACCCGATCCTGATCATGTATTTCCAGAAGCGCGACTCCGCCGCCTTCACCTATTTCTGGCAGCCGCCGGGCGCCACCGCGCTCAGCGTTATTCCGGCGGATGTGATCAAGCATCTGCCGGGGCAGTAAGCCGCCCTGCATCACGCTAAAATCAGAGCGGCCCGGCCTCACGAGAAGCCGGGCCGTTTTGCTTTTACGCTGAGGCCTTTTACACGCCCCAATCGGGATCAGGCACGGTGGCGAAGACCGAGCGCAGGCCTTCGCCCCAGCGCACGCGGATATCGTTGAAATAGGGATCATCGGCATCAATGCGGCGATGCAGGGCGGGCTTGAATTCATCCTTGCGCAGGATCAGCAGATCCAGCGGCAGGCCCACCGAGACATTGGAGCGCAAGGTGGAATCCATGGAGATCAGCGCGCATTTCGCCGCCTGCAGCAGCGGCGTATCAGGGCGGATGACGCGATCCAGGATCGGCTTGCCGTATTTCGCCTCGCCGATCTGCAGGAAGGGCGTGTCCTGGGTGGCGCGGATGAAGTTGCCGGCATAGTAGAGCATGTAGAGCTGGGTGGGCCGGCCCTTGATCTTGCCGCCGAGCAGCATGGTCAGGTTCGGCTCGATGCCCTGCTGCTTCAGGCCCTCGCCATCGCGTCGCGCCACTTCGCGGATCGCCGCGCCCACCACGCCGGCGGCATCGAACATGCGCGTGGCCTTGAGCAAATCATGCTCCTTGCCCTCGGCGTCCACAAAGCCGCCATTGAGCAATGACACCACTGACTGGCTGAGCGACAGGTTGCCGGCCGTGGCCAGGGCCAGCACGCGCTCGCCGGGCTGCTGCCAGACATGCAGCTTGCCAAAGGTGGCGATACTGTCGACGCCGGCATTGGTGCGGCTATCGGCGAGGATGACGACACCATCCCGCAGGTTGAGGCCGACGCAATAGGTCATGATGCTGGTCCCGGTTCCCTAAACCCCTGAATACCCGTCATGCCCAGGTTCAGCCCGAGCATCCACGAGTTTGTCCCTTTTCCCGAGCCAAAAAGCAACTCGTGGATGGCACGCCTCCGCGCGCCATGGCGGCTTAAGTCACGCCGTGTGCATGAAATCCTGGGCGATGGCGGCGCCGAGCTCAATGTTCCGGTCGATCGCCTCGGTGAGGTATTCGTGCAGGCCCTTGGCCACGATCTCGTCGATGCTGCCATAGCGCAGGCGCATCAGCAGGCCTTCCGCCAGGCGCACGGATTCATAATCGCGCCGGTAATGCTGGCGCAGGTACTGCATGATCTCAACGATCTCGGCGAAGCAGTTATGCAGGCTGCGCGGCATGTCATCCCGCAGGATCAGCAATTCAGCGACGCGCAACGGGTGGATGCTGTCGCGGTAGATCTGGCGGTAGATACGGAAAGAAGACACTGAGCGCAGCAACGCGCCCCACTGATAATAATCCACCGCACCACCGACATCGCGCGGACTGGGCAACAGGATGTGGTATTTCACATCGAGTATTCGAGCGGTGGAATCCGCGCGCTCAATCAGCGTGCCCAGGCGCATGAAGCGATAGGCGTCACCACGCTGCATGGTGCCTTCCGCTACGCCACGGAACAAGTGGCTGCGATCCCGCACCCAGTCGAAAAAGCCGCGCAGGCCATCGGCTTCCACTTTGTCGAGCGTCAGCGTGCGCATCTCCAGCCAGGCGGCATTGATGCTTTCCCAGGCCTCGTTGGTGATCTGCGCCCGCATGGCGCGGGCATTCTCACGCGCGCCCTTCAGGCAGGCGGCGATGGAAGACGGGTTATCGGGCGCGAAGGCCAGGAAGTCGATCACCGAGCGCGGCGTGGCGGCGCCGCCACGCAGGGCGAAGGGCTTGTCGGCACCAGCGATGATCAGCGCCGCATCCCACTGATTCATGCCGGTATCGGCACCCATCAGTGACATGCGATGCGTCACATCCAGCATGCGCGCCATATTCTCGGCGCGCTCGACATAGCGCATCATCCAATAGAGATTGTCGGCGGCGCGGCTGAGCATGTCATGCGCCTCCCTGGCTTTGTGTCTGGCTCTGGCTCGGTGCCGCCGGCTCCTCGGGCATCACCTCGCCGGGCAAAGGCTCCAGCACCCAGGTATCCTTGGTGCCGCCGCCCTGGCTGGAATTCACCACCAGCGAACCTTCGCGCAAAGCCACGCGGGTGAGCCCGCCGGGCACGATGCGCGTGGTATTGCCCGAAAGCACGAAGGGCCGCAAATCCACATGGCGCGGCGCCAGGCCCTGTTCCACGAAAGTGGGGCAGGTGGAAAGCGCCAACGTGGGCTGCGCGATATAGGCTTCGGGCTTGGCGATGATCTTGGCGCGGAAGGCCTCGATCTCCGCCTTGGTGGCGCGCGGGCCCACCAGCATGCCGTAGCCGCCGGAGCCATGCACTTCCTTCACCACCAGTTCGTCGAGATGCTCCAGCGTGTATTTCAGGTCATCGGGCCGGCGCAGGATATGGGTGGGCACATTGGCGAGCAAAGGCTCTTCGCCCAGATAGAAGCGCACCATCTCGGGCACATAGGGATAGACCGATTTATCATCGGCCACACCAGTGCCCACCGCGTTGGTGATGGTGACATTGCCGGCCTTGTAGGCGGCAAACAGGCCCGGCACGCCGATCATCGAATCCTTGCGGAAGGCCTGCGGGTCGAGGAAGGAATCATCCAGGCGGCGGTAGATCACATCCACGCGCTTCAAGCCGCCGACCATGCGCATATAGACAAAGCCGTCGCGCACCACCAGGTCTGAGCCTTCCACCAGCTCGATGCCCATCTGCTCGGCCAGGAAGACATGCTCGAAATACGCCGAGTTGAACACGCCCGGTGTCAGCAGGGCCACGGTGGGTTCTTCCGCACAATTGGGCGGCGCGCATTCCCGCAAGGTCTGCAGTAAAGCGTCGGCATAATGGCCCACCGGCGCCACGCGCACCTGACCGAACAGATCGGGGAACAGCCGCATCACGGCTTCGCGGTTCTCCAGCATGTAGGAGACGCCGCTGGGCGTGCGGGCATTATCCTCCAGCACGAAGAAATCATTCTCGCCGGTGCGCACCACATCGATGCCGGCGATATGGGTATAGATGCCATGCGGCACGCGGAAGCCGGCCATGGCAGCGGTGAATTGCTCGTTGCCCAGGATCAGGTCGGCCGGAATCTTGCCGGCACGCACGATATCCTGGCCGTGATAGAGATCATGCAGGAAGGCATTGAGCGCCTTCACCCGCTGCTCCAGGCCGCGCTTCAGCCGCGCCCATTCGGAAGCCGCGAGAATGCGCGGCACGATATCAAAGGGGATCAGGCGTTCGGTGTCGCCGCCCTCGCCATAGACCGCGAAGGTGATGCCCAGGCGGCGGAACAGCGTGTCAGCTTCATGGCGGCGCTTGGCCGGCATATCGGCCGGTGCGTTCTTCAGCCAACGGGCATAGCCTTGGTAAGGGAGACGGACCCCGCCCGCGGCGTCGGTCATTTCATCGAAGGCGGGCATCACATTCCCCCGAAAACCATGCGTAATGGAACTAGACTAGGGGATTGGACTGGCAGCGGGAAGCGAAAAAGATGCAGCCCGGGCCGACGGGTGGGTGTGTCGGTCCGGGCTGCAAGTGTGCGCGTCTTATTGCACCGTCTCGCCGTGCAAGTTGAGATCGAGGCCGTCGCGTTCAGTGGCCTCGTCGACGCGCAGACCAATGGTCCAATCGACGATCTTCAGGATGATCAAGGTGACCACCGCCGTGAACACGATGGTGATCAACACACCGTAGATCTGGGTCAGCACCTGGCCGCCATTGCCATCCAGCAGGCCCATCGGGGCATCCTTGCCGGCAATCGCCGCCTTGGCGAACACACCCGTGAGGATGGCGCCAACAATGCCGCCGACACCATGCACGCCGAAGGCGTCCAGGCTGTCGTCGTAACCCAGGGCATTCTTCACCGAGGTGGCGGCGACGAAGCAGATCACGCCAGAGACCAGGCCGATGATGAGCGAGCCCATCGGATCGACATAGCCAGCCGCCGGGGTGATGGCCACCAGGCCGGCCACGGCACCCGACACGATGCCGAGCACGCTGGGCTTGCCGCGCGCGATCCACTCGGCAAACATCCAGGCGAGAGCGGCAGCGGCGGTGGCGATCTGGGTGACCAGCATGGCCATACCGGCATTGACATTGGCACCCGCAGCGGAGCCAGCATTGAAGCCGAACCAGCCAACCCACAGCAGGCTGGCGCCGATGATGCTCAGTGTCAGGTTATGCGGCGCGTGGCTGGACTTGCCATAACCCATGCGCTTGCCGATCACAAGGCAGGCCACCAGGCCGGCCACACCAGCGTTGATATGCACCACGGTGCCGCCGGCGAAATCGAGCACGCCCATCTCGCCCATCAGACCGCCGCCCCACACCATATGGGCAACCGGTGCATAGACGAAGATCAGCCATAACGCGATGAACCACATCATCGCCGAGAACTTCATGCGGTCGGCGAAAGCGCCGGTGATCAGCGCCGGGGTGATGATGGCGAAGGTGAGCTGGAAGGTGAGGAACACCGTTTCCGGGATGGTCTTAGCCAGATCGTTCACGCTGTCGATGGCGATGCCGGACAGGAACAGGTTGCCAAAGCCGCCGATGATGGCATTGCCCGGCGAGAAGGCCAGGCTGTAGCCGATGATCATCCACAGCACCGTCACCAAGCAGGTGATGGCGAAGGACTGCATCATGATGCTCAGCACGTTCATCTTGCGGACCATGCCGCCATAGAACAGGGCCAGGCCGGGGATGGTCATCAGCAACACCAGGGCGGTGGAGGTGAGCATCCAGGCGGTGTCGCCAGTATCAAACTTGGGCGCGGCGGGCGCTTCGGCCGCAGCGGCAGCCGCCGCCTGGGCAAAGGCATGGACAGGCAGCATCGCCAGCATCGCGGCCAGCGCAAGCATCAGCCAGCCAAGGTGGCGGCCGTAAGTATGAGAGACGGCGGGCATCGCCGAGACGGAAAGACGTGACATTGTCGATAACCTCCTGCTTGGGGGACCCGTGCCACCTGCGCCCCCCGCCCCGACACAACTGATCGGACCGGCAGACCCACCCTGGCACGCGCCTCAGGCTTTAGGGTTTACAAGAACCGTGCCACTTCCTTGCGGTGCAACAAAGCGGGATTCAGCCTTGATTCAGGGTCGAATCACGCCGGGTTTTTACCCACGCCCCAAGAGTGTGCCTAAAATAACGCCATCTTGCAGCCGGTTGCCTAGAAAGCAATCGACAATATGGCGATTGTTTGGCGCTGCCTGAAGCGGAGTCGGGTGGCAGCAGGCTGATTGATATAGGGGGGGAGTGGGCGGCTTTGCCGTTGACGGACTTTTCGTGGCCCCGGCAAAATGCCGGATATGACCATGTCAGTATTACCCGCCCGGTCTTTTCGTGTGCTAGGTGCTCCGCCGAGTAATGGCTGGTGGGATTTACGCATTGAGGCCGACGAGCAATCCCTAGCTTTCGCCGCCAGTCATGTGCTTGATCCGGCCCTGCCCATGATCGACTGGGTTGACCGGGTGGCGAAGGGCGAAGGCGCAGTCCTGCATTTCGATGTTGAGGGCGCGATTCTTCATCTGCGCGCCAAGCCAAGCGCCGACAACCTAGTCCGATTGCAGGCCGGGTTCGCGCCGAGCATAACGGCCCAGCCGTCGGATGAATTGTCAGCACTAGTGCCGCGCATAGCCCTGCTGCAAAGCTTTGTCTCAGCATTGGCCGCGTTAATTGCCAGCGTGGATCAGGCTGGCGCGGAATGGACCAATCCACTCTCTTCGTCCGATGATTACTGGCCGACCCTGAAGGCGAGGTTTGCCGCATCCACGGCGGCCGAGCAACTGCGTACATGGAAGGCTGAAACTATTGCCGCGCATGGCAAAGCGATGCCACGGCAAATAGGCCATGCAGATGTGGCTAAAGGTCTTGCTGCACTGGGCTTGGCTGACGAGGCCTAAACGCCATCACCGCCGGCTGAGCTTCTTGGCCAGGTCGTCGAGCTGTTCCAGCGTGCGGTAGCTTAAGATCAGCCGGCCGCTTTCGCTGTTGGCTTGCGCCTCGATCTCCACCACCAGGCCGAGCGCCTGGCTTAAAGACCGTTCAAAGGCCAGGGTGTCGGCGTCTTTCTTGGCTGGCGCCGCAGCCTGTGCCGCGCCGGGCTTGGCCGGGCGGCCGCCCTTGTTGGCACCGCTCTCGCCGCTCACCGCTTTGCCGATCTTGGCCATGGTTTCGGCCTGGCGCGCGGTGAGCTTGCCGTCCGCGATCTGCTTGGCGAGATTGGCCGCCTCCGGATGGCCGATCAGCGGCCGGGCCTGGCCCGCGCTGAGCGCGCCATCAATGATCAGCCTGATCACGCTTTCGGGCAAAGTCAGCAGGCGCAGGATATTGGCGACATGGCTGCGGCTCTTGCCGATGGCATCGGCCACGGTTTCCGCCGAATAGCCGAATTCCGTGGTGAGGCGGCGATAGGCCTGGGCCTCTTCCATGGGGTTGAGGTCTTCACGCTGCACATTCTCGATGATGCCGATTTCGAGCGCCTGGCGGTCATCGATCTCTTTCACTACGGCGGGCACATGATGCAGCTGCGCGATCTGCGCTGCGCGCCAGCGCCGCTCGCCGGCGATGATCTCATACATGCCGCCCTGCTTGGCCGAGCGCCGCACGACCAAAGGCTGCAGCACGCCGCGCTCCTTGATCGAGGCGGCGAGCGAGGCAATCGCCGTGGCATCAAACATCAGGCGCGGCTGATACGGATTGGGCATCAGCTGCTCGATGGGTAATTCACGCAAGGCCCCACGCGGCGCATTGTCGCTGGCCGAACCGGTGGCGCCGCCATCGCCCATGAGCGCGGCAAGGCCGCGACCCAGCCCACGTTTCTCGGGCAGGCGCTTTTTCGGATCGTCAATCATGCGAGAAACTCCAGCGGCGCGGCATCAGGCCGCGTCGCGCAAGGCCTGTTCGCGGCGGATCACTTCGCGCGCCAGGCTCATATAGGCGGTGCTGCCGGGGCAGCGGAAATCATAGATCAGCGCCGGCACGCCGAAGCTCGGCGCTTCCGAGACGCGCACATTGCGCGGGATCACCGTGTCGTAAACCTTGTCGCCGAGGAAGCCGCGCACATCGGCGGCGACCTGTTCGGAGAGATTGTTGCGCTTGTCGAACATGGTGAGCACCACGCCCTGCACTTCCAGCGCCGGATTGAGCGAGCCGCGCACGCGCTCGACGGTGCGCAGAAGCTGGCTCAAACCTTCCAGCGCGAAGAACTCGCATTGCAGCGGCACCAGCACGGCATCGGCCGCCGCCATGGCATTGACGGTGAGCAAGGTGAGCGACGGCGGGCAATCGATCAGCACATGGTCGAAATCCAGCGCGTCATGGGCTGCATCCAGCGCATCGGCCAGGCGATGCTGGCGGCGCTCCAGATCAATCAGCTCCAGTTCGGCGCCGGAGAGATCGACGGTGGCCGGCACGATGAAGAGATTGGGCACGGAAGTCGGATGAATGGTTTCGCTCAGGCCCGCCTCGCCCATCAGCAATTGATAGGTGCCGGCGCCGCGCTCGTCATAGCTCAGGCCCAGGCCGGTGGAGGCATTGCCCTGGGGGTCGCTGTCGATCAGCAGCACGCGCTCGCCCACGGCGGCCAAAGCGGTGGCCAGATTGATGGCCGTGGTGGTTTTGCCCACGCCACCCTTTTGATTGACGATGGCAAGAATCCGGGCATGGCGGTGCTGGCTGGGTGCAGTGGCGCTATGTTCTTGTTCTGTGCTCATTCCGCGCCACTCATCTCGCTTTCAGGCCCCTGATCCGCAGGATACGCGCCGCCGGATCCGTCTGGCTCGGCAGGCTGTCGAGCGTTTCCATTGTCCAGGATTTGCCCGCGAGCGTCAATTCATCCTCGGCCTGACGGCCTTTCGGGAACAGCAGCAGGGTCTGCGGCCCGGCGAAAGGCGCGGCCCAGGCCAGCAGATCGGCGAGCGGCGCCAGCGCGCGGGCCGAGATCACGGCGGCCGGGCAATAATCGGCGGCCGGCACCGCCTCGATGCGCTCGGCGCGCACGCTCACCTCTATATTCATGGCCCGCGCCGTCTCGCGCAAAAAAACCGCCTTGCGGCTGTCGCTTTCGATCAGCGTCACCCCTGCCCGCCCCATCGCCGCGACGATCAGGCCGGGAAAGCCCGCGCCAGAACCCAGATCAAGCCAATGGCCCGGCCCGGCATCTTCGGCCAGCGGGAGAATCTGCGCGCTATCGAGGAAATGCCGCCGCCACAGATCGGGCAGCGTATTGGGCGCCACCAGGTTGATGGCTTTCTGCCATTTGGTGAGCTGCGCAGCATAGATTTCCAGCCGGGTGCGGATAACGTCGCTACAGCCAGTCTGGGCCTGGAAATCGGTCGGAGTCATGGTCTCACGACCCCCAGAACTACTCCCGTCATTCCCGCGAAAGCGGGAATCCCATTTTTCCAGCCGAAATGGGACCCCCGCTTTCGCGGGGGTGACAATGGATGGTGGAGGATTTCACGTGAAACACCGGTTTGGGCGGCGAAGGCCTCAGGCCCAAAGGCTTTTTCAGGCCCTGATGTTTTTAAGGAGGGGGGGTGTTTCACGTGAAACACTAGGCCACATGGCGGGGGCGGCGCACCTGACGCTTCACATGACCCAAAAGGGCGGACAAAGCCGCCGGCGTGACGCCGGAAATGCGCCCGGCTTGGCCCAGCGTGGCCGGCTGGGCGGCTTTCAGCTTCAGGCGCACCTCGGCGGAAAGCCCGCCGATGGCGTCGTAATCCAGGCCGGTGGGCAGGCTCAGGCTTTCATCCTTGCGGAAAGCCAGGATGTCGGCCTCCTGGCGCTCCATATAGCCGGCATAGCGGGCGTCGATCTCGATCTGCTCCACAATCGCCGGGGCCAGGCCGCCGAGTTCCGGCCAAAGCTGGGCCAAACGCGGCATATCGATGCCGGGATAGCCCAGCAATTGGAGCGCTGTGCGCGGCTGGCCATCCTGATTCACCGCGATGCCCTGCTTATTCAGCGCCGCCGGGGTCATGCGCAGGGTGTTGACCATGCTGCGGGCGGCTTCCAGGCTTGCCGCCTTGGCGGTGAAGGCCTGCTCGCGCGCCGGTCCGATGCAGCCAATGGCCATGCCCAGGGGGGTGAGCCGCTGATCGGCATTATCGGCACGCAGGGACAGGCGGTATTCCGCCCGGCTGGTGAACATGCGATAGGGCTCGCGGGTGCCCAAAGTCACCAGATCGTCCACCAGCACGCCGATATAGGCGTCGGCGCGGTCGAGAATGAAGGGCTCAGTACTGCCGCCAGCCGCCAGAGCAGCGTTGAGGCCGGCAATCAGCCCCTGGGCTGCCGCTTCCTCATAGCCCGTGGTGCCATTGATCTGGCCGGCAAAATAAAGCCCCGGCTGGCGCTTGGTCTCCAGGCTGGGCCGCAATTCCCGTGGATCGACGAAATCATATTCGATGGCATAGCCCGGCCGCAGCATGGTGGTATGCTCCAGGCCAGGGATGGTTTTCAGCAGGCCCAACTGCACATCGCGCGGCAGCGAGGTGGAAATGCCATTCGGGTAGATGGTCGGGTCGTCCAGCCCTTCCGGCTCTAGGAAGATCTGGTGGCGCTGTTTCTCGTGAAACCGCACCACCTTGTCCTCAATCGAGTGGCAATAGCGCGGCCCCGTCCCCTCGATCTGGCCGGAATACATCGGCGCCCGGTGCAGATTGGCCCGGATCAGGTCATGCCCGGCCTCAGACGTATAGGTGATGCCGCATTCGATCTGCGGCACGGTGATCTTGTCGGTGAGGAAGCTGAACGGCACCGGCGGATCGTCGGCGGCCTGCATCTCCAGACCCGACCAGTCGATAGTCCGGCCATCGAGCCGCGGCGGCGTGCCGGTTTTCAGCCGGCCGAGCGGAAAGCCCAAGCGATTCAAGGTCTGGGACAGGCCGAGCGACGGCGCCTCCCCCACCCTTCCGGCCGGAATCTTCTCCTCGCCGATATGGATCAGGCCGGAAAGAAACGTCCCGGTGGTGAGGATCACGCGCGGCGCGGCGATGAAGGCACCGTTTCCCGTGAAAACCCCCTTCACGACCCCATCCTCGATGCAGAGGTCTTCCACGGCCCCGGCGCGGCATTCAAGGTTGGCCTGCTCGGCCAACAGGCTTTGCATCGCCTGGCGATAGAGCTTGCGGTCGGCCTGGGTGCGGGGCCCGCGCACGGCGGGGCCCTTGGAGCGGTTGAGCAGGCGGAACTGGATGCCGCCGCGATCCGCCGCCCGGCCCATCACGCCATCCAGGGCATCGATCTCGCGTACCAGATGGCCCTTGGCCAAGCCGCCAATGGCCGGATTGCACGACATCTCGCCGATGGTCTCAAGCTTATGGGTGAGCAGCAGGGTACGGGCGCCCAGCCGCGCCGAGGCGGCCGCCGCTTCGCAACCGGCATGGCCGCCGCCGATAACGATCACATCATATTTGTCGCTCATGGGGCCGGGTTCTACCCGCCACCCGCACGCCCGTCAAAAGGATTCGTCCCCACCCGCCCCTTCGGACCAGGGGGTGTTTCACGTGAAACACCCCCCTGTCAAGGCATTTTATGTACAGATAGTGAACATATGGGTATTTTCCCCAGGGTTTGTATTTCCTCCGTACTCGGCGCGCTATTTCAGGGGCTGCAATTGACAATCACGCTTGCGCCAGACGATGCTCCGGCCATGACCCAAATCCGCCTTGCCCGCATCTCCCGCTATCCCGTCAAAGGCCTCAGCGAACAGAGTCTGGATCAGGCAACTTTAAGCCCCGGCCAGCCGCTGCCCGGCGACCGCCGCTTCGCGCTGGCCCATGGCGCCTCAAGCTTCGATGCCGCAGCCCCCGCCTGGTTCAAGAAAGCGCATTTCCTCAACTGGGCGCGCAATCCAGCGATTGCGGCAATGCAAGCCAGGTTCGATGCATCCGGCACGCGCGTGTCGCTGCATCAGGGCGGCGCGGCCTTGCTCAGTGATGCCGACCTCACCTCGGAACAGGGCCGCAAGGCGATCACCGATTTTCTGATTGCCAGGCTGCCCACGGAAACGCGCGGCAAGCTGGTGGTGGCCGAAGCAGCCGGCGTCAGCTTCACCGATGTGGAGCCGCCTTACCTTTCGATCCAGAACAGCGCCAGCATCGCCGATATCGGCAAACAGGCCGGGCGTGCTTTCGATCAGCGCCGCCTGCGCGGCAATCTGCTGCTCGATGGCCTGGAGCCCTGGGCCGAGATGACCTGGCCGGGCAAACGCCTGCGCATCGGCGGTGCGGAATTGGAAGTGATCGAGATCATCGGCCGCTGCCCCGCCACCACGCTGGATCCCGAAACCGGCAAGCGCGATATCGAGACGCTGGATGTGCTGGAGCGCAGCTACGGCCACACCGATTGCGGCGTCTATGCCAAGGTGGTGCAGGGCGGCGCGATCAAGCTGGGCGATATGGCGACGCTTATCGCGTGAGCAAGCGCGGCTATTTCCATCGCGGCGAGACGCGTCTCTCCTATGTCGATTTCGGCGGCAGCGGCAAGCTGCTCATCGCCCTGCATGGCCGCTCGGGCAGCGCGCGCAACTTCGCGCCCCTGGCCAAGGCGCTGGCGCACGATTGGCATGTGATGGCGCTGGATCAGCGCGGCCATGGCTGGAGCGACCACGCGGAAGATGGTAGCCGTCAGGCATTCATTGATGACGCCGCGCGCCTGATCGACCTGATGAGCCCACGCAGCCCCGTCGCCCTGCTCGGCCATTCGCTCGGCGGCATCAATGCCTTTCAACTCAGCGCCCAACGGCCAGAGCTGGTGCCATGCCTGATCGTGGAAGACATCCCGGCGCATCTCAAAACCCCGCCCATGCCGCTGGAGCCCTGGCCCCTGCGCTGGGAGAGTCTGGCCGAAATGCTCGCCTTCATGCGCGCCTCGCCGTTTGGCCTCTCGCCGCTGTTGCTCGACAGCATCGTGGAGCATGAGGATGGCTGGGGCTTCCGCTTCACCGATGCCTGGTATGATCGTATCCGACCGACGCTCCAGGGCGACCATTCCGCCGATTGGGCTGCGGTGCGCTGCCCCATCCTGCTGCTGCGCGGGCGCCAGAGCTGGGCGCTCGGCGCGGCCGAGGCCCAGCGCATGCTGGCGCTCAATCCGCAGGCCGAACTCTTGGAATTCGATGCCGGCCATGTGGTGCATGACGACCAGCCGGCAGAATTCCAAGCGGCAGTGGCGGATTTCCTGAAGCGGCACGGAACTTAGGCTCGGGACCTAGGCCGCAAGCCGGGCGTAAAGCAGGCTGTCGCGCCACACACCGCGCAGGCGGAAATTCTGCCGCAGCAGGCCTTCGCGCGCAAAGCCGTTGGTTTCCATCATGCGCTGGGCGGGTTTGTTTTCCGCATCCACCAGGCCGCTCAGGCGATGCAGCCCCAGCACCTCCAGGGCGAAATGCGCCAACGCGCCCATGGCCTCGCGGCCCAGGCCCAGGCCCCAATGGCCGCTGTCGAGCGAGACGGCCACATTGCCATGGCCATGTTCGCGGCTCTGGATGGTCAGCCGCGCGGTGCCGAGGATAAAGCCAAGATCACGGCTCTCAAGCGCCCAATGCCAGTCGCCGCTCTCGCCCATGGCCTGGGCTTCCAGGCGGGCTTCAAAATAGGCGGCGATCAGGTCAGGCGTCATTTCCGGCCCCGGCAGATAGCGCCAGAAGGCCGGGCGCACGGCAAAGCTCTGCAGGAACGCCAGATCGTCATCACGGAAACCCCGCAGGATCAGGCGGGGGGCATCGAAGCTCGGGTAATCGGCGGTGTCGGCCACGTTCAGTCAGCCATCCTAGTGTTGCGCGAGGGCGGCGCCGCATCGTCGGCCTCCCAGTCCTCTTTGCCAAGGCGATCACCGGGCACCAATTCATCGAGATCGACGCGCAAAGCATCCGCTATATTGCGCAACACCCGTGCAGAGCCACGGCGATTAGCAGTTTCGATTTGAGAAATGTAGAGCGTGCTAAGCCCTACTTTACCCGCCAGTTCCTTCTGAGTCAGATTACGAAACTCGCGAAACACCTTGACTGGATTTTCTCCGGCCAGTAACCGGTCAACGACGGCAACGGGCATATGCTCGTCTTTCGCATCCTTCGCGATGTCGAACACAGCTTCATCAGAAAGCTCAGCTTCGCCTGTTAGTACGACATAATCCTCCCAGGGCAGCACCGCAAAAGCTGGCTTGCCATCCTGATAGATAATCTGCCTCTTGGTCATCGCCCGCTCCTTATCGATAAGCATCGCCGCGTGGGCCAATCCAAAGAACATCACGCGTGTCCGGCATCAAAACATAGATCACACGCCAATCGCCGACCCGCAGTCGATACCCGTCGCGGCCAACCAGCTTCTTGATATCCAATTCTGCCCGTTGCGGATCTTCTGCTAACAGGGCAATGGCTTCCCGGATGGTTGCCGCCCGTTTGGGTTGGGTGGCGAGCAAGGCCTTCCGAGCCTGTTTCGAAAGAAGAATATGCATTACCCACCACTGTATGGCATTTTGCTATAGTGTCAATATAGCAGTTACTTCCCAATACAGAAATCTCGGAACACCACGTCGAGGATGTCTTCCACCTCGATGCGGCCGGTGATGCGGCCGAGCGCCCGCGCGGCGAGCCGCAGGTCCTCGGCGGCCAGTTCGGCATCCGAGGGATCGGCCAGGAAGCGATCAAGCGAAGCGGCGCAATGTTCTAGCGCCTCGCGGTGGCGGGCGCGGGTGAGTGCGGCATTCCCCGTCAGCTCAAAGCGCGATGCAACCGCCTGCTCCAAGGCGCGCAGCAGATTTTCCAGGCCTTCGCCGCTGCTGACTGAGAGCGGCAGCACCTTATGCCCATCAATCGCGGCACCGTCAGGCAAACCGCGCTGATCGGTCTTGTTGGCGAGCAGCAGGCAATCCTGGTCGATCAGCGCCCGCGTGGCTTCCGGCACTTCGGGCCAGGTGGTGGCATCGAGCACAATCAATTTCAGATCGGCAGCCTCGGCACGCGCCAGCGCGCGGCGCACGCCTTCGCTCTCGATGCGGTCGGCTGACTCGCGCAGGCCGGCGGTATCGGCCAGCACCACGGGAAAGCCGCCGAGATCGAGCTGCACCTCGATGATGTCGCGCGTGGTGCCGGCGAGATCAGAGACGATGGCCGCCTCGCGCCGCGCCAGGGCATTGAGCAGGCTGGACTTGCCCACGTTGGGCGCACCCAGGATCACCACGCCCACGCCATCGCGCAAACGCTCGCCGCGCCGGTTATCGGCCAGATGGCGCGCGATCTCGGCGCGTAAATTCTGCACCGCCGGCGTCACCTTGGCGGCGACTCCTGCCGGCAAATCTTCCTCGGGGAAATCGATATCGGCTTCCAGATGCGCCAGCGCGCGGAGCAGGACCTGGCGCCAGCCCTCGTAGAGCCGGCCGAGTTCACCCTGCATCTGGCGCAGGCTCTGGCGTCGCTGCGCTTCGGTCTCGGCATTGATCAGGTCGGCGATGCCCTCGGCTTCCGTGAGGTCGAGCTTGCCATGCTCGAAGGCACGGCGGCTGAATTCGCCGGGTTCGGCCAGCCTTAAGCCCGGCTGCCTGGAGAGCGTGGCAAACAAAGCGGCCAGAACGGCGCGACCGCCATGCAGGTGCAGTTCGGCCACATCCTCGCCGGTGAAGCTGGCGGGGCTGGGGAACCACAGCACCAGGCCGTCATCAATGGGTCCAGCTTCGTTGCGCAGCACCGCCCGGCGCGCCAGCCGGGCCGGGGGCAGCTCGCGCCCCGTCAGCGCCATCAGCGCCGCCCCGGCTTGGGGGCCGGAAAGCCGCACCACCGCCACCCCCGCCCGCCCGGGGGCGCTAGAGAGGGCGTAGATCGTGGCGCTCATGCCTATGTCTTCTTATCGAGGAACGGGCCGTCCTCAGGTGTCAGCATCAGGGCCGGCACACGGCCGCCGCCCTTCACATGCTGCTCCAGGATGGCGTCGATATCGGCAAAGGTCGCGGCCTTGTACCAGACGCCTTCGGGGTAGATCACCATGGTCGGCCCCAGCTCGCAGCGGTCGAGGCAGCCGGCATTGTTGATGCGGACATCCTCCAGGCCCAGCTCCTTGGCCCGTACCTTCATGTAATTCCGCAGCTTTTCCGCATCCTTGGCCTTGCAGCAGCCACGCGGATGGCCTTCCGGGCGCTCATTGGTGCAAACAAAGACATGGGCGCGGTAATAGGGCGCCGGATCAGGCGGAAGGGTCATGAAAAACTCACTTCTTGGTCGTGGAACCGCTGGTCGAGCCGGTGGTGAACTGGGAGAGGAAGAAGCGCTGGATCTGCTCCATGCTCTGGAGCCCTAAGGGCGCCCAGGTCTTGAGCAGGGATTCCGGGTCCATGGCGTTGAGCGAATTGACCACCCGTTCCTGCATCTGCGCCATGACTGCTTCTTGCAGCGGTTGCACGTCGGGCAGGCCGAGGAAAGCCCGGGCTTCCTCTGGCGTACAATCCACGTTCACTGTTATCTTCATCCGGCTCTCCTGCGCTGCGATTACGTCAACCAGGCCAAAGGCATACCTATCATGACCGAAGCCCGTTTGTCTGGCGACCCCTTGCTGCTGGCCACCCGCAACAACCTGGACCGCGCCGCCTCGCCCTATCTGCAGCAGCATAAGGATAATCCGGTGCATTGGCAGCCCTGGGGCCCCGGGGCGCTGGCGGCGGCCAAGGCGCAGAACAAGCCGATCCTGCTGAGCGTCGGCTATGCCGCCTGCCATTGGTGCCATGTCATGGCCCATGAGAGTTTCGAGAACCCCGACATCGCGGCGGTGATGAACAAGCTGTTCGTCAATATCAAGGTGGACCGCGAGGAACGCCCGGATATCGACACGCTGTATATGAATGCCCTGCATCTGCTCGGCGAGCATGGCGGCTGGCCGCTCACCATGTTCCTCACGCCCGAGGCCGAGCCCTTCTGGGGCGGCACCTATTTCCCACCCGAACCGCGCTATGGCCGCGCCGGTTTCGTGGAAGTGCTGAACAAGGTGTCGGAAGCCTTCCACACCAAGAAAGACGCCATCCTGAAGAACAAGGCCATGCTGGTGCAAGGCCTGAAGCAGATGGCGCGGCCGCAGGTGATGGAGACCATCGCCATCGACCGCGAAATCCTCGACCAGGTGGCCGAGCAATTGCTCAGCCATGTCGATCCGGTGCATGGCGGCGTGGGCGGGGCGCCGAAATTCCCGCAAAGCGGCCTGTTCGAGGTGATCTGGCGCTGCTATCTGCGCACCGGCCGGCCGGATTACGCCGCCGCCGTGGTCACCACCGCCACCCGCATGGCCCAGGGCGGCATCTATGATCATCTTGGCGGCGGCTTCGCGCGCTATTCCGTGGATGCCGAATGGCTGGCGCCGCATTTCGAGAAAATGCTCTACGACAATGCCCAGCTGATCGAGCATTTCGCGCTGCTGGATGCCGAGCTGCATGAGCCGTTGCTGCGCCAGCGCATCGAGGAAACCGTTGCCTGGCTGGAAGCCGAGATGATCGCGGAAGGAGGGGCTTTCGCCGCCACGCTGGACGCGGATTCAGAAGGCGAGGAAGGCAAGTTCTATGTCTGGAGCAAGGCCGAGATCGATGCCCTGCTCGGGCCCGATGCCGACTTCTTCGCCGAGCAGTATGATGTGAGCGCGGAAGGCAACTGGGAGCATAAGAACATCCTGCGCCGCTCGCTGCTGCCCGATCTGCTGGATGATGCAGCGGAAGCAAACCTCAAAGCCTGCCGCGACAAACTGCTTGCCGCGCGCGCCAAGCGCATCCGCCCGGGCTGGGATGACAAAGTGCTGGCCGATTGGAACGGCCTGATGATCGCCACGCTGGCCGGCTTAAGCCGGCAGTATCACCAGCCGCATTGGCTCAAGCTTGCCGAGCGCGCCTATGGCTTCATCACCGCCACCATGGCGGTGGGCCATGATCGCTTAGGGCATAGCTGGCGCCAGGATCAGCTGATCTATCCCGGCCTGCTGGATGATTACGCCGCCATGGCGCGCGCCGCCATCGCGCTCTATGAAGCCACCGGCAATCCCGATTACCTGGCGCAGGCCAAGCGCTGGTGCGCCACACTGGAAGCCGATTATGCCGATGCCACCCATGGCGGCTATTTCCTCACCGCCCGCGATGCCGAAACCCTGGTGGCGCGCAGCCGCGTGATCAACGACAACGCCACGCCCTCGGGCAACGGCCTGCTGGTCGGCGTCTTCGCCAGGCTGTGGTATCTCACCGGCGATGTCGCCTGGCGCGATGCCTGCGAAAGCCAGCTCGGCGCTTTCTCCGGCGAAGCCACACGCAACTTCTTCCCGATGGCGAGCTTCCTCAACGGCGCCGATCTCTATGCCCATGCGGTGCAGGTCACCATCCTGGGCCATCGCGGCGAAGCGGCAACGGAAAAGCTGATTGATGCCGCTTACTCCGTGTCGCTGCCCAACCGCATCCTGCAGGTGGTCGATCCCGATGGCGCCTTGCCGGAAAACCATCCCGCCCATGGCAAGACGCAAAGCGGCAATATGCCGACAGCCTATGTCTGCGTTGGCCAGACCTGCGGCCTGCCGGTCACGCTCGCCGATGAACTGGCGGCGCAGCTGCGCGGCACGCGGGCGGTTTGACTTTTCTCATCCAGCATCAGAGACCACATGACCTTGACCGCCGAAATGCCGCTGACCGCCAAAGCCGATAACCGGGCGCAGCTGCGCGACTTCAAGCGGCGCCAGATCCTGGACGCGGCCAAGCGCATCTTCGCCGAACGCGGCCTGGATGCCGCCACCATGCGCGAGATCGCCGCCGCCGCCGGCTGCACCACCGGCGCGATCTATCCGTTATTTCCGGCCAAGGAAGAAATCTACGCCGCCCTGCTGCGGGAATCGCTGGATCAGCTGGAGCAAGCCGTGCAGGCCGCTATCGCAGAAAGCGGCAATGATGGCGAAAGACTGAAAAGCGGTGCCACCGCCTGGTTCGGCTATTATGCCGAGCGGCCGGCGGAAGTGGCGTTGGGCCTGTATCTGTTTCGCGGCGCGCAGAGCGCCGTGCTGGCGCCCCAGGGTTTGAGCCGCGAGATCGATCGCGGCCTGAATGATCAGCTCGCGCGCAGCCTGGCGCCCTTGAGCGAAAGCCTCGGGCGGCTCGGCGGCTTGTCTGCTTCCCTGGTGGCGGTGGAAACCGCCAGCCTGTTCGCGCATCTGCTCGGCCTGCTGATGGCGCATCACACCGGCCGGCTGAAGCCTTTGGGCCAGACCGCCGCGCAGCTTCTGGCGCATCACCTGGATGCGCTGATCGCCCGGCTGCAATGGGAATAGGGCGCGCCGCCCTCTTCGCTCTTTGCCTGCTGGCCTCAGGCTTGCTCTCTATTGGCTCCGCAGGGGCCGCCGAACGCCTGCTTGAACTCACGCCGCGGCCCAATGCCACCCTGCGTGTGCTCACCGATCAGCCCGAAGGTGCGCTCAAAGGCAGCGTCATCCTGCTGGTGGGCGGCAGCGGCATCCTGGATATCGATGCGGCGGGCCGCATCGGCGGCCTGGGCGGCAACCAGCTCGCCCGCAGCCGCGCCACCTATGCCAAGGCCGGCTATGCCTATTGGCTGCCTGATATCGCCAGCGACCTGAAGCCGCAACAAGGCTATCGCTTCAAGCCGGAATTCGGCACCGATCTCGGCCTGGTGGTGGCCGAGGCGCGCAAGCTCGGCGCGCCGGTGCATGTGGTGGGCACCAGCCGTGGCGCCGTCTCGATGGCCGCCCTGTTCAATGCCGAGGCCAAGAACCTGCCCGACAGCGCCACGATCACCTCCGGCATGCTGATCACCTATCGCGCCACCGCTGCCGATGCGTTAAGCCCCAGCAGCATCCGCGTGCCGGTTTTGCTGCTGCGCCACCGCGATGATGGCTGCTCGGTCACGCCGCCTGCCGACGCCGAACGCTATGCCAAGCTGCTGACCAAGGCGGCGAAAGTGGACATTCTTACGCTGACCGGCGGCGCCGAGCCCAAGGGCGATCCCTGCGAGGCGCAGCATTATCATGGCTTCTGGGGCATGGACGGGGTGGTGACACAAACCATCACCGGCTGGCTGGATGGGCTGAAACGCTAAAAAACCCGCTGGCAGGCGCTAGCGCAGCAGGCCGCCCGTCTGCTGATCCACCTGATGCAGACTGCTGCGGCCTTGCGGATAGGTGCCGACAATCCCGGTCATGTCATAAGAATAGCGCACATAGTAGGTTTTTCCGGCCTCGGACGTAATTTCGACGCGGCCGATCTCGTAGGCCGGCATGAACAACAGGGATTGCCGCAGCACCACCACATGGCTGCCCGGCCTCACGCGGTATTGCAGCATGGCGCCGACGCGCAAGTTGCCGACCAACTGGTCGCCCACATAGACAAAGGGGCTTTCCGGGTTGGCCGCATGAAAGAACTGGCTCGGCCGATAAATCTGCAGCAAGGCCGAATCCGCATGGCTCAATCCGGGCTCGGCGACAGGCGCCGGCGCCCCCGTGACACAGCTACTGATCACCAGGGAGATAAACACGGCCATAATAAAGCGGGAAAAAACTCTACGCAGCGACACCATTATCTTGCCTTTCACCACAAAGAATGGCGAATTCTAACCATCTGGCGGTTTGGTGGCGACGGGTGTGGCATTGCAAGAAAAAATATCGTTGTTATTTATATATAACATTGTTATTACTTTGGCCATAGCAAGCCGGGGGCAAGCACCATGACCATACGCGTTGAGCGGCAGGGCCGCGTTCTCACCGTGATTCATTCGCGCATCGAGGCGCGCAACGCCATGGACCCGGCCAGCGCCGATGCCCTGGTGGAGGCCTTCCTGGCCTTTGATGAAGATGACAGCGCCGATGTGGCGGTGCTGTGGGGCGAAGGCGGCGCCTTCTGCGCCGGCTGGGATCTGAAATTTGCCGCCTCCCTGGTGGGCCAGCATCGGCCGCTGAAAGACATCGATTTTCCCGCCGGGTCGCACCAGCCTTTGCCGCGCGGGCCGCTCGGCCCCACCCGGCTGGCCTTGTCCAAGCCGGTGATCGCGGCCGTCGCCGGCCCAGCGGTGGCCGGCGGCATGGAACTGGCGCTGTGGTGCGACCTGCGGGTGATGGAAGAGGATGCCTATCTGGGCGTCTATTGCCGGCGCTGGGGCGTGCCGTTGCTGGATGGCGGCACGGTGCGGCTGCCGCGCCTGGTGGGCCAGGGCCGGGCGCTGGAAATCATCATGACCGGGCGCCAGGTGCCGGCCGAGGAATGCCTGCGCATCGGCGCCTGCGAGCAGGTGGTGGCCCATGGCCAGGCGCGGCAGGCGGCCGAAGCCCTGGCGCAGCAGATCGCGCGTTTCCCGCAACAATGCGTGCGCGCCGACCGCCGCTCGGTGCTGCTGCAGCATGGCCAGGATGTGCGCACCGCCATGGAGCGCGAGTGGTGGAACGGCCTGGATGCGCTGGAAGCCGAAGGCCTCTCGGGCGCCGGGCGCTTCTCCAGCGGCAAGGGCCGCCACGGCAATTTCAAGGATATCTAGAGCAGCGTCGCATCCACGGGCAGACCCAAGGCCTGGCGCCCGGCCAGTTCGATCAGCGCCGGGCTCACCATCATATGCTGGCTCGCCACCATGGCATCGCGCATCGCCCGCTGCAAAGGCGAGCTGAGATAGGCATCGCTGCCGCCGGCCAAGGCATGCAGGCGCAGGATCATCTCGGGCATCGCCTGTGCGGTCTGCGCCGCTGCCAGCCGCAAGGCCAAGCGGTCCGCCACGGCGCCGCTCTGCGCCTTGTCCAAGGCGGCAAACAGCGCGCCACGAAGGGCGCCTAGCCGGCCCTGCGTCTCAGCCACCGCTGCCTGCACATTGGGCCGCTCGGCCAGGCTGCGCGTGGAGCCCGCCGGCTTCTTGGATTGCGCCAAGCCTGCGAAAGCGCCCAGGGCTTGCTTGCCCAGCCCCAAGCTCACGGCCGCGATGCCCGCTGCCAGCAGGCCGAAAATCGGCAGGCGATAGAGCGACAGATCATACTTCGCCTGGGCAGAGGCCAGCGCCACACCGTGCGCCGCCGGCACGAACAGATTCTCCACCGAGAAATCCAGGCTGCCGGTGCCGCACAGGCCAAAACTGTGCCAAGTGTCGTGGAAAGTGACCGTTTCCGTGGGCAAGGCCAGCATCAGGCTGCCCTCCTCGCCCGGCGCGCGGCAGCCGGCGAAGATGACGCGGCTATGCTGCGCGCCGCTGGCCCAGGCCCAGCGGCCCGAAACGCGATAACCGGTAACGCCGTTATCTTCTGCCGGGCTCGCCACCCCCATGGGCGCGAAAATCCCCGCCATGATGGCTTCAGGATCGCGGAAAATGGCTTCCGCCGCCACAGGCTCCAGATAGGCGCCGGTCAGCGCCGCCGTGGCGCCGATCATCAAACACCAGCCGGTAGCGCCGTCGCCTGTGGCCATCACTTCGATCAATTCAAGAAAATCCGCTGCATCCAGTTCGGCGCCGCCCAAGGCACGCGGCAAACCAGCGCGGAACAGCCCGGCAGCCGCGATTTTCTGCGCCAGATCAGGCGGCAGGCGGCGCAATTGCTCGATCTCGCGGCCGCGCTGCGCGGCCTCGGCGGCAATGCTGCGCGCAGCCGCCAGCAGGCTCATGCCGGCAGGGCCCGCATCACGTCGTAATCGAAACGGCCCATACTCTCGCCATAATGCAGCCGCTCGCCCACCAGGGCGCCCAGCATCATGTCCACCTTGCCGTCGCCGCCATTGCAGAGCGGCGTGAGCAGGGCTTCAAACGCCACTTCGCGGTCGGTGGGCACAGTGCGATAGCGGCCCTTGGCATAGGCCGGGCAAAGGTGGCTCACCGGCAGGTCAAAATAGGTGGCCACGGCGCCGGCGCGGTCAGCAAACAATTCGCTGTCAGCATAGCGCGCCGTCACCTCGCGCCCGGTATGGCCCACCACGCCGGTGCCCACCAAGCGGAACTTGAAGCGCCGGGGCTCTTCCAGCACTTCGATCAGGGTGACAAAGGGCAGGAAGCCCAGCATCTGCTCCGGCGCCAGATCGGCGCGGCGCGGCAGCCGTTCAAGCTCGCCGCATTTACGCCGCCAGAAAGCCAGCAGCGCGTTCAACGCAGGGGCCTGGGCCACTTGCTCGATCTCGCCGCCGGCTGGGGAAACGTCCGACATAAACCCGTCCTTACTGGTGCTTTATGCCCACACAACTTACCGGTCCAGGTTGTAGTTTGTCAGCTTTCATTTGCGGATAAAACAATCTGGCGGGGTATATGAAGGTCGAATACGACTGGTTCAGCCATAATGTCGGAGAAAGATTGGTGCCCGCTGCCGGACTCGAACCGGCACGGCCCTTGCGGGCCTCGGGATTTTAAGTCCCATGCGTCTACCAGTTCCGCCAAGCGGGCCAGGCAACCAACGGCTGGTATCTAGCATAACCCCCGCCCGAGCCGCTAGCATGCCGGCATGAGCCAAGCCCCTACCGCCAGCCGCCGCTACGATATCGACAACCTGCGCAACATCGCCGTTTTGCTGCTGCTGCTGTTTCACACCGCACGGCTCTTCGATGCGCAAAGCTGGCACATCAAAGATGCCGCCTATACCTCGGTGGCTGATGACATCGTGCGCATGATGAACCAGTGGCATATGCCGATCCTGTTCCTGCTCGCCGGCATGAGCCTGGCCTATGCGCTGGCCAAGCGCGGCAGCCTGGCGATTGCCCGCGAGCGCGTCACCCGTCTGTTCCTGCCGCTGGCCTTCGGCATGCTGGTGATCGTGCCGCCACAGGTTTATGTGGAGCGGATCTCGCCGCAGATCGCCAACCGCCAGAGCCCAATCAATTTCCAGGGCAGCTACCTGGATTTCCAGCCGCATATCATCGAATGCTGCTATCCGCAGGGGAATTTCAGCTGGCATCATCTCTGGTTCGTTTGCTACCTCTTCTTCTATTCGCTGCTGGCCCTGCTGGTCATCGCGCTGCTGCGGCGCGGCTTGAGTGAGAAAATCAGCGGCTGGCTGAGCGAAGGCCTGCGGCCCTTCCTGCTGCTGTTGCCCATCGTGCTGGCGGAAATCCTGCTGCGGCCACATTTCCGCTCAACGCATGACCTCACCGGCGATTGGGCCAACCACGCGCATTACTTCTATCTGCTGCTGCTCGGCTGGCTGATCGCGGCCAACCCGAAGCTGGAACGGGCGATCCATGATCTGCTGCGGCCTGCCGCCTTCGCCGCCATCGCGCTCACGTTTTTATGGCTTGCCGCCCGCGACGGCCAGATCACCCTGCCGCGCCCGCTGATCTTCGCCTGCCGTTTTGCCGGAGAGGGCTGCTGGCTGTTTGCGTTCTTAGGCTTCGCAAAGCTGAAATGGGATAAACCGATCCGCTATCTCACGGCCTTCAGCCGCCACGCCTATCCGTTCTATATCCTGCACCAGACGATCATTATTCTGCTGGGCTGGGCCTTACTGGATTGGGCGGTGTGGTGGCCGGTGAAATTCATCACCGTGGCCGTGGCCTCGGGCCTGATCAGCTATTGCCTGTGCCGCGCCGCCGATACCAATCCGCTGACGCGGCTGGCTTTAGGCATGCCGGCGCCGCGCTGATACGCGACGCCGGCTTCCAATCTTACTCAGCCGGACCCGGATGGATCACGGCGGCGGTCTTGGGCTTCTTGGCCTGGGTGAAGCGGCGCAAAACCACATAGAAGACCGGGGTGAGGAACAGACCCACCAGGGTCACGCCAATCATGCCGGTGAACACCGCCGTGCCCAGCGAGCGCCGCATCTCGGCACCCGCGCCGCTGGCGGTCACCAGCGGCAGCACGCCGAGGATGAAGGCGAGCGCCGTCATCAGGATCGGGCGCAGGCGCAGGCGGCAGGCTTCGATCACCGCTTCCGTGGCATTCTTGCCGTCATGCTCGAGCTGGCGGGCGAATTCCACGATCAGGATGGCGTTCTTCGCCGCCAGGCCGATCAGCACCACCAGGCCGATCTGCACCAGCACGTTGTTATCCAGCCCCGCCACCATCACGCCGCTGAGCGCGAACAGCATGCTCATCGGCACGATCAGCATGATCGCCAGCGGCAGCACCCAGCTTTCATACTGGGCGGCCAGCGCCAGGAACACGAAGATGATCGCCAATGCGAAGACGAAGATCGCGGTGTTGCCGGTGGAGCGTTCCTGCAGCGCGATCTCGGTCCATTCAAAGCCCTGGCCCGGTTCCAGCACGCTGGCGGCCAGGTTTTCCATGATGCTAAGCGACTGGCTGGTGGAAACACCCGGCGGCGTGTTGCCCTGTAAGGGCACCGAGACATAGCCGTTATAGCGCTGCACCAGATCGGGGCCGGAGGATTCCTTGATCTCGATCAGGCTGCCCAGCGGCACCAGGGCACCGGTGGCCGAGCGCACCTTCAGCGCCAGGATGTCAGCCTGTTCCAGGCGGAATTGCTGATCCGCCTGGGCGCGCACCTGGAAGATGCGGCCAAAGGCGTTGAAGTCATTCACATAGGCCGAGCCGAGATTGACCTGCAATGTCTCGAACACGTTGCGCAGCGGCACATTCAGCATTTGCGCCTTGGTGCGGTCGATCTCCAGGAAGACCTGCGGCGAGGCGGCCGAGAAGGTGGTGAACACGCCGGTGACGCCCGGGGTCTGTTGCGCGCGGCCCATCATCTGATAGGCCGCAGCCAAGAGCGGCCGCACATCCTCGCCGGTGCGGTTCTGCAGCTGCATCTTGAAGCCACCGCCGGAACCGATGCCAGGCACGGCCGGCGGCGGAATGGCAATGACAAAGGCTTCTTCAATGCTCATCAGCTTGCCGATCATCTGGCCGATGATCACATCCGCCGTCAGGCCCTGCGGCAGGCGGTCTTCAAACCGGGTGAAGGGCGTGAAGATCACCGAAGCGTTGGCCGAGTTGGTGAAGGTGGCGCCCGAGAAACCCGGGATGGCCACGATATTGGCCACGCCCGGCGTGCCTTCGATCAGCTTGGTGGCCTTCTGCGTCACCGCGTCGGTGCGGCTTAAAGAAGCGCCGTCAGGCAGTTGAATCACCACGATGGCATAGCCGCGATCTAGCGGCGGGATGAAGCCCTGGGGCACGGTGCGGAAGAGGAAGACCGTGGCCGCCACCAGCACGGCGTAGAAGCCCAGCATCAGGAAGCGCCGCTTCACGATGCCGCCCACACTCTTGGCATAGCCGCTGCTCATCTTATCAAAGCCGGAGTTGAAACCACCGGCAATGCGGCCGAGCAGGCCGGGCCGGTAATTGGCGTCGCGCGCCGCATGCTTCTTCAGCAGGATGGCGCCCAGGGCCGGCGACAGCGTGAGCGAGTTGAAGGCCGAAAGAATGGTGGCCGCGGCAATCGTGAGCGCGAATTGCTTGTAGAACTGGCCGGAGATGCCGGGGATGAAGGCGGTGGGGATGAACACCGCCGAGAGCACCACGGCGATAGCGATCACCGCCGTGCCCACCTCGTCCATGGTCTGATGCGCCGCATCACGCGGGCTCATGCCATCGGCGATATTGCGCTCGATATTTTCCACCACCACGATGGCGTCATCCACCACGATACCGATAGCCAGCACCAGGCCGAACAGGCTGAGCACATTCAGCGTGAAGCCGAAGGCGAGCATGACGGCGAAGGTGCCGATCAGCGAGACCGGGATGGCCAGGATCGGGATCAGCGCGGCGCGCCAATTCTGCAGGAAGATCAGCACCACCAGGGCCACCAGCAGGATGGCCTCAAACAGCGTCTTGTACACCTCGTCCACGGACTGGGCGATGAACTCGGTGGGGTTATAGACGATGGTGTATTCCAGGCCGGGCGGGAAATCCTGCTTCAGCTCATTCATGCGGGTGATCACCGCCTGGGCGGTATCCAACGCATTGGTGCCGGGTCGCTGGAAGATGCCCAGGGCCACGGCGGTCTGGCCGTCCAGGTAAGATCGGCTGCTGTAATCCTTGGCGCCCAGCTCCACACGGGCAACATCGCGCAACCGCACCAGGCGGCCGCCCTCGCCGCTCTTCACGATCACTTCGCGGAATTGCCGCACATCCTCGAAACGGCCCTGGGTGGTGACGATGGCCTGCAGGGCATTGAGATCCGGCGCCGGCTGCTGGCCCAGCGTGCCGCCGGAAACCTGCACATTCTGCGCCTGCAACGCGCCCACCACATCGCTGGCCGAAAGGCCATAGGACGACAGGCGGTCGGGATCGAGCCAGATGCGGATGGAATATTCGCTGCCGCCGAACACGATCACATTGCCCACGCCGTTCAGGCGCAGCAATTGCTCGCGGATACGCAGCTGCATGTAATTGGCGATGTAAAGCTCGTCATAGCGCTTATCGGGCGAGAGCAAATGCACGACCATGATGAAGTCGCCGGCCTGCTTATTCGTGGTGATACCCTGGCGGCGCACTTCTTCCGGCAAACGCGGTTCGGCAATGGAAACGCGGTTCTGCACCTGCACCTGGGCCACATCCAGATTGGTGCCCGGGCGGAAGGTGATGGTGAGCTGCATCACGCCGTTGGCCGTCGAATACGACGACATATACAGCATGTTCTCAACGCCGTTGATTTCCTGCTCGATCGGCGTTGCCACGGTGCGCGCCACGGTCTCGGCATCGGCGCCGGGATAGGCGGCCACCACGTTGATCTGCGGCGGCGCGATCTCAGGATACTCGGTCACCGGCAGCAGCCGGAAGGCGATGATGCCCAGGATCACGGTAACGATGGAGACGACCGCGGCGAAGATCGGGCGGTCGACGAAGAAATGGCCAAATTTCATGATGCGTACTTCTTACTTGGCCGGAGCTTGCGGGGGCTTGGGCGCCGGCAGCGCCATCAGCCCGGCCCAGACGGGGGGCAAGTCCACCGGCATCGGCGTCACCTTGCCGCCGCCCATGCGCACGCGCTGCAGGCCGTTGATCACCAGGGTCTCATCGCCCTTCAGGCCTTCGCGCACGATGCGGTAATTATCGGTGCGCGAGCCCAGGCGCACCGGCTGCTGGCGCACCGCGCCATCATTCGCCACCACATAGACGAAGCGACGGCCGAGATCGGTGAGGATGGCTTCATCCGGCACCAGAATGCCCTGGAAGCTGGGGCTGCCCGGCACGGCGATGCGGCCAAACAGGCCCGGCGAGAGGAACTGATCCTTGTTCTCCAGGGTGGCACGCAGGCGCATGGTGCCGGTGGCGGCATCCAGGCGGTTATCGGTGAAGGTGAGCAGGCCCTTATGCGGGAAGCCCTTCTCGTCGGTCAGGCCCACGGCGATCTCCAGCGCGCGGCCGCCGCTGCCATTGGCGGAGGCCGCACCGGCGCGCGCCATGCGCTGATAAGCCAGGAAGGAGCGCTCATCGATATCGAAGTAGAAATAGATCGGGTCGGTCGCCACGATGGTGGTGAGCAACGTCTCGTTCTCACGCACCAGGTTACCCTCGGTCACCAGCTTGCGGCTGATGCGGCCGGAAATCTGCGCGCGGATTTCGGTGAAACTCAGGTTGAGCCGCGCGGTTTCCACTGCGGCGCGGCCGCCGGCGGTTTCGGCCTGGGCCGAGAGCAGGGCTTGGCGCCGCGTGTCGAGTGCGGCCTCGGAGGCGGTGCCGCTGCGAGCCAGACGCTCATAGCGCTCGTAATCCAGCTTGGCCAGATCAAGCCGCGTCTGCACCACATTCAGATTGGCCTGGGCCTGATTCAGCGCCGCCTGATAGGGCCGGCGATCAATGACGAACAGCAGCTCGCCTTCCCGGACCATGGCGCCATCCTTGAAGGCGACGCTGTCGATATAGCCATTCACCCGGGCGCGCACATCGACGCTGGCCGAGGCCTCGAAGCGGCCGGTGAATTCATCCATCTCCACGATGTCGCGCACCACGGGCTTGGCCACCGTCACCGGCGGCGGACCACCGGGGCCCATCTGGGCCAGCGCCGGCAGGGAAGCGAGGGAGGCGACGAAGGCCAGAGCGGCCAGAGTCGTGGTGCGGGGAGAGCGCGCGAAATTTTTCATGGCGCCAATTAATAGGGCGGTCATGCCAGTTCGCAAGTGCGAACTTGGTTGGTTAATCATACTTAGGGATGATTCACGAAAGAGTCGCGCGTTAAAACGGCTTCACTATGACAAGAATCACAATGCCGATCAGCAGCAGGGTGGGGACTTCGTTCATGAAGCGGTAGAAACGCGCGCTATGGGTATTCTTGTCATCGGCGAAATCCTTGCGCCAGCGACTGTATGCACCATGCACGCCCTGCATGACGAACAGCAAAGCCAGCTTGGCCAGGAACCACGGCTCTGCCCAATGCCCGCCCAGCCAGACCATGGCGAGGCCGAAAATCCATGACGCGCCCATGGCCGGATTCATGATCGCATGCATCAACCGGCGTTCCATGATCTTGAAAGTCTCAGACAGTTCCGAGCCCGGGGCGGCGGCGCAATGGTAAACGAACAAGCGCGGCAGATAGAGTATGCCAGCCATCCAGGCGATCACGCTGATCACATGCAGCGCCTTGATCCATTCATACATGGTCATGCCCTCCAGGGTCACGCGCGGCAGATGCAGCCGGCAAAACCCGCCGGACATAGCCTTTGTCCGACAGAGCTGCATGTCCCATTGTCATACTTGGCACCATGCACCAGGCTTGCCAGGCCGGCGATGAATTCCGGCCGGCAGCCCACGGTGGGCACGCGGTGATAGCCCGGAACGCCGTTTTCATGGGCCAGTTCGGCATATTCGATATCCAGTTCCACCAGGGTCTCGGAATGCTCGGAAACAAAAGCGATGGGTGCCAGCACCAGGGCTTTGCCTTCGGCGCCGGCGCGGGCGATCTCGGCATCCGTCGATGGCCCGATCCATTCCAGCGGACCCACGCGGCTCTGGTAGCAGACCTGCCAATCCAGCCCCGGCATGTTCAGCGCCGCCACCATGGCTGCGGCCGATTGCTCCACCTGCCATTGATAGGGATCACCGCCATCCACGATCTTTTTCGGCAGGCCATGGGCGGAAAACAGCAATCGCACCGGGCCGGAAATTTTCGCCAAAGCCTCGCGCAGCAAGGCCACCTGGGCCGCAACAAAACCAGGCTCGGTGGGATAACAGCCGATGCTGGTGCTGGGCTGTGTCAGCCCTGCAGCCTTGGCCGCGCGCTGCCATTCGCCCAAGGATGAAGCCGAAGTGGTGGTGGAGAATTGCGGATAAAGCGGCAGCAGCAAGATGCGGTCGGCACCCCATTTTTTCACTGCCGCCGCTGCTTCCGAGGCGAAAGGATGCCAGTAGCGCATGGCAATGAAGCATTTGTAATCCGGCCCCAGGGCTGCCTCCAAAGCGGCAGCCTGGGCTTCGGTCTGCGGCAGGATCGGCGAGCGACCACCGAGCTTGCCATAGAGTTCCCCTGCCACCTTGGCGCGGCGGCGCGAGATCAGCTGGGCCAGCAGCCAGCGCGGCAGACTAGGCAGGCGGATGATCGCTGGATCATTGAACAGGTTGAACAGGAAGGGCTGAATCGCCGCCGGGCTATCGGGGCCACCGAGGTTGAATAGGATGATCGCGGTTTTTGCCATTCCCTACGTCACCAATATTCAAGCTGAAACGCTGGTGCCGCGCACCAGGCGCAGCAATTGCTCCACATGAGCGGGCGGCGTTTCCGGCAAGATGCCATGGCCCAGATTGAAGATGTAGTTCCGGCCACCGAAATGGCGAAGCAACCGCTGCACGCCATCGGCCAGAGCCTGACCGCCCACCAGCAGCAGGCGCGGATCGAGATTGCCCTGCACCACCTGGCCCTTGCCCCAGAGATGCTCCCGCGCCCAGCCCAGCGGCAGGGTATAATCCAGCCCCAGGGCATCGGCGCCGGTGGCCGCGGCATAGCCATCGTAATTCACGCCGGCGCCACGCGGGAAGGCAATCACTTTCACCTGCGGATGCAGGGCTTTAAGCTGCGCAATGATGGCTTTCACCGGGGCCACACAATAACGCTGGAATTGCTCATCGGGCAGCACGCCAGCCCAGGTATCGAATAGCTGCACCACCTCGGCGCCGGCCTGAATCTGGCGGTCGAGATAGCTCACTGTGGCACTCACCAGCAGCGTGATCAGCCGGTCCAGCCCCACCGGGTTGCCGAAGGCCCATACTTTGGCCGCCGCCTGATCATTGCCGCCATGGCCCTCCAGCATATAGGTCGCCACTGTCCAGGGCGCTCCGGCAAAACCGATCAGCGTGGTTTCCTTCGGCAATGCCTCGCTGATCCGGCCAACCGCCTCATAAACCGGGCCCAAACGCTGGTGCAGGCCATCAAGATGCAGCTTCGCCAGTTCACCCTCACTGCGGATGGCGGCCAGCAACGGCCCCTCGCCCTCCTTGAAGGCCAGATCCTGGCCCAGAGCCTGAGGGATCAGCAGAATATCGGCGAACAGGATCGCGGCGTCGAAACCAAAGCGCCGGATCGGCTGCAATGTCACCTCGGCGGCCAGTTCCGGATTATAGCAAAGCTCCAGGAAACTGCCGGCCTGGGCACGCGTGGCCCGGTATTCCGGCAAATAGCGCCCAGCCTGGCGCATCAGCCAGATCGGCGGTCGCTCGGATGTCTCGCCGGCGAGGGTGCGGAGAAAAGGTTTCTGGATCGGGATCGGGGCTGTCTTCATGTCCCTATTCCTTTCCTATTTAACTTTAAAAAGAAAGAGTTGGAGTAGTTGTTGGTCCGGTGGATAACGGTAATTCATGGTTCAAGGATAAGCACCCCGGTTTTCATCCCCGGCGCTTGTCTTAATCCCGTCACGGCCCTGTCATGCTGCAACAACTTGTGCGACTCCCAGCAAAATCAACAGGTTAAAATCGGGTATAACGCGGATAACGACGGTATGATTACGCGTAAGCTAATGATTCCCGTTTTCCACAAGCCGACCGATGATTCGTCACCAGATGGAAGCTTTACTTGCAAGAAATCGGCTGAGCGGGCATGAAAAAGCCCAGGGCGTGGATAACCCCCCGCTTATCCACCTTATCCCGCTTATCAACAGGCCCCATTTCAAGCTCGAGAATAGGATACCAGCGTGTCGCCAGACGCCACCCAACTGCATCGCCAGCCGCATATCCATCTGGTGTCTGATGCCACGGGCGAAACCCTGAAGGCCGTGGCAACGGCCGGCCTGGTGCAGTTCCAGAAATCCAACGAGGAAGTGGAAATCCATACCTGGACCCTGGTCCGCACCCCGGCCCAGATGCAGCGCACTGTGGAGTCGATTGCCAAAATTGGCGGCCTGGTGCTTTTCACCATCGTGGACCCAGCCATGCGTGATCTGCTGGTGAAGGGCTGTGCCAAGCATCGCATCGGCTATATCGCGGTGCTCGATCCCGTACTGCATGCCATGGGCAAATTCTTTGGCGAGAAGGCGCGCAACCTTCCCGGCCGTCAGCATGAGCTGGATGCCGAATATTTCGCCCGTATCGATGCCATGCATTACACCATCGCCCATGATGACGGCCAGCATGCCGATGATCTGGACAAGGCTGATATCGTGCTGGTGGGCGTATCGCGCACATCCAAAACCCCAACCTCGATCTATCTCGCCAATCGTGGCTACAAGACCGCGAATGTGCCCATCGTGCCGGGACTTACGCTGCCACCCGATCTGCATGGCAGTTGCCACCCGCTGGTGGTGGGCCTCACCACCTCACCCGACCGCCTGGTGATGGTGCGGCGGAACCGTCTGCTGGCAATGAATGAGAAGACCGAGACTGACTATGTGGATATCGAGCAGGTGCGCGCCGAGATCGCTGAAGCGCGCAAGCTCTGCAGCAAATATAACTGGCCGATGATTGATGTGACGCGGCGCTCCATCGAGGAGACGGCGGCGGCGATCCTCAATCTTTACAACCGTCGTCAGGAGCAGCTCAAAGAGGCGGCTGGAGACTGCTTGTGAGCCAGGCGCCGCTGATTCTGGCGTCCGCCAGCCTGGCGCGCGCCGCCCTGCTGCGCGCGGCCGGCCTGGAGATCGAGGCAATCCCGGCGCATATCGATGAAGACGAGATCAAGCTTGCCCTGCGCGCCGAAAATGCGCCGGCCCGCCAGGCGGCCGAGGCCTTGGCAGAATTGAAGGCGCGGCGCGTGGCACAACACCAAACCATGGCTGGCGATCAGCGTTTCATCATCGCCGCCGATCAGATGCTGGTCTGCGGTGATGACTGGTTCGACAAGCCTGCCGACATGGCTGCGGCGAAGCGGCAATTGCAGGCTTTGCGCGGCAAGGCGCACCAATTGGTGAGTGCTGTGGTGGTGGCGCGCGGCGGCAGCATCGTGTGGCGCCATATCGATACCGCCACGCTGACCATGCGTGATTTCAGCGATGCCTTCATCGATGCCTATCTGGCGCAAGCCGGCGAGGCCGTGCTCGGCTCGGTGGGTGCCTATCAGCTTGAAGGCCTGGGCGTGCAATTATTCAGCCGCCTGCAGGGCGATTACTTCACCATCCTCGGCCTGCCTTTGCTGCCGCTGCTGGGGTTCCTGCGCGACAATCAGGTGCTGCGGGCATGAGTGATGATGCGATCATCCCGCGTGCCGGTGTGATCGGCTGGCCGGTGGCGCATTCGCGTTCGCCCAAGCTGCATGGCTATTGGCTCAAGCAATACGGTATCGCAGGCCGCTATGATCGTTTGCCGGTGCCGCCGGAAGAGGTAGGCGACTTCATCGCCGCCTGCGCGCTGGCGCGGGAGAAGGCTTTCGCGGTGTCAATGTCACCATTCCGCATAAGGAAGCGGTGATGCCCTATATGGATGAGATCGATCCACGCGCCAAACGCATCGGCGCGGTGAACACCATCACCATCCGGCCTGATGGCAGCCTGCATGGCCAGAATACCGATGCCTTCGGTTTCCTGGAAAACCTGAAAAGCGGTGCGCCTGATTGGCGGCCTGAATCAGCACCCGCCGTGGTGCTCGGTGCTGGTGGTTCAGCGCGCGCCATCTGTGTCGCCTTGCTCGAAGCCGGCATTCCCGGCATCACCCTGGTCAACCGCTCGGTGGATCGCGCCGAGGCTTTGGCTGATGCGCTGGGCGGCCCGATCTCGGTGGCCAGCTGGGCGGCGGCGCCCTTGGCGCTCGAAGGCGCCGGCTTGGTGGTGAATACCACCAGCCTCGGCATGGGCGGCCAACCGCCGCTGGAACTTGAACTGGACAGCCTGCCGAAAACGGCCGTGGTGAATGACATCGTCTATGTGCCGCTGAAGACTGAATTGCTGCGCCGCGCCAGCGAACGCGGCAATGTTGCCGTTGATGGCTTGGGCATGCTGCTGCATCAGGGCCGCCCGGGTTTCGCCGCCTGGTTCGGTCCCTGGCCGGAGGTGACATCGGGCCTGCGTGAGGCGGTGCTGGCGGATTGAGCGCGGCAGCGGATTGTCAGGCGACAATCCTGCGCTTGACGCAGGCCCGTGCTTCATCGAGCATCGCGCCATGTGCAACACGCCATTCATCGCAATCCGAAAGCCCGGCCCCTTGGGGGCCGTTGGTGTGATCGCGCGCTGAGCTGAACCGCCCGATCCTTATCGCCAAGCCCCGCCGGTTCGGACGGGGCTTTTTGTTGCGCCTGCTTTGCTCCTGACTGGCCTTACATCAGGAGAGACCCATGACTGCGACAAACCCCACCGGCATCTGGCTGCCGCTGATCACGCCATTCCGCGATGGCGCCCTGGATGAAGCATCGCTGCAAAACCTGGCGCGGCATTATGCCAGCCAGCCCATCGATGGCCTGATCCTCGCCGCCACCACCGGCGAAGCCCTGACCCTGGATGATGACGAGCAGCTTCGCCTGGTGCGGATCGTGGCGGAAGCAACCGAGGGCCGCCTGCCGCTCTATCTCGGCCTGGCGGGCAGCGACACGCGGCGCATGGCGCGACGCCTGGCCGAGACCGACACCTGGCCGGTGCAGGGCTATCTGATTTCCTGCCCGTATTATTCGCGCCCCAGCCAAGACGGACTGCTGCAGCATTTCCAGGCCCTTGCCGGCGCCACGCAAAAGCCGCTGATGCTCTACAACATCCCCTACCGCGCCGGGGTGAATCTGGCCAACGACACGCTGTTCCGCCTGGCCGAGACCGCCAATATCGTTGGCCTGAAGGATTGCTGCGCCGATCCGGCCCAGATGGCCGATCTGCTGCGGCGCAAGCCAGCAAGCCTGGCGGTGCTGACCGGTGATGATGCCCAGACCTTCTCAGCCCTGACCCAAGGTGCCGAAGGTGCCATCCTGGCTGCTGCCCATATTGATCCTGCCGGCTTCCGCAGGCTCTATGACGCCTTGCGCCAGGGGCAGCTTGAAACTGCCCGACATATTTGGGTAAAGCTGAGTGAAATCATAGCCTTGCTGTTTGCCGAGCCAAGCCCGGCGGCAACCAAGCATTGGCTCTGGCGGGCCGGCCTGATCGCCTCGCCGGAGCTGCGCCTGCCCATGACCGGGGTCACCCCTGGTCTAGCGATGCGGCTGGATCAGGCATTAGCTAAGTTAGCTAAGCTAGACTAGCTTAGCTAACTTAGCTAAGATCGCGCCATGACCATCAAGGTGAACATCCATCAGGCCAAGAGCAATCTCTCGCGCCTGATCCAGGCAGCCAAAGACGGTGAAGAGGTGATCATCGCCCGCGCCGGCCTGCCCGAGGTGCGCCTAGTGCCGGTGGCCGGGGCGGTGGAAAAGAAGCCGCGCCGCCAGTTCGGGGCCTGGGCGGGCAAGGTCTGGTATGCGCCGGATTACGAACTGGCCGATGCCGAGATCGAGCGCGACTTCCTCGAGAGCAAGATTTTTCCCGATGGCGATGTTTGATGCGCTATCTGCTCGATACCAACATCCTGATCAGAAGCATCGAGAACAGATTGTCTGCCGCAATCACCAATATTCTGTCTGACCGTGACAATGAGTTGGCGGTGAGCACGGTCTCGCTCTGGGAAATCGCCATCAAGCAAGGTTTGGGTAAGCTTAACCTGCCGGGCGATTTGCATGCCGAGCTTCGCCTCCTCGATATTGCTGTGCTTCCCCTCGAGCGGGCGCATATCCATGAATATGGCGGTCTGCCCTTGCACCATCGCGATCCCTTCGACCGCATGCTGGTGGCGCAGGCGCGGGTGGAGCGGCTGACCCTGGTGACCAGCGATGCCAATCTGATGCGCTATGATGTGAAGGTGCTTTCGGCATGATCCTGCTCGGCCTCACCGGCTCTATCGGCATGGGCAAGTCCACCGTTGGCGCCATGTTCAAGGCGCTGGGCATTCCGCTGTTTGATGCCGATGCCAGCGTGCATGAACTCTATGCGCCTGGCGGTGCAGCCGTGGCGCCGATGGCGGCGGAGTTTCCGCAGGCCCTGAAAGACGGCGGCATTGATCGTGGCGTGCTGGCGGCTGAAGTGATCCGCGATCCCGCTTGCCTGAAACGCATCGAGGCTATTGTGCATCCGCTGGTGGGCGAGGCGCGCCAGCGCTTCATTATGGAAGCCCGGGCGCGCGGCGAAAAGCTGGCGGTGCTGGATATTCCGCTGCTTTTTGAAGGTTTGAAGGCGCGCGGCCGCAAGCCAGCCGAGGAAGGCCTGGATCATGTGGTGGTGGTGAGCGCGCCGGCGGCAGCCCAGCGCGCGCGCGTGCTGGCGCGACCCAATATGACGGCAGAGAAATTCGCCGCCATCCTGGCCAAGCAGGTGCCGGATGCGGAAAAACGCCAGCTTGCCGATAGCGTGATCGATACTGGCGTGAGTGTGGCGGAAACGGAAAACCAGGTGCGGGCGCTGGTGCGCCGCCTGGTGGAAGGAAAAGCGTAATGCGTGAAATCGTGCTCGATACTGAAACCACCGGGTTCAAGCCGGATCAGGGCGACCGTCTGGTGGAAATCGGCTGCATCGAATTGATCAACCACCTGCCCTCTGGGCGGATTTTCCATCGCTATGTGAATCCCGAACGCGATATGCCAGAAGATGCCTTTCGTGTGCACGGCCTCTCAGAGCAATTCCTCTCCGATAAACCGGTTTTCGCCGCCGTGGCGGAAGAGCTGCTGGACTTCCTCGGAGATGCCCCGCTGGTGATCCACAATGCCGCCTTCGATATCGGCTTCCTCAATGCCGAACTGGCGCGGCTTAAAATACCCGGCCTGGGCATGGACCGCGCCATTGATACGGTGCGCATCGCGCGCGGCAAATTCCCTGGCGCCCAGGTATCGCTTGATGCGCTCTGCCGCCGCTTCAATATCGATAATTCCGCCCGCACCAAGCATGGCGCTTTGCTTGATGCTGAATTGCTTGCCGAGGTCTATCTCGAATTGGTGGGGGGCCGGCAGCAGGGCCTGAGCCTGGCCGGACTGGATAGTGATCCCCAGGCCACCGTGCCGGTGGGCGCGCCGCGCGGGCCATTGCGTCCGCCCCGGCTGCATATGCCCACGGAAGCCGAATTGGCCGCCCATGCCACATTCCTCTCCAAGCTCAAGGAACCGCTCTGGCTCAAGGGCGAGTGATCAGGCCGGGTCCAGATCGGCGATGCAGAATACCATGTCCACCTTGTCGCCATCGGTGGAGAGCGGCAGCAGCAGGGTGCCGCGTTCGCGTATCCGGCCAATATCCAGCGAGCCATTATCCAGCGCTGGACCCAGCGTGGAATTGTAGTCGTAGACGAAGCTGCGCTTGCCGATCACGATCCAGTAGTTCAGCAGCACTTCATCTGCGATGTCGTGTTGCAGATGGTGGCCGATATGGTTGCCGCGCACCGGCTTGCCGGTGGGATCCAGACCGCGCACCTGCACCTGACGGGTGCCCACCAGGCGGTAACGCAGGAAGGGTTCGGTCTCCAGAACCTCGGTGAGCACGATATAGGGCAGCAGGTCGGTGATCTCGCCCGGCTGGATATCGGATCGCGCCGGCATCAGGCGGCCGGCGCGCTTGCCGTCCCAATAATCATAGGCCCGGCGGATGCGGGGCGTGCAAACTTCGAGAAAATCCAGCGTCAGCATCCGGGGATGCATCGAGCCTCGGATCATCTCGTCGAGGTCTTGCGCCATGGTGCAATCAAAGCCGGTTTCGGGCGGCGCCTCAAGCCCTGCCTTCCGTGTCCCGGATCGCCATGCTACGTTATGAAGGTTGCAGCAGCCCCAGGTCCTATGCGCCGCTCACGGTCGATTCTCAATTATGCCCTGCTCGCCATCGTCGCCTTGGCGATCGGGTTGAATGTATATGTTCACATCATCCTGCGCGCCGAGACCGAGCGCGAGGAGGTTGCGGTGATGGAGCGCCTGGCGCGCATCCATGGCCAGGATATCGAGAGCAGCCTAGATAACGTCCGCTATTCCCTGGAAAAGGCCGCCCTGCTGCATCGGCTGCTGGGCAATGATGGTCAGGCCTACCATGCCGAACTGAAAAAGCTGGAGGCCGAACTGCCGCATGTGCGCGCCATAGGCGTGGTGGATGCCACTGGCCTGGTGGTGCATTCCTCGCGCAGCTATCCGCCACCGGCAATCTCCTTGGCCGACCGAGACTACATAGCTCATTATCTCAAGGGTGGTGGCCGCGTCAGTCGGCTCGGCAGCCCGGTGCGCAATGTCTTCGACGGGCAATGGCAGGTTGGCATGGCGGCGCCGCTGCGCGACGGCGCGGGCGTTTTGGTTGGCGTGGTCACGGCGGTTGTTGATCCGGTGCAGATTGGCGTGGAATTCGCCGGTGGCACGGCGGAGGGCGATATTGTCACCCTGCTCGACCGCGATTTCCGCATGATTGCCCGCCATCCCTGGCGTGAGGAGGCGATCGGCCAATCCTTCGAGACTGTGCCGGCCTATGCCGCGATGAGCCGTGATGCTTACAAGCAGACCAATAGCGGCTTGTTTCACAACACCTTCACGGGAGAGCCGCGTTTCGTGGCGGTGCGCCGTATCTATGATGGCGCGCTGGTACTATCCACCTCGCGCTCAGAGCCCGTGGCTTTGCGCAACTGGCGCCAGCTGGCTTCGCTGATCAGTGGTGCGTCCGCCGCCATCGTGCTGCTGGCCGGCCTGGCCTCTTGGCAGGCTTTGCGCCGGCTGGAAAGCGAAGCGCGCAAGAATGCCTCGCTGGGCTCGCTGAATCGCCAATTGCAGGAGCAGACCGCGCGCGCGGAAAAACTGGCGGCGGCGAAAAGCGAATTCCTCGCTACTATGAGTCACGAAATCCGCACACCAATGAATGGCGTGCTGGGCATGGCCCAGGCGCTGCAGGCGATGCCGCTGCAACCGGCGGCGCGCGAGGCGGCCGAGGTGATCACGGAAAGCGCCGCAAGTCTGCTCGGCGTGCTGAATGACGTGCTGGATTTCTCGCGCCTGGAATCCGGCAAGCTGGCGATAACGCCGGCGCCGCTCTCGCTGCGGTCGCTGTTGCACAGCCTGGAAGCGCTGTTCGCCTCCGCCGCCCAGGCCAAGGGGCTGGCGCTGCGGCTTGAACTGGCAGGCGATGTGCCAGCCGGCTTGGTGAGTGACGAGGCACGCCTGCGGCAGATCCTCATCAACCTGATGGGCAATGCGGTGAAATTCACTCAAGCTGGTTTCGTGCAACTCAGCGTGCGGCGCGATAGCGGCCCGGCCGGAACACCGATCCTGCGTTTTGAGGTGAGCGATAGCGGCCCTGGTATCGCGCAAGAAGCCCAGGCCACCATCTTTGATCGTTTCACCCAGGAAGACGCCTCGATCAGCCGGCAATTCGGTGGCACGGGCCTGGGCCTCGCCATCACCCGGCGGCTGGTGGAATTGCTCGGCGGCCGTATCGGCTGCCAAAGCAAAAAAGGCGAAGGCGCCCTATTCTGGGTCGAATTGCCCTTGCAGGAGGCGGAAGTCGCCACCCCCAGCTTGCCGCAGGCACTGACCCAGGCGATGGCGCCGCTGGCGCCAGGGCCGAGCCGTCTGCTCTGCGTGGATGACAACCTGGTCAACCGCCGCACATTGCAGGCCTTGTTGCGGCCCTTCGGCTATGACCTGACCCTGGTGGAAAGCGGCGAAGCGGCGGTGGCGGCGGCGCGCGGCCAGAATTTCGACAGCGTGCTGCTGGATATCCACATGCCGGGCATGGATGGCTTTGAGACCCTGCGCGCCTTGCGCAAGCTGCCGGGTACGGCACGCGCCCGCATCCTGGCGATGACCGCCGATGTGATGCCCGAAGCCGTGCTGCGCTATGAGAGCGCCGGCTTCCAGGGCGTGGTGGCCAAGCCGCTGATCGTCAAGGACCTGATCGGCGCCCTGGCGGCGGAGTAGCGAAAGCGCGGCCGGGCTTTACGCCTGGCCGGCGCCTTCCTGCTCGGCCTGGGCGGCTTTGCTGCGCTGGTATTGCTGCACGAAATCAATCGGATCAAGCATCAGCGGCGGCACGCCACCATCGCGGGTCACATCGGCGATGATGCGGCGGGCGAAGGGGAATAGCAGGCGCGGCGCCTCCACCAGAAGCAAGGGCTCGATATGCTCCTGGGGAATGTTGGCCAGGGTGAACAGGCCGGCATAATGCAGGTCGGCCACGAAGGCGTTTTCCTCGCCATGCTTGGCTTCCACCAGCACGCGCAGAACCACCTCATAGAGGTCGTCGGTCACCTTCTGCGCCTGGGTGCCGATATTCACCCCGATCTGCGGCGCTTCGTTGATGGTGAAGGTGCGCGGCGCCATCGGGTGCTCGAAGGACAAATCCTTCACATATTGCACGTTGACGCTGAAACGCGGCGCTTGATCGGGTACTTCGCTCATCGAAAGGGTCTCCAGGTTGAAGGCGAGACCGCTAACATGAATCCCGCCCCCTAACAAGCCGCACCCCTTGGCGAATCCCCGCGCAATTCCTACATATTGGGTCTATCCGGAACCCGGCTCCCAGCCTGGACCGGGACCAGCAGAGCGGGTAGAGTTGACACATCATGGGCGATAGCGGTTTCCAATTCCTCGATATTCTTTTGCTCGGCGCCATCGCCGTCTTCATCGGCTTGCGCCTGCGCGCCGTGCTGGGCCAGCGCACCGGCGCTGAACAGCCGCGCCGTGGGCCGCTCGCCGGCGGTGCCGAAAGCCCGGCCGAAACCGGCGATAATGTGATCGCCCTGCCGCGCCGCGATGGCGAGGAAGCGCCTGAGGCTGCCCCGGTCGATGCCAAGGAAGCGCGCATCCGTGCCGCCGACCCCAGTTTCCGGGGCGATGAATTCCTCAAAGGCGCCGCCTGGGCCTATGAGATGGTGGTGGGCGCCTTCGCCGCCGGCGACAAGCCGGCGCTGAAAGGCATGCTGTCGCGCGATGTGTTCGCCGATTTCGAGAAGGTGATCGACGAGCGCGCCCGCCAGGGCCATACCCAGGAAACCACCTTCGTGGGCCTGAAGAACGCCGAAATCACCGAAACCGCCCTGAACGGCCGCACCGCCGAGGTGACGGTGAAGTTCCAGAGCGAGTTGATCAGCGCCACCCGTGACCGCAATGGCGCGGTGATCGCTGGCGATCCGCAGGCGGTGGATCAAGTCACCGATGTCTGGACCTTTGCCCGCGATACCCGCTCGCGCGATCCGAACTGGACCCTGATCGCCACCTCCAGCCCGGGCTGATGGGCAGGCGCGGTTGATGCGGAAAGCGGCCGCCCTTCTGCTGCTGAGCCTATTGGCCGCTTGCGCGCCGCAGCCGCAGACCAAGCCGCCCGCCGAAACTCCCAAGGCCCCCGCCATCGCCTTCCTGCCGGCGCGTTTCGCTGACCTGCCCGGCTGGGCCGAGGACCGCGTGGAGCAGGCTTTGCCCGCGCTGGCCGCTTCCTGCCCGCGGATTCTCGCGCAAACGGGCAAGGCCGGCCCGGATGGCTTCGCGGTCTATGGCAAGCCGGAGGAATGGCGCCCCTTCTGCGCGGCACTGGCGCAGCTCAGGCCCAATGACGCTGCCGGGCTGCGCCGCCTGATCGAGGCCGAATTGCAGCCGGTTGCCGTGCTGGGCGATGGCAAGGCGGAAGGCCTCTTCACCGGCTATTACGAACCCAGCCTGAAAGGCAGCCGCACGCGGCGGCCGGGCTATGACGTGCCGCTCTACCGCCTGCCGCCCGATTTGGTGCAGGTCGATCTCGGGCAGTTCCGCCCGGAATGGCGCGGCCAGCGCACCGCCGGCCGGGTGGAGAATGGCTTCCTCCGGCCCTATGACGACCGTGCCGGCATCGAGGCCGGGGCCTTGCGCGGTCGCAATCTGGAACTGGCCTGGGCGGCCGATCCGGTGGCGGCGTTCTTTTTGCAGATTCAGGGCTCGGGCCGCATCGAGCTGGCCGAGGGCGGCATCCTGCGCGTCGGCTTCGCCGGGCAGAACGGCCATGTCTACACCGCCATCGGCCGCGTGCTGATTGATCGTGGCCTCATGGAGCGCGAGGCGGTATCGATGCCGGCCCTGCGCGCCTGGCTCGCCGCCAATCCGGCTGCCGCCCCTGCCCTGCTGCGCGAGAACCGCGCGTTCATTTTCTTCCGCGAATTGCCCGCTCCAGCCAATGCCGATGATGGCCCGCCCGGCGCCCAGGGTCTGGCGCTGCGGCCCGGGCGTTCATTGGCGGTGGATCGCAGCCATGTGGCGATGGGCCTGCCGCTGTGGCTCAGCGCCACCTATCCCACAGCCCAGCCGCCGCACACGGATGCGGCCTTCAACCGCCTGATGGTGGCGCAGGATACCGGCGGCGCCATACGCGGCGGCGTGCGCGGTGATGTGTTCTGGGGCCATGGCGATGAGGCGGAAGCCATCGCCGGCCGCATGAAGCATCCGGGCCGTTACTGGTTCCTGCTGCCCAAAGCCGTGGCAGCGCGGCTCGGCGCGGATAGTTAAACAGGTTAAAACCCAGCAAATCGAGTCACTTAGCATAAACCATATAACTCATTGATTCCAGTCGATGAATCGACTATATTATACTCTGAAATCTGAACCCAGGCATATCCCGGTAGTAGGATTTCCCCGGCGGATGGCTAAAAACCATCCGCCCTTCTTTTTATAGCCTGACAATGCCCAAAGGATCGGTCCGGCTGGCTTTCCTGTTAAGGATAGGCTGCAAGCGATCAAAATAGTTAGCAGCCCGATTCCGTTTCAAATACTGATTCGGCATGAAGTGCTGATGTAGAAAATAAACAATAGTGTCACACATTTGGATCGGCAGTGACTCAGCCGAATCTTTACTGTGAGGATCTTCAATTATTTTTGTTATCGGAAGGTTGCGGCTTCCTGTGCCAATTAAACTGTTATTGGGCACAGGATTATAGACTGCCATTCGACGCATCAATCGCGTCAACAAATTTCCTGAAGTAGCATCAGTAATGACAATTCCCTGATCTTTGTCATGGCGACCAGGAAAGTTTCCGTACTCTAAGGTGTTTTCAAAACGCTGAAACAGTGTCCGCCAAGCATTGGTGAACACATCGTAATCATGCGGCTTTCCTTGTTTGTCAACGACAACATTAGTAACAGACAAAAAATCCATTTTTGCTAACTCATCAAGAGCATTGCGTAGAATCGCCAAACGAACATGACGTTCGAGATCAAAGGCTCGGGAATTTATAAAAACAGATGCATGGATTTCACCTCGAACCGGCAAACCATGTACTCTACGCATGGTTTTTCGAAAATGTAGCAGTTGACGAATAAAGTCACGCCAACGTGACTCATGCACCACCAAACCAGACAGACAGAAATATCGGGACGGCGATCGTACCAGTCCTGTGTCGCCACTTTCGTCAACATACATTAAGTACATGCGCCAGTGTTTATGCATTCTCACTTAAATATCAACACTAGAATTTTATTACTGCTCTCCATAATCGAACACCGCCGCACCGAGGATCATGTCCACGGTTTCGCCATCGGCGGCCAGCGGCGCATGAAAGCCCTCGAAGCGGATGAACTCGGCATTGCGCCACCAGAAAATGCGGCCTTCATTGCTGTGGCACTTATGGTCGTGGCAAATGCGGTCATACAGGGCGGTGAAGACCGGCGTATAGACACCGAACATATCTTCCAGCCGCTTGCCCACATGGCCATCGCCGTAGATATCGCTGAGGGCGGTGCCCATCAACCGCACGCGGTAATCCTGGCCCTCGGCGTTGGGCAATGGCAGCACATCAATCAAGAAAAGCTGCGGCAGCAGGCCGCGCAAATCAAGCGGATCAATATCTTTTCGCCCCGGCAATTGGCCCAGAGCATCGCGCTTCGCCTGCCAATAGTCTTTCAGCCGCAGCAGCAACGGATGGCGCGGCGCCTCCAGCAGCCGCGCGGTTTTCAGCGTCGGCGGGGATTCAGGCAGAGCCGGGCGGCGCCCCGTCATGGCGGCGCTATTGCGGCAGGCTGGCGATATACTGCTCCAGCACCGGGCCCCAGACGCGGGGGCCTTCGCGGTTGCCAAACAGGCCATGGCCATCATTGCGGAAAGCCGGCAGCAACAGGTATTCCGCCTTGCCGCCAGCCTTGGTGAAGGCGGCATGCATCGCGCGGCTGAGTTCCGGCGCGAAGAAGGTGTCATTCTCGGTATAAACCCACAGCATCGGTTGCCGCGCCGTGGCACCGAATTTGCCCGCCGCCTCGATCAGCGCCGGTGGCGAGCAATTGGTGTTGGGCTTCTGCTCGGCCCAGCCGCCGCGCCCGCCGGCGAAGTTGATCAGGCCCCACACATCTTTTGGGTTGCGGCTGGCCAGAGCCACCGTGCCCCAGCCACCGGCCGATTGTCCGATCACCAGGATGCGCGCGGTGTTCACATAAGGCTGCTCGCGCATGTAGCGCAGCGCGGCGTCGATATCATCGGCCGTGCCCAGGCCGCCGCCCACGAAATTCGGCCGGCCGCAGGAGCCATAGGCCTCGGCCCAATCACCGCCAGTGGCGCCATAGCCGCGGCGCAGCGGAAACGCCGTGGCGTAGCCGCGCTGCAGGAACCATTGCGCGGTGACGCCGTCGCAGGCATTGGGCTCGACGGTGGCGCGCTTGGCCGCATCGGGCGGCGAGCCGTGATTGATGATCGCCAGCGGTGCCTTGGCGTCTCCGGCCGGCCGGCAGGTGCGGACCTGCAGCACGGATTTGCGCTGCTCGCCATTCACATAGACCGGGATCCAGTGCAGTTGCTCGCCATCCTTGCCCTTGGGCTCGGCCTGAGGTCCGATGGTGATGGTTTGTGAAACAGCCGGCAGGCTGAAAGCCAGCGCGAGCAAGGCAGCCAGCGTGATGAATGTCTGCTTGGTCAATGCCATGGCCCAGTCCCCCGGCCGTTTTTGTTGGCCTCACGATGCGACTGTTATGGCCCGGGCGCAAGCCGGTAAAAGCTCACGCCGGTGGCTTGGTGTCGCCTGCGCCCAGGCTGCGCTGCATCAGCACGGAATCGACCCAGCGGCCGAATTTGAAGCCGATGCTGGGCAGGGTGCCGATCATGGTGAAGCCGAAAGCGGCATGCAGGCCGATGGAGGGGGCATTGGCGCTGTCGCCGATCACCGCGATCATCTGGCGATAGCCGCGCGCGCCGGCCGCTTCGATCAAGGCCGGCAGCAGCAATCGGCCGATGCCGCCGCGCCGCAGGTCGTGGCGCACATAGATGGAATTCTCAACACTGAATCGATAGGCCGGCCGCGCCCGGTAGGCACCGGCATAGGCATAACCGAGAACCCGGCCCTCATCCTCGGCCACCAGATAGGGATAGCCGGCGGCGCGCAGCGCCTGGAAACGCTTGGTCATCTCGTCCAGGTCGGGTGCCGTCTCCTCAAAGGAGGCGAGCCCGGTCAACACATGATGGGCGTAGATTTCCTGGATTTGGGGCAGGTCGGCGGGGGTGGCGGGGCGCAACAGGGGCGGCGTCGGCATCTTGTCTCCAGTGAAATCAGGCTTTTGCACCAGGATTTGGCTGATTTTACGAAGCCTTGGCAGGGCTGTCTCGGCATGGCGCGGGAAAATTCTTGAATACAGACAAGCGCGGCATCCTGTTAATAAAGCTTGATTTTATGATCTAGTTGTCAGACAACCAGACCATGACTGAGCTGCATTCCATCCCGCGCGGGCCCTCTTTGGCCGATGATGTGGCCTCAGCCCTGCTGGCCCGCATCGTCAGCGGCGAATGGGCGCTCCATGCCCGCCTGCCGGCGGAAAAGAGCCTGGCGACCAGCTTCGGGGTCAGCCGTGCCGTGGTGCGCGAGGCCATTGCCCGGCTCAAGGCCGAGGGCCATCTGCAGACCCGCCAGGGCAAGGGTGCCTTCGTGGCCCAGGCGCTGGCGCCGAAAAAAGGCTTCCGCCTGCCCGCCGAAGCCGATGCGCATCTCTTTGAGCTGCGGGCGGTGATCGAATGCGATTGCGCCGAACTGGCTGCCCAGCGCCACCGGCCAGAAGATCTGGCTGCCATGCGCCAGGCCCTGGCCGAGATGCGTGCCGCGATCCAGGCCGGCGGCCTGGGGCTGGCGGAAGATATCCGTTTTCATGAGGCTTTGGCCCAGGCTTCGGGCAACCCGGTGCTGGCGCGCTTCGCGCAGTATGTCGGGCGCGGCCTGCGCGAGACCATGCAGCTCGCCCGGCTTTCCACGCTCCGCTACGAGGATCGGCTCGATGATATCGAGCGCGAGCATGAAACCATCCTGGCGGCCATTGCCGCCCGCGATGGCGCTGCCGCCCGCGCCGCACTCGCCGCCCATATCGCCAAAGGCAAGGCCCGGCTCGGCCTGGGTCCGCCAAGCCTTGGGCCAAGCACAACAAACCCGCTAGACTGATCCGACGAGAGAAAGCGCCCCACGCCATGACCCAGCATCACACGCCCCAGCCGCCCGCCCAGGTGCCCGAGCATCCGCGCGTCGCCCTGTTCGTCACCTGCCTGGTGGATCTGTTCCGCCCCTCGGTCGGTTTCTCCGCCGTGAAGCTGCTGGAGGATGCTGGTTGCCGCGTGGAAGTGCCCGAAGCCCAGGTCTGCTGCGGCCAGCCGGCCTATAATAGCGGCGACCGCAAGGACACCATGGCCATTGCGCGCCAGGTGATCATGGCGTTTGAAGGCTATGATTTTGTTGTGGCGCCCTCGGGCTCCTGCGCCGGCATGCTGCGCGAGCATTACGCGCCGCTCTTTGCCGCCGAGCCGGCAATGAAGGCCCGCGCGGAAGCCTTCTCCGAACGCGTGTGGGAACTCACCAGCTTCCTGGTGGATGTGCTGAAAAAACCCAGCGTTGCCACCAGCCTCAATGCCAAGGTGGCCTATCATGATTCCTGCTCCGGCCTGCGCGAACTCGGCGTGAAGGCGCAGCCACGCCAGTTGCTCGGCTCGGTTTCCGGTGTGGAAATGGTGGCGCTGGAAGGCGCTGAAACCTGCTGCGGCTTTGGCGGCACCTTCTGCGTCAAATACGGCGAAGTCTCGGCCGATATCGCCGGGCGCAAGACCAAGGCGATTGCCGAGAGCGGCGCCGAGCTGCTACTCGCCGGTGACATGGGCTGCCTGATGAACATGGCCGGCAAGCTGAAGCGCGAAGGTTCAGCCGTGCAGGTGCGCCATGTGGCGGAAGTGCTGGCGGGCATGACGCAACACCCAGCCATCGGTGAGTCTCGGGGCGAAGGGGAGGCCTGAGCCATGACCATGCCGATCACCTCTCATGCCTTCAAGGCTAATGCCACCAAGGCGCTGGCCGATCCGAACCTGCGCAAGGCGATGGCGATCATCGGCGGGCCGATGGCCAGCCGCCGCGTTGAGACCGCAGCCATGCTGCCCGAGTTTGAAGCGCTGCGTGATCAGGGCGTGCAGATCAAGAAGCATGTCATGGCGCATCTCGATCTGTATCTGGAGCGTTTCGAGCAGGCGGTCACCGCCAAGGGCGGCCATGTGCATTGGTGCCGGACGCCGCGCGAGGCACGCGAAACCATTCTTGCGCTATGCCGCAAGCGCGATGCCAAGACCGTGACCAAGGGCAAGTCCATGGTGACGGAAGAGATCGGCCTCAATGCCTTCCTGGAGCAGCATGGTATTCAGCCGATTGAAACCGATCTGGGCGAATACATCATCCAGCTCGCCCATGAACCGCCGAGCCATATCATCGGCCCCGCTTTGCACAAGACGCGCGAGCAGGTGGCGGAGTTGTTTGAGGAGCATCACCCGGATTATGCGCCCAATGGTGTGAAGCCGGGCAAGCGCTCCACCGAGCCGCAGACCCTGGTGAGTGAAGCGCGCAGCGTGTTGCGCGAAGCCTATTTCCGCGCCGATGTAGGCATCACCGGCGCTAATTTCCTCATCGCGGAAACCGGCGCCACGGTCATTGTGACCAATGAAGGCAATGGTGACCTGACGCAAAGCCTGCCCAAGATGCATATCGTGGTGTCATCTATCGAGAAGGTGATGCCGAACCTGGAAGATGTGTCCACCATCCTGCGCGTGCTGGCGCGCTCGGCCACGGGCCAGGAGATGAGCTGTTACACAACATTGTCTTGCGGCTCCAAGCGGCCGGATGATGTGGATGGCCCGGAAGAATTCCATGTCGTGCTGCTGGATAACGGCCGCAGCGACATGCTCGGCTCGCCGCTGGAAGATTTGATGCGCTGCATCCGCTGCGGCGCCTGCATGAATAATTGCCCGGTCTATCATTCGGTCGGCGGCCATGCTTATGGCTGGGTCTATCCCGGCCCGATCGGCGCGGCGCTTGATCCGCATATGATCGGCCTGGAAGCCGCGCAGCATCTGCCCAATGCGTCCACCTTCTGCGGCAAATGCGAGGAAGTCTGCCCGATGCGGATTCCCCTGCCCAAGATCATGCGCCATTGGCGCGAGCAGGCGCATGACAAGCAGATCACGCCGCCGATGCAGCGCTGGGGCATCGAGGCCTGGGCCTGGTTGGCGCAGCGCCCGGCGCTCTATCATCTCGCCACGCGCCTCGGCATGAGCATTCTTGGTGCGCTGGGCAAAGCCAAGGGCCGCTTCAAATCCCTGCCGCTGGCCGGCGGCTGGACCGATGCGCGTGATTTCCCAGCGCCGCAGGGCGAGACCTTCATGGCGCAATGGAAGCGCCAGCGTGGGGGCAAGTAAGATGAGCACCTCTCGCGATAAGATTTTCCAAACTCTGCGCCGTGGTCTTGGCCGTGGCCCGGAAGATGCGGCGGCACAGGCGCGGGTGAATCAGCGCATTTCCAATCCGCAGCGCAATCTGGTGCCACAGCGCGCGCAATTGCCGCAGCCACAGCAGGTCGATCTGTTTATCGAGAAGGCAACGGCGCTCACCGTCACGGTGGATCGCGTTGCCTCAGCCAATGATGTGCCCCATGCCATCGCCGAGTATCTGCTGCAGCGTAATCTGCCCACCACATTGCGCATGGCGCCGCATCCCGATCTGCAATCCCTGCCCTGGGATAGCAAGCCCATGCTCAGTGTGGAGATCGGACATGGGCGCAGCAAAGACCTGGTCAGCGTGACGCCGGCTTTCGCCGGCATTGCCGAAACCGGCACGCTGATGCTGCATTCGGGCAGCCAGACCGCCACGACTTTGCATTTCGTGCCGGATAACCACATCGTGGTGATGCGCGCGAGCCAGATCACCGGCAGCATGGAAGATGCTTTCGCCAAATTGCGCACGAGCATCGGCGGCGTGCAGCACTGGCCGCGCAGCGTCAACCTGGTCACCGGCCCGTCGCGCACCGCCGATATCGAAGGCGTGCCGGTGCTCGGCGCCCATGGCCCGCGCTAGCTGCATATCGTGCTGATCGACGATGCCGCCTAAGAAGGCTTCCGTTAAGCCGGCGCCCCTGGTGCCAGACGCGGAAGCCTGGCATTCGGTCGCGGCGCAGGCCAAGCCGCTGAAAAAACGCCATGACCGCCCTGCCCCAGATCTGCCGCCGTTGCCAAAAGTGCTGCGGCCGGAAACACCAGGCCCACGTGATTTCGCCCGTGCCGAAACCCTGAAGAAGGCACCAGCCAAAACCGCGCCGAAGCAATTGCCGCAAATGGATGGCAGGCTGAAGCAGCGCCTGATCCAGGGCAAGATCCCCGTGGATCAGCGCCTCGATCTGCATGGCCTGACCTTGAAGGAAGCCGAGCGCGCCATGGACCGGCTGTTGCGCAGCGCCATCGCCCAGGGCCAGCGCGGCCTGCTGGTGATTACCGGCAAGGGCAGCCGGGGCGATGAACCGCAGCCGATCTTCGAGCGCCGCGGCGTGCTGAAATCCTGGCTGCCGGACTATCTGCGCCGTGGCCCCTGGCGCGACCAGGTGCTGGGCCTTGCCCCCGCGCGCCAGGAAATGGGCGGCGCCGGCGCCTATTTCGTGCTGTTGCGCCGGCAGCGCTGAAAGCCTGTTCTCACTGGGCGGCTTTACCACCCAGGCCAAATGTTGGAAAAATGGCGTATGCTCCGCCACCTCGCCCTCTTGCTCGCGCTGTTGCTGGCTTTGCCTTCCGCCTGGGCGCAATCCGGCCCGCCCCAGGGCCGGATACTGCGCCATGACGTGCCATCGCCGGCCCTGGGGCGCGACCTGGCCCTGAAGGTCTATCTGCCGCCGGGCTATGATGCCGCAGCGCCCCAGCGTTATCCGGTGCTCTATCTGCTGCATGGCAATGGCGGCAACGAGAATGACTGGAGCCAGAGCGGTGCGCTGCAAAGGATTGTTGAAGACCTGATTCACCGCCACGCCATGCCGCCGGCCGTGATCGTGATGCCGGGCGCCGGGGCGAGCTGGTATGTGGACCGCATCGAGCATATGGAAACCGCCTTCATCCGCGAGCTTCTGCCCAGCGTGGCGGCGGCCTTCCGCGTGCGCGACGACCGCGCCGGGCGCCTGCTCGGCGGCTTTTCCATGGGCGGCTATGGCGCCCTGCGGCTGGTGCTGAAATACCCCGACCTGTTCGCCGCCGCCGCGCTGTTCAGCCCGGCGGTTTACGACCCAGAGCCGCCGGCCCATTCCTCGTCGCGCAAGGTGCCGGTTTTCGGCGCCGATGGCTTCGATCCGGCGGTCTGGCGGCAATTGAACTATCCTGCCCTGTTGCCGGGATTTGTGGCCCGGGGCATCTCGGTGCCGCTTTTCATCACCTCGGGTGACGATGATGAATTCCAGATCGAATTGCAGGCTGCCCAACTATATGCCCGCCTGCGCCGCGACGGCCAGCCGGCGGAATTGCGCATCGTCAATGGCGGCCATAGCTGGAATGCCTGGGAGCGCAGCCTGCCCGAGGCACTGACCTATATCTTCCAGAGCACCAAGCGGCCGTAACAACACTCTCCGTCATGCCCGTGAACACGGGCATCCCATTTCTTGTCGTCATGAAAATGCGACCCCGGGTCAAGCCCGGGGTGACAGTTGGGGGTAGTTGGGGCGTGAAACAGTTGGCTGGGGCGGCGGATTCGCTATAGTCCGGGCAATCTTACTGTTTCAGAGGCGCCCCATGCTGCTCCGCAACAAGCTTGTCACCGTGTTCGTCGGGTCCGGTTTCATCGGCCGCTATGTGGTTCAGAAGCTGGTGGAGCAGGGTGCGCGGGTGCGGGTGGCGATCCGCCGGCCCGATGAGGGCCTGTTCCTCAAGACTACCGGCGCCGTGGGGCAGGTGGAGCTGGTGCAGGCCAATATCCGGGTGCCGCGTTCGGTGGCGGCGGCGCTGAAAGGCGCCGATCTGGCGGTGAATTGCGTTGGCATCTTGCAGCAATCAGGCCCGCAGAGCTTTGCCGCCGTGCAGGCTTTTGGCGCCGAGGTGATCGCCAAGCTGGCCGCCGAGGCCGGCCTGCAGCGCCTGGTGCATATCTCGGCCATCGGCGCCGATGCGGAAAGCGCCGCGCTTTATGCTCAGACCAAGGCGGCGGGCGAAGCCGGGGTGAAGCAGCATTTCCCCAAGGCCACGATCCTGCGCCCCTCCGTGGTCTTTGGCCCCGAGGATGATTTCTTCAACCGCTTCGCCACGCTGGCCGCGCTCTCCCCGGCGCTGCCGCTGATCGATGGCGGCCATACCCGCTTCCAGCCGGTTTATGTTGGTGATGTGGCCGAAGCCGTGCTGCAAAGCCTGGTGAAGCCGGAAACCATGGGCCAGACCTACGAACTCGGCGGCCCGGCAGTGTTCAGCTTCAAGGAGTTGATGCGCCTGACGCTCAGCCAGATTGCCAAGGCCCGGCTGCTCATCCCGGTGCCCGGCTTCGCGCTGAAGCCTTTGGCCTTCATGCTGGAAATCCTGCCCCTGCCCTTCAAGGCGCCGATCACCCGCGACCAGATCGCCCTGCTGGGCAGCGATAACGTGGTGGCCGAAGGCGCCAAGGGCTTGGCCGATCTGGGCATCGAGCCGCGCGCCGCCGAGGCTGTGCTGCAGACCTATATGTATCGCTACCGGCGCGGCGGCGGCAAATTCGAGCCACGTTTCAGCTAAGCTGTACAAATGCCAAGCCTGTGTTAGCCTGTGTACATGGCGAGCACCACCCTGACCATCCGGCTCTCGGAAGACCTCAAGCAGCGCCTAGACCAACTGGCGGCGGCCACTGATCGCAGCCGGGCCTGGCTGGCGCAGCAGGCCTTGAGCGATTTTGTTGCCCGCGAAGCCTGGCAGATCGCGGAAATCGAGGCTGGCTTGCGTGAGGCCGATGCCGGGGATTTCGCTTCGCCGGCCGAGGTGGACGCCACCTTCGCCAAATGGCGCGATGCGCCGCGTTAAATGGCTGCGTCAGGCTTTGGCCAATCTGGACCAGGCCGCCGCTTTCATCGCCCAGGACGATCCCGCCGCTGCCGCTCGTATGGTGCTGCGCGTTGAACAGGCCGTGGCTCAGCTTGCTCGCCACCCGGAGATGGGCCGGCCGGGTCGCGCGGCCGGCACGCGCGAGTTGGTGGTGCCGGGTACGCCGTATTTGATACCTTATCGCGTGACCGGCAATGATCTGGAAATCCTGCGCGTTTTGCATGGCGCCCAGCTCTGGCCGCCGCAGTAACGGCTATTCGAGCTAGAATATCCTTGGAAATCAGGCATAATATTTAGTACCACATCGGCCATATTGCCCGGGGCGTGCCAGCCCGTATCGGGGGTAAGACTCGTTCGCACACATAGGTAATAAAATTATTAGTCATAATTACTGACCTATCGGCGTTTTTTTGCTTGCAGACTCCCAAAACGCACAATAAAAGCGACGCATAAGCCTGGGTTGGCCGCTTTTTGTGGCGCGCCGGGCTTTTGCCGCCCCACTGCCCCGCTTAAAGCCCCAAGACCAGGAGTCCCCGGCCATGGCCGAGAAGATGCTGAAATTCGTCTCGCTTGCGCAATCGACGCCCGACAAGCGCGAAGCGGCGGAGCGGGCCAAGGACTTCGACGAGATCTATCGGGAATTCGCCGCCGCCAAGGCCGGCGAGCAGGCCTCGCGCTGCTCGCAATGCGGCGTGCCGTTCTGCCAGGTGCACTGCCCGCTGCAGAACAACATCCCCGATTGGCTGCGCATGACCGCCGAGGGCCGCCTGGAAGAGGCCTACGAAATCTCCTCGGCCACCAATACCTATCCGGAAATCTGCGGCCGCATCTGCCCGCAGGACCGGCTCTGCGAGGGCAATTGCGTCATCGAGCAATCGGGCCATGGCACCGTCACCATCGGCTCGATCGAGAAATACATCACCGAGACCGCGTTCAAGAATGGCTGGGTGAAGGCGCCCAAGCCCACGGGTGCTGAGCGCGCCCAAAGCGTTGGCATCATCGGCGCCGGCCCGGCTGGCTTGGCGGCCGCCGACCGGCTGCGCCGCATGGGCTATGACGTGCATGTTTATGACCGCTACGACCGCGCCGGCGGCCTGCTGATCTACGGCATCCCGAATTTCAAGCTGGAGAAAGAAGTCGTCGAGCGCCGCTCGGCCCTGCTCGTGGAAGCCGGCGTGAAATTCCATCTCAATTTCGAGGTTGGCCGCGATGCCACCTTGGAAGAACTGCGCAAGAGGCATGATGCCGTGCTGATCGCCACCGGCGTTTATAAGGCGCGTGACATCCAGGCACCCGGCGTGGGCTTAAGCAATATCGTGCCGGCGATGACGTATCTCACGGCCTCCAACAAGACCGGGCTGGGTGATGCCGTGCCAGACTTCACCAGCGGCGCGCTGGATGCCAAAGGTAAGCGCGTTACCGTGATCGGCGGCGGCGACACCGCCATGGATTGCGTGCGCACCGCCATCCGCCAGGGCGCCACCAGCGTGCATTGCCTCTATCGCCGCGACAAGGCCAACATGCCGGGCTCGATGCGCGAAGTGAAGAACGCGGAAGAAGAGGGCGTGGAATTCGCCTGGCTCACCCTGCCGCGCGCTTTCCATGGCGAGGGCAATGTCAGCGCCGTGCGTATCGGCAAGATGAAGCTCGGCCCCGTGGATGCCTCGGGCCGCCAGAGCCCGGTTGAAATCGATGGCGCTGATTACGATCAGCCGGCCGATCTGGTGGTGAAGGCGCTGGGCTTTGATCCGGAAGACCTGCCCAGCCTGTTCAAGGCGCCGAACCTGGAAGTGACGCGCTGGGGCACGGTGAAGGCCAATGCCCGCAGCCATGCCACGAATTTGCCCGGCGTGTTCGCCGCCGGCGACATTGTGCGCGGCGCGAGCCTCGTAGTCTGGGCGATCCGTGATGGCCGCGAGGCGGCCGATTCGATCCACACCTACATTCAAGCCAAGGTCGCCCCGGCGGCCCAGGCGGCGGAGTGAGCCATGCGGCGCGGGTTGCTGCATAGTCTGCTGCTGATCGGCGCGCTGCTGCTCGCGGCACCGCAGGTGCACGCTCAGGCGGCGGTGAACGAAGCTGCGTTGACCGAGGCGCGCAAGATGCTGGCGGCCACCAAGGCAGAAGCCATGGTGCAGCAGATGGCCAGCCAGATGATGGGCCTGATGGCCGATGCGCTGAGCAAGGCCAATCCGGGCAAGGAAGCCGAGATCAGGACGGCGCTGATCGAGCTGGTTTTGCCTGAATTCAACGCCGCCATGCCGGAAATGCTCGATGACATGGCCAAGCTCTACACGCTGCATTTCACAGCCCATGAGTTGCGGGCGGTCACAGCCTTCTATGAATCGCCGGTGGGCCGCAAGACCATCGAGAAAATGCCGGTGCTGATGCAGCAGGGTATGATGATGGGCCAGGCCGCGAGTCAGCGCATCGTGCAGCGTATCCTCGAGAAGAACGCTGATGCCCTGCGCGCGCGCGGCATCAAGAATTTGTAAGGAGTGAAGCCATGACCAGCAGCAAGAATACCGGCGAAAGCTTTATCGCGCAGTTCCAGGCGGATGCCGCCAAACTGGCCGCTGAAGGCATGTACCGCCCCGAGGATGAGCGCGATGCCTGCGGCGTTGGCCTGGTTGCCTCGCTGGATGGTTCGCCGCGCCGCGACGTGGTGGTGGCCGGCATCAAGGCGCTGAAGGCGGTGTGGCATCGCGGCGCCGTGGATGCCGATGGCAAGACCGGCGACGGCGCCGGCATCCATGTGCAGATTCCGCAGGATTTCTTCCGCGAGCATGTGCGCCGCACCGGCTTCGAGCCGGGCGAGTGCAAGCTTGGTCTGGGCCAGGTGTTCCTGCCCAAGACCGATCTGTCGGCGCAGGAAACCTGCCGCACCATCGTTGAAACCGCGATCCTGGATTTCGGCCATGGCATCTATGGCTGGCGCCAGGTGCCGGTGAACGCCACCATCATCGGCGAGAAGGCCAATGCCACGCGGCCTGAGATCGAGCAGGTGCTGATCGAGAACCGCCTGGGCAAGGATGATGGCGAATTCGAGCGCGACCTGTTCTTGATCCGCCGCCGCATCGAGAAGGCGGTGCTGGCAGCACACATTAACGAATTCTATATCTGCTCGCTCTCCTGCCGCAGCGTGATCTACGAGGGCATGTTCCTGGCCGAGCAGCTCGACAATTTCTATCCAGACCTCAAGGACGAGCGCTTCGTTTCCACCTTCGCCATCTATCACCAGCGCTATTCCACCAATACATTTCCGACCTGGAAGCTGGCACAGCCTTTCCGCATGCTGGCGCATAACGGTGAGATCAATACCGTGCGCGGCAACGTGAACTGGATGAAAAGCCACGAGATCAAGATGGCCTCGGAGGCTTTCGGCGAGTATTCCGCCGATATCAAGCCCATCGTGCAATCGGGCTCGTCGGATTCAGCCGCGCTTGATGCCGTGTTCGAAGTGCTGGTGCGCGCCGGCCGCACCGCGCCGATGGTGAAGACGCTGCTGATCCCGGAAAGCTGGTCGAACAAGACCACCATGCCGCAGGCGCATCGCGACCTCTATTCCTACGGCAACTCGGTGATGGAACCCTGGGATGGCCCGGCGGCGATCTGCGCCACCGATGGCCGCTGGTGCGTGGCCGGCCTCGACCGCAACGGCCTGCGGCCTTTGCGCTACACCATCACCAACGACAAGCTGCTGGTGATCGGCTCGGAAGCCGGCATGGTGCCGGTGGCGGAAAGCCGCGTTGTGGAGAAGGGCCGTGTTGGCCCCGGCCAGATGATCGCGGTGGATTTGAAGAAGGGCCGCCTGTTCAAGGACCGCGAGATCAAGGACCGCCTGGCCGCCGAGCATCCTTACGGTGAATGGGTGAAGGGCATCTCCACGCTGGAGAAGATCAAGGACGCGGCTTCTGTCGGTCCGGAATTCGACCGCGACGCCCTGCGCCGCGCGCAGCTGGCGGGTGGCCTGACGCTGGAAGACATGGAGCTGATCCTGCATCCCATGGCGGAAGACGCCAAGGAGGCGGTGGGCTCCATGGGCGATGACACGCCCATCGCGGTGCTCTCGGAACAGTATCGCGGCCTGCATCATTTCTTCCGCCAGCAATTCAGCCAGGTGACCAATCCGCCAATCGACTCACTTCGCGAGAAGCGGGTGATGAGCCTGCGCACCCGCATGGGCAATCTTTCCAACGTGCTGGATGAAGACGCCCAGCAGGTGAAAATCCTGCTGCTGGAAAGCCCGGTGCTGACCAACGCCGAACTGGCGAAGGTGCTTAAGTATACCGAGAACACCACCACGCGAATCGACATCACCTTCGCCGCCAATGGCGGGCCGAGCGCGCTGCGCGATGCGATCAAGCGCATCCGCTCGGAAGCCGATACAGCGGTGCGCGGCGGTGCGGCGCATCTGGTGCTGACGGACGAAGCGCAGTCTGCTGAACGCGCCGCGATCCCCACCATCCTGGCGGTGGGCGCGGTGCATAGCCATCTGGTGCGTGCCGGCCTGCGTACTTTCACCTCGCTCACCGTGCGTTCGGGCGAATGCCTGGATGTGCATTACTTCGCGGTGCTGATCGGCGTGGGTGCCACCACGATCAATGCCTATGTGGCGGAAGCAAGCCTGCTGGACCGCGCCAAGCGCGGCCTGCTCGGCAAGCTCACGGCGGAAGAGGCCGTGGGCCGCTACAAGGAAGCCGTGGATGGCGGCCTGTTGAAGGTGATGTCCAAGATGGGCATCTCGGTCATCTCCAGCTATCGCGGCGGCTACAATTTCGAAGCGCTTGGCCTCTCGCGTTCGCTGGTGGCCGACCTGTTCCCGGGCATGCCCTCGCGCATTTCCGGCATCGGCTATGATGGCCTGCAGAAGAAGGTGCTGGAGCTGCACAAGAAGGCCTTCCGCCAGGATGTGGTGGCCCTGCCCGTGGGCGGCCTTTATCGCTACCGCCGTGGCGGCGAAGCCCATGCCTGGGAAGCCAACCTGATCCACATGCTGCAGACGGCGGTGGCGTCCGAGAATTACGCGCTGTTCAAGAAGTATACGTTGGGCCTGCGCGACCTGCCGCCGATCTCGCTGCGCGACCTGCTGGAATTGAAGCCGGCCGGGCATAAGATTCCCATCGAGCAGGTGGAATCGGTCACCGAAATCCGCAAGCGCTTCGTCTCGGCGGCGATGTCGCTCGGCGCCTTGAGCCCGGAAGCCCATGAGACGCTGACCATTGCCATGAACCGCATCGGCGCCAAGTCGGATTCTGGCGAAGGCGGCGAGGCGCCGGAAAACTTCAAGCCGCGCCCCAATGGCGACAATGCCAATTCGGCGATCAAGCAGATCGCGTCGGGCCGTTTCGGCGTGACCGCCGAATACCTGACCAATTGCCGCGAGCTGGAAATCAAGGTGGCCCAGGGTGCCAAGCCGGGCGAGGGCGGGCAGCTGCCCGGCTTCAAGGTCACCGAACTGATCGCCAAGCTGCGCCATGCCACGCCGGGCGTGATGCTGATCTCGCCGCCGCCGCATCACGATATCTATTCCATCGAGGATTTGGCGCAGCTCATCTACGATCTGAAGCAGATCAACCCGGAAGCCACCGTCTGCGTCAAGCTGGTGTCGGAAGCCGGCATCGGCACGATTGCCGCCGGTGTGGCCAAGGCCAAGGCTGACGTGCTGATGATCTCCGGCCATGTCGGCGGTACTGGTGCGTCGCCGCAGACCTCGGTGAAATATGCCGGCACGCCCTGGGAAATGGGCTTGAGTGAAGTCAATCAGGTGCTGACGCTGAACAAGCTGCGGCATCGCGTGAAGCTGCGCACCGATGGCGGCTTGAAGTCTGGCCGCGACATCGTGATCGCTGCCATGCTGGGCGCCGAGGAATACGGCGTCGGCACGGCGGCACTCGTCGCCATGGGCTGTATCATGGTGCGCCAGTGCCATTCCAATACCTGCCCGGTGGGTGTCTGCACCCAGGCCGAGCCTTTGCGGCAGAAATTCGATGGCACGCCGGAGAAGGTGGTCAATCTCTTCAGCTTCATCGCCGAGGAAGTGCGCGAAATCCTCGCCTCGCTCGGCGTGCGGAGCCTGAACGAGATCATCGGCCGCACCGACCTGCTCACCCAGGTGAGCCGCGGCGGCGCGCATCTCGATGACCTCGACCTGAATCCGATCCTGTCTCAGGCCGATTCCGGCGATTATGCGCGCTATTGCACGTTGCAGGGCCGCAACGAAGTGCCGGATACGTTGGATGCCCAGATGGTGAAGGATGCAGCCCCGGTGTTCAGCCATGGCGAGAAGATGCAGCTCGCCTACAATATCCAGAACACCCACCGCGCCATCGGCACGCGGCTCAGTTCTCACTTGGTCCGTAAGTTCGGCATGAAGGGCCTGAAGCCCGGCCATATCACCGTGCGCTTGACTGGCTCTGCCGGCCAGTCGCTCGGTGCCTTTGCCGTGCAGGGCCTGAAGCTCGAAGTGTTCGGCGATGCCAATGATTATGTCGGCAAGGGTCTCTCTGGCGGCATGATCGTGGTACGTCCGGCGCCCAGCTCGCCGCTGGTGGGCCAGACTAGTCGCAACACCATCATCGGCAACACCGTGCTCTATGGCGCCACGGGCGGCAAATTATTTGCCGCCGGCCAGGCCGGCGAACGCTTCGCGGTGCGCAATTCCGGCGCCACGGCGGTGATTGAAGGCTGCGGCTCCAACGGCATCGAGTATATGACCGGCGGCCGCATCGCCATCCTCGGCGCCGTGGGCGATAACTTTGCCGCCGGCATGACCGGCGGCATGGCCTATGTCTACGATCCTGAGAATACGCTGCCGATCCTGATCAACGAGGAAAGCGTGGTCTATCAGCGCCTCGCCTCCAGCTATTGGGATGGTGTGCTGCGCGGCATGATCGAGGAGCATATCCGCGAAACGCAATCGGCCTATGCGGCGGAATTGTTTGCCGATTGGGACAATGTGCGTGGCCGCTTCTGGCAGATCTGCCCGAAGGAAATGCTCAACCGCATCGAGCATCCGCTTTCCGACGCGGTGCAGGCCAAGCGCGCCTGATCGCTTAAGGCACTAAAAACAGAAACGCCGCCGGATCACTCCGGCGGCGTTTTTTGCCGTTAGGCCCTCAAGGAGGAAATTGGAGTCCAATTTTCATTGCTGGGTAATTTCACCTCCCAGTAAAGCCAACCATCCAGATTTGTTTTACTGCCCTTTTTTGTTCGAGCGACGGCACTCGCTGCGGCTGAAGGGCTGCTATAATGCTTCCCTGCCACAAACCACTTCCCGGTTTTAATCTCTCCAACATGTCTATGGCCATTGTATTGCATGCGCAGTTGGGTCCCGTTGGGTAGAGAAATGCCTTTTCCATACCAGCCCTCTGTCACAGCAGAGGTTGGGGGCGACGTACTCTCCGATATGCCTAGAAGCCTGCGGAGCACAGTGTTGGGAGATTCATTAAAACTCGTTCTTTCCATCTCGATCTTTTTGTACACATCAAAATCAATATCTATGGCTTTGAGCTCATTCATATCGGTGCCCTTTCGCAGATGAATATATAGTAGTAAGTACATTTTAAATGTAAATAGTAAAAATAGTAGTATTTATTAGTAATGTAAGCCGTTGTTAAGGCGTCACAACCCAATTATTGTATTACATGTAATACAGAGGTGCCCACATGCTGACCGTTCGTCTCGATCCCGAGCTTGAACAGCGTCTTGAGAAACTCGCCGTGAACACCAAGCGGCCGAAAAGCTATTATGTGAAAGAGGCTCTGGAGCAGTATCTCAATGAACGTGAAGCCTATTTGACAGCGCTGGGTGCGCTGGAACGGAAGGGCCATAAGCCAACCCTCGCGGAACTGCGCCGCATGATCGAGGTTGGTGACAATAGCCCGGATGATGAAGAATTTTCCTTCGTTAAACTGAACGAGGAACTGGATCGCGAAGCCCGCGATGCCAAAGCGCGTTAAGGTCAGCAAGGCGGCGACGGCGGATTTGCGCGCGATCGCGCGGTATACGCAATTGCTCTGGGGCTCAGCACAACGCTATGAGTATCTGGCGCTGCTGAACGAGCATTTTGAACTATTGGCGTCAAATCCCCGCATCGGCACTCGGCGCGATGAGTATAAGCCCGGATTATTATCATCACCTGTGGGGCGCCATACCGTCTTTTATCGAGATGGAGATTCGGATATCCGCATCATCCGCGTGCTGCACCAGAGCATGGATCATCAGCAGCATCTTAGCGCCGCCGATGATGCCTGATTCTCACCCCACGATACGCCATAGAATCACCAGCATGCCCACCACGCCGGCGAAATAGGTGAGGGTGCGGGCCCAGGGGATGCCGGCGGTGTAGACGATGGCATGGCCAACCCGCGCCCAGAAGAAGAGCTGCGCGCCGGCCACTGTCATGGCGTCATGCTTGCCGGCGATATGCGCCACCAGCACCAGCGCCGCGAAAGGCACCAGATTTTCCACTAGGTTGAGATGCGCGCGGTGCGAGCGGCCAATCCAGCCCTGACCTGCGGGAAAATCCTCGCGGTTGCCGGCCACGGTGTAGAGGCCGCGCTGGGCGATGAAGCCCAGCGTATAGGGGAAGGCGAGCAGCAGGCAGAGCAGGGCGGAATAGGCCAGCATGGTGAGTTCGATGGTCATGGCATTTGCCTTTCTGGTTGGCGGGGCATGAGGGGGGTAAGCGCGATGGGCTGCAGCACGGCGGTGCCAAGCCGCGCCATGTCGTTGAGCGCCGCGCGGTTGGCGCCGCTTTTGGCGGCCACGATCAGGCCGTTGGCCAGCGCCACCATGTAGCGCGCCAACTTATCGGTCGGTTCGGGCGAGCGGATATCGCCGCGCGCCTTTGCGGTTTCAAGGGCTGCGCGGAAGGCAGCTTCCATGGCGCCCCAATGCGCTTGGGCGCGGGCCGCCACGGCGGCATCATGCGGGCCCATCTCCATGGCGGAATTCACCATCAGGCAGGCGCGGCGCTCAGGGTAGTTCAGCAGGAAATCGATCAGGCCTTCGGCCGCCGCATGCAATTCCGCCAGACCGGCGCCGGGCACCAGCAGGGGGCCGAATAATTGCTCGGCCAGAATGCCGCAATAGCGGTCCAGCGCGGTGAGGAACAGACGGTTCTTGTCGCCGTAAGTGTCGTAAAGGCTCTGGCGGCTGATGCCCATGGCCGCCACAAGCTGGGTCAGCGAGGTGGCGTTGAAGCCCTGGCGCCAGAACAGGTCCATGGCGCGGAGCAGGGCCGCGTCGCTGTCGAATGCCTTGGGTCGGGCCATGGCGGGCAGGCTAGTAATTATAGAACGATCAGTCAAGAATTATTTTGCTTGCGAATGATTACAACCCGGTTCAACCTGCGGTTAACCATACTTCCAGGGGAAAGCAGAATGCTTAAAGCCCATAATCCGCATGACGCGATGCCACCCGTGGGCGCCTATAGCCAGGGCATCGAGGTAGCTCCCAACACACGGCTTTTATTCATTTCCGGCCAGGTTGGCGCCGATCCCAATGGCCGCTGCGGCATCGGGATTCTGGAACAGGCGCATCTGGCCTGGGCCAATCTCGGCGCGGTGTTGCGCGCGGCTGAAATGGAGCCCAAGGACCTCATCAAGCTGACGGTTTTCTATACCAAGAACGTGGATCTCAACGACGCCATGCGCAGCGCCGTGAATGCCATCCGCAGCCGCTTCCTGGGCGAGCATAAGCCTGCCTCCACGGCGGTTTTCGTGGACCGGCTGATGCGGCCGGAATGGCTGATCGAGATCGAGGGCATTGCTGCCCGGCGCTGACACGCCGGGAAAAGATTGGGCCGCCCAGCGCTGAGGCGCCGGGAAAAGATTGGGCCGCCCGGCGCTGAGGCGGCGGGAAAGCGCCAAATATGACCAGCCAAACGCAGACCCTTGGTTCTGGGCCGGGCTTGCTTGTATACTCCGCTCCATCATGCCCAGCGACGATGCGCCTATAATCTCGCCGGCTAGAGGCCCTACCGCCTCGCCGGCTTCGCCCAATTTCCCCCAGCCTAGCCCGCCATCGGTGGCGCCATGCCCTTGAGCGCCGAACTGGCCCTCATCGTGGCCCTGATCCTGTTGAACGGCGTGCTGGCGCTGTCCGAACTCGCCGTGGTCTCGGCGCGCAAAAGCCGGCTGCAGCTGATGGCCGGTCGTGGCAATGCCGGCGCCGAAGCGGCGCTGAAGCTGGCCGCCGATCCCGGCCGCTTCCTCTCCTCGGTGCAGATCGGCATCACCCTGGTGGGTATCGCCGCCGGCGCCTTTTCCGGCGCCACGCTGGCCGAGCGCTTGAGCGCCACGCTGATGGAGCGTTTCGCCTGGAGCGAAACCCTGGCCGGCGGCGTGGCTTTCGCGCTGGTGGTAACGGCGGTGACCTATCTGTCGCTGATCATCGGCGAGCTGGTGCCCAAGCAGCTTGCCCTGCGCAATCCCGAACGCATGGCCATCCTGGTGGCGCGGCCGATGACCTTTGTGGCCAAGATCGGCTCGCCCGCCGTGAGCCTGCTGGATTTTTCCGCCCGCCTCTGCCTCAAGCTGCTTGGCGCCAAGGGCGATACCACCGAGCAGGTGACGGAAGAAGAGATCAAAACCCTGGTGGCCGAGGCCGAGAGCGCTGGCGTGGTGGAGCCGGCCGAACGCGCCATGATCGCCGCCGTGATGCGGCTGGGTGATCGCCCGGTGCGTTCGGTGATGACGCCGCGCACCGAGATCGACTGGATCGACCTGGATGCGCCGCAGGCGCGCCAGCTTGCCACGTTGCGCGCCAGCATGCATGCCTGCTTGCCGGCCGGCCATGGCGGCATCGATCATGTGGATGGCATCCTGGTGGTGAAGGATGTGCTGGATGCGGTGATCGATGGCAAGCCGATGGACTTGCTGCCCCTGGTGCGGCCGGCGCCGGTGGTGCCGGAAACCGCCGATGTGCTGGAGGCGCTGGAGCAGCTCAGGCATTCGCCCACCGGCATCGCCCTGGTGGTGGATGAATTCGGCAGCCTGCAGGGCGTGGTTTCGGCCACCGATATCCTGGGCAGCATTGTCGGCGGCATGGCATCACCCGAAGGCCCGGTGGAACCCTGGCTGGTGGCGCGCGAGGATGGTTCCTGGCTGATCGATGGTCTTACCCCGCGCGAGCATATGGCGGAGATGCTGGATCTTACCCTGCCCTCGGGTGAGGACGATTACGATACCGCCGCCGGCTTCGCGCTGGCCCGTTTCGGCAGCCTGCCGCGCACTGGCGAAGCCGTGGCATGGAAGGGCTGGCGCTTCGAGGTTGTGGATATGGACGGCCACCGCATCGACAAGCTGCTGGCGACGCGGCTGGAACCGTGAAGCGGCTTTGCATAAGCCTTTATAAGGAAATGCCGCTATAGTCGCGCCATGATCGAGAATGGCGTCCCTGAGAATGCATTTCGGGGCCAGAAGTTCATGCTTCTGGGGCATAGCCACACCACGATCCTGGCGACTTGCTATACCGCCAACCCCGGCTGTCTGAGCGGCGCCGCCCTCACCATGCCGCCCTTTATGCCGCATGACCCAGGCTATATGGCGCATATCATCAATCATGGCCGCGGCCGCCATCTGGTGCTGGTGGCGCGCGGCAATGAAGCCAACAAGATCGCCGCGCGCACGGCGGAAGATCCTTTCGATGTATTCGTGGATGGCTGCCCGCCGCCCGATGGCAGCATCACCCTGGTGCCGCAGACGCGCCTGCGTGCTTTGCTGCAGCCGCAGGTGGACGAGATGATCGTGATGCTGCGTCTGATGCTGGCGGTGCAGGCGGCTTCCATTACCCTGGTGGAAACGCCGCCGCCCTTGCCCTATGGCCCGGCCATTGCCGCCATGGCGCGGCGCCTGCCCGGCGCACCGGAAGCCAGCCGCATGGCGCCCGATGGCACGCGGCTGCGGATCGCCACACTGGCGCGCGGCATGCGGCGCAAATTCGCCAGCAATCTTGGCGTGCCCATCGTGGAAGTGCCGCCCGACGCGGTGGATGATGCAGGCATGTTCCGCGAAGACTATTGCGATGAAACCGGCACCCACGGCAATGCGCGTTACGGTGATCTGCTGTGGCAGCGCATCGTCGCGTCAATCTATTCACGGCGCCAGGCGGCAGCATGAGCAAGGCGCCGCATCCCTATCGCCAGCAACCGGATCGCGCCTTCTGGGCGCGCGCCGTGGCGCAGGGCTTTGACGCGGCGCAATTACCGAGCCTCACCGCGCCCTTGTTCACCGCTGCCGACAAGCTGGTCTCGGCCGGCAGCTGCTTTGCCGCCAACATGGTGCCGTGGCTGGAAAAGGCCGGCTTGCAGTATCTGCGCTGCGAGCCGACGCCGGCCGCGTTCAACGCCTTTCCCGAAGCTCTGGGTTACGATCTCTACAGCGCCGCCTATGGCAATATCTACACCGCGCGGCAGATGCGGCAATTGCTTGATCGCGCGCTGGGGCTGTTCCAGCCCATGGAAGATCGCTGGCATGAAGACAAGCGCGTGGTGGATCCTTTCCGCCCCGGCCTGCGTTATGCCGCGCGTAGCGATGCGGAATTCGAGGCGCTGACGCGGCAGCATCTCAACGCCGTGCGCCGCGCTTTCAGCGAAGCCAGTGTGGTGGTGTTCACGCTCGGCCTCACGGAAGGCTGGGTCTCTCTGCTGGATGGCGCAGTCTATCCCGCCTGCCCCGGCACGATTGCCGGCAGCTTCGATGCCGCGCGCCATGACTTCCATAATTTCAGCGTGGCTGAAACGCGCGACGATCTGCTGGCTTTCCATGATCGCCTGCGCGAAATCAATCCTGCCGCGCGCCTTATCCTCACCGTGTCGCCGGTGCCGCTGGTGGCCACGGCCACGGATCGCCATGTGGTGGAAGCCACGATCTTAAGCAAATCGATTCTGCGCGCCGCCGTGGCCGAAGCCCAGGCGGCGCGGCCGGAGATCGGTTATTTCCCGGCCTATGAGATTGTCACCGGGCCGCAGGCACCGGAGATTTTCTTTGAAGCTGATCGCCGCGATGTGAGCCGCCATGGCGTGGCCTGCGTGATGAACGCCTTACTGGCGCATTGTGAGGCACCCGAGCGCGCAGCGGCCCTGGCGATGCTGGAAGAATGGTGTGGTGGCCAAGGCCCGGCGCCGGTGCGGCAATTGCAGGCGCCGTCGCTGGGCTTGAATTATGGCTTGGCCACCGGCCGCTATCAGACGACGGCTGCCGCTGGCACCGATCCACTCGATGCCGATTGCGAAGAGATGATGGTGGCGAATATCGTGCTGGCGCAGCGCCTGCAGGATTAGATCAGGTTTTGTAGCTCGGATCGATGCGATCAAGCTTGCGCAGCAAAGCCGGCCAGGCCAGCTTGCCGCCGCCACCGCCATGGGTCACCTTCTTCGCCGCTGCCATGATGCCGCCAACAATCTCTGGCGCCACCGCGCGCAATTGCGCGCCGCCGCTTTGCGCCAATACCTGGGTGGCGCAGGCGCGTTCCAGGATGTAGATGCCAAGGAAGGCATCGGCGATGGTGGGGCCCAGCGCCAGCGTGCCGTGATTGCGCAGCAGCATGGTGTTGTGCTGGCCCAGATCAGCCACCAGGCGCTCTTTCTCTTCCGGGTTCAGCGCCACGCCTTCGTAATCGTGATAGGCCAGCGAGGCATAGGGGAATAGTGCGGTCTGGCTGATCGGCAGCAAGCCGCCTTCCTGCGCCGATACCGCCACGCCCGCCGGTGTGTGCAGATGGATGACGCAGCCGGCATCCTCGCGTGCCTCATGCACGGCGGAATGGATGGTGAAGCCGGCCGGGTTGATGCTGCTGGCCGCGTCATCAATCACATTGCCCTGCAGATCCACCTTCACCAGGCTGGAGGCGGTCATCTCCTCAAACATCAGGCCATAGCGGTTGATCAGGAAATGCTCATGGCCGCCAGCTCCGTGTGAGTCGGGCACACGGGCGGAGATATGGGTGAAGATCAGGTCATCCCAGCCATATAGCGCCACCAGGCGGTAGCAGGCGGCCAGATCAACGCGGGTCTGCCATTCGGCTTCCGACATGGATTGGCGATTGGTGATGCTGGCGACTTGGCCCATCTTTTTTCCCTCCCTGGTGTTCTTGCCAGACAGGTTGAGCCGATTGTCCGACAAAGAAAAGAGGGGGCTAGCTCGGGCTTTGGCGCAGCCGGCAAGCAGGCAAAAAAAGGGGCCGCATCAGTGATGCGGCCCAAGTCTAGAGAGGAAACGCCCGAGAAGGGCATGCAGCAAGCCGGGAAGCGTTGCTGCGATGCAAAATGTAACGACGTTGATGGTGCAGTGCAAGAGGAAATTTGTGAAAAAATGAAAATTCATCAAAGCATTGTTTTTAATAGAATTTTCTTTACGTGCGGGGCTGTTGCAGCGCTGCAACAGGCTGCGTAAATATTGCGCTAGCGAAGGATGGTTTGCCAAAACTTGTATGTAAGCGAATAGCTTAGCCCGAAATCGGGCATGGCAGCTTTTGCCCTATTTCCAGGCAGACAGCCAGGCGGGGAAGGCCTCGATGGCCATGGGCGCCGCGATCATGAAGCCCTGCACCACGTCGCAGCCGAGTCGCTGGGCGCAATCCCAGTCATCCTGGGTCTCGATTCCTTCCGCCACGGTGCCGATCCCTAGGCTGCGCGCCAGCCTGATCGAGGAGGCCATAATGGCGCGGGCGGCTGGATCGGCGGAGGCGCCGGTGACGAAGCGGCGGTCGATCTTCAATTCATCAAAGGGAATGCGCTGCAATTGCTCCAGCGAGGAATAGCCAGTGCCGAAATCATCGATGGAGAGGCCGAAACCCTTGAGCCGCAGCCGCGTCACCACCTCCAGAGCCGGGGCCAGATCCTGGATCAGCCGGCTTTCGGTCACTTCCAGCAGCAAATCCTCCGCCACCAGGCCATGGCGCGCCACGGCCGAGGCCACCTGATCGGGCAAATGCAGCCGTGTCAGATCGGCGGCGGAAATATTGATCGCCATTTGCAGCCGATGGCCCATGCCGTGCCAGCGCACCAAGGCGGCCAAGGCTTGTTCCAGCACCGTATTGAACAGCGGTTCCGCCGCTTGTCCCGCTTCGGCGATGGGCACGAAATCGGCCGGCGACACCATGCCGCGCGTCGGATGCTGCCAGCGCGCCAGGGCCTCCACGCCCACCACGCTGCGCTCGCGCAGGGCGATCTTGGGCTGCACCGCGATGGCGATCTCGCCCGCCGTTATGGCGCCGAGCAATTCGGCTTCGCTCAGCGGCAGGCTGGGCAGGGGCTGCTGCTGGCGCTGGCCGGGCGTGAGCCGCGCCAGCACGGCATCGATTTTCGCCCCCGTCAGCGGTTTTTCCATCACGCCGATGATGTTCAACTCATGGGCGCGGGCCAAGGTCTCGGCGGTGCGCAGCAGGCGCGGATTCTCGCCGCTGATCAAGGCCAGCTGGCCCTGGAAGTGGCGCTCGGCCAGATGCCGCAGCACCTCGATGCCATCCATCACCGGCATGTTCAGATCCAGCAGGATCAAATCCACCGGGCGGGTGGCGGCGGCCAGGGCATCCAGCGCCTCCTGGCCATCGGCATGGGCACTGCAATGGCCCACGCCATAGCGGCGCAGATAGGCCAGCGCCACGTCGCGCATCAACTTGGTATCGTCCACCACCATGACGGACAAAGAGGCGGGATCAAACCCGGACAAATACACACTCCCTCAGCAGGACTGCACCAGTGTGCTTGTGCCGGGGCGTCCGTCAAGCCATCTGTTGTAACGATCCCGGCAGCTTCAGCGTGCGGAGCTGTGATATTCGTCGTTGGGCATCATCTCGATGGCGGCGGCCATGCGGTTCGACATGTTGAAAAAACTCGCCGTGGCAGCGATGTCCCAGATATCGCGGTCGCTCCAGCCGGCCTTGCGCAAGGCGGCACGGTCGGCCTCCACCATCTTATCCGGGCTTTCCGTCAACTTGGCCGCGAAATCCAATGCCGCGCGCAGCTTCGGCGTCAGGTCGGCCACGCGGTAATTCATCACCATCTGCTCGCCCAGCTTCGGGTCGCCGGAAAGCTGGCGCACCGCCGCGCCATGGGCCGTGAGGCAGTAATAGCAATGGTTGATGCTGCTCACTGCCACGGCGATCATCTCGCGTTCCAGCTTGCTGAGGCCCGAGGGCGCCAGCATCAGCTCGTTATACATCTCGCTGAAGCCACGCAGCTTCTTGGCGTCGAAGGAATAGCTCAAGAGCACGTTGGGCACATAACCCAGCTTCTCGTCGCATTTGGCGAAATAGGCTTGCGTGTCGGCATCCAGCTTGGCGCGTGGCGGAACAGGGATATTCAGCGCATGGGGCTTGGGCGCGCGCGGCTTCGATGATGGGGCAGCTTTGGCTTTGGCCATGGTTTCCTCCGTTTGTGCTGGAAAGTTTAAGGTGTCAGCGGTTCGGAGGGAATGGCCTAAGAGGCTGTCGTCACCCCGGGCTTGACCCGGGGTCCCATTTACTTGAGACCACAAGACAGAAAATGGGATCCCGGCTCAGCGCTGCGCTTGGCCGGGATGACGACAATATGCGTCTAGCGCGGATCGAAGCCTTGTTTAAAGCCTCCCACCTGGCCGCGATGGCGCAGCAGGTGATCGGCCAGCACGCAGGCCATCATGGCTTCGCCCACCGGCACGGCGCGGATGCCGACGCAGGGGTCGTGGCGGCCCTTGGTGAGAATATCAGTTTCGGCGCCGAAGCGGTCGATGGTGGCGCGGGGCGAGAGAATGGATGACGTCGGCTTCACCGCGAAGCGCACCACGATATCCTGGCCCGATGAAATCCCGCCGAGGATGCCGCCGGCTTGATTGCTGCCGAAATAGGGCTGGCCATCGATGCCCAAGCGCATCTCATCGGCATTCTGCTCGCCGGTGAGCATGGCGGCATGCATGCCGGCGCCGATCTCCACGCCCTTCACGGCATTGATGCTCATCATGGCGGCGGCCATATCGGCATCCAGCTTGCCATAGATCGGCGCGCCGAGACCGGCCGGAATGCCAGACGCCACCAATTCCACCACGGCGCCAACAGACGAGCCGGATTTACGGATGCCGTCGAGATAATCCTCCCAGGCGATAGCAGCCTTGGAATCCGGGCACCAGAAGGGATTCTGCGTCACGCTGTCCCAGCGCCAATTGGCGCGGTCGATCACCTGTTCGCCCACGCGCACCAGCGCGCCACGCACCATCACATCATTGCCGATGATGCTGCTGAGAATCTTGCGCGCCACGGCGCCGGCGGCGACACGGGCTGCGGTTTCACGCGCCGAGGAGCGGCCGCCGCCACGGTAATCGCGGATGCCGTATTTTTTCCAATAAGTATAGTCGGCATGGCCGGGGCGGAATTTGTCTTTGATCTCGCCGTAATCCTTGCTGCGCTGATCCTGGTTCTCGATCAGCAGTGAGATCGGCGTGCCGGTAGTGACGCCCTCGAAAGTACCGGAGAGAATCTTCACTGCATCGGGTTCGCGGCGCTGGGTGACGAAGCGCGAGGTGCCGGGCTTGCGCTGCTCCAGCCAATGCTGGATATCGGCCTCGTTCAGCGCGATGCCGGGCGGCGTGCCGTCGATGACGCAACCAAGTGCCGGCCCATGGCTCTCGCCCCAGGTGGTGACGCGGAAGAGCCGGCCAAAACTGTTATCGGACATCTGGGCTGTTATCCGACATGAATGACCTTAATCGGCTTTCTTGCCGCCGAGGCTTTGTAGCAATTCGGCAACGGCCGGGGCCTGATCCACCGCCACCATGCCGACGCTGTGATAGCCGCTATCCACATGATGGGTTTCGCCCGTCACGCCGGCGCCCAGCTCGCTCAGCAGGTAGAGGCCAGCGCCGCCAACCTGTTCGATGGTGACATTGCGGCGCAACGGTGCGTTCAGCTCGTTCCATTTCAGGATATAGCGGAAATCGCCGATGCCGCTGGCGGCCAGCGTCTTGATCGGGCCGGCCGAGATGGCGTTGACGCGAATATTCTTGCGGCCCAGATCAGCGGCTAGGTAGCGCACGCTGGCTTCAAGGGCTGCCTTGGCCACGCCCATCACGTTGTAATGCGGCATCACGCGTTCGGCGCCGTAATAGGTCAGCGTGATGGCAGAGCCGCCATCGGTCATCAGCTTTTCGGCGCGCTGCATCACGGCGGTGAAGCTGTAGCAGCTCACATTCATGGTCAGCGCGAAGTTCTCGAAGCTGGTATCGATATAGCGGCCCTTCAGCTCGTTCTTGTCGGAAAAGCCGATGGCATGGACCAGGAAGTCCATCTTGCCCCAGGCCTTTTCCAGCGCCGCGAAGGTGGTGTCGATCGAAGCCGGATTGGTGACATCACATTCCAGCACATGCTCGGCGCCGATGGTGCCGGCCAAGGGCCGCACGCGCTTTTCCAGCGCCTCGCCCTGATAGGTGAAGGCCAGTTCGGCGCCCTGCGCGGCCAGGGCCTTGGCGATGCCCCAGGCCAGCGAGCGGTCATTGGCCACCCCCATGATCAAACCGCGACGGCCCTGCATCAGGGTACCGGCAAACGGGGCTTGCGGCTGCGACATGGAATCCTCGACTTGGCTGCGCTGGCACATGAATGACACCCCGTGGCGCCGGGGCGCGGCGGGCAGGGGAGAATAGCCGAAAAGCGCGCGCCGCGCCAAGCTTTGACCGAGGCGCTGGGATGGAAGAAATCGGCGGTTTTCCGGCAAGAGGAACCCGGGCTATGCGCCATGCCTGGGTTCGCCTTGGCATAATCGCATGAGTGAAACTTCACCCTGAAATGACTTGGAACCTCAGCTGAGCCGTGTACAAATCATCCCCTGCGCGAATTCGATTCACACTTTAGCGCGCAAAGCTATGTGGCAATGGAGCGGGCGATGAAGGCGGGCATGGGTATTCCAGTAATGCTGCGGATCATGGCGATCATCGCCGTAGCGGTGGGCAGCCTGGTGACGCAGGTGATGCTCGATGAAGTCAACCAGCGCGCCCAGACCATGCAGGAGCGCCGCCTGGCGATGCGCCATCTGGTCGAGGTGGCCCATAGCCTGGTCGATTCCCATGCCCGGCGGGTGGCGGCGGGCGGCATGACGGAAGCGGCGGCCAAGCAGGCCGCCTTGGCTGAACTGGCCGAGCTGCGCTACGCGAAAACCGAGTCTTTCTGGGTCAATGACATGGCCCCGGTTTTGCTCATGCATCCTTATGCCAAGGATCTGGTGGGCAAGGATATGTCGGCCAATGCCGATCCCGCCGGCAAGAAGCTATATGCCGAATTCGTCAAGGTGGTGCGCGGCCAGGGCGCCGGCTATGTGGATTATGTCTGGCCGAAGCCCGGCTTTGAGAAGCCGGTGGCGAAACTCGCCTATGTCATGGGCTATGCGCCCTGGGGCTGGGTGATCGGTTCCAGCAGCTATATGGATGACATGGCAGCCCAGGCGCAGAAATCGCTGCGCGATGCCATCATCGCTGTCAGCCTCAATGGCCTGGTGCTGGTGCTGTTCGGCTTCATGCTGGCGCGTTCGGTGGCCAAGCCGCTGCAGAATATCACCGCCGCGATCCTGAAACTGGCCGAGCGGCAATGGGCCACCACCGTGCCGCATACCGACAAGCGCGACGAGATCGGCGCCATCGCGCGCTCGGTGGCAGTGTTCAAGCAGAATGGCCTGGAGAATGAACGCCTGCAGGAAGCGGCCGATGCGGCGCAGCGCGGCAGCGAAGAGCGCCGCCAGGCACGCGAGACACGCGAAGCCAAGGCCGCCGAGCAGATCGCCGATCTGGTCTACGCCGTGGCCCATGGCCAGCTCGACAGCCGCATCAACGAAGCCGACAAGGAAGGCTTCCAGCTCATGGTGAGCCAGCAGCTCAACCAGCTCATCGCCACCTTGCAGGGCGTCACCAGCCAGTTGGCCGACGTGTTCCAGGCGCTGGCCGATGGCGAAGTGTCGCGGCGTGTCACGGGCGACTATGACGGCGTGTATGGCGAGTTGAAGGATTCAGCCAATTCCATGGCTGAGCGCTTAAGCGAATTCGCCCGCCGGCTGGCAATCAGCGCCAACCAGCTGCGCGATGCCGCCGCCGATATTTCCAGCGGCAGCGAAGACCTTGCCGCGCGCACCGAAAGCCAGGCGGCAACGCTGGAAGAAACCGCCGCCGCCATGCATCAGGTTACCTCCACGGTGAAGCAGAATGCCGATAACGCTGTTGCCGCCGACCGGCTCTCGGCCGAAGCGCGGCATACCGCCGAGCGTGGCGGTAATGTGGTGGGTGATGTGGTGTCCGCCATGGGCAAGATCGAGGATAGCGCGCGCAAGATTGCCGAGATCATGAGCCTGATCGACGAGATCGCCTTCCAGACCAATCTGCTGGCGCTGAATGCCTCCGTTGAAGCTGCGCGCGCCGGCGAGGCCGGCAAAGGCTTTGCCGTGGTGGCGCAGGAAGTGCGCAGCCTGGCGCAGCGCTCGGCCAATGCGTCGAAAGACATCAAGGCATTGATCAGCACCTCCAATGCCCAGGTGAAAACTGGCGCCGAATTGGCCAATCAGGCCGGTGGCGCGCTGGAGGATATTGTTGGCGCGGTGCAGAAGGTCACCACCATCGTGGCCGAGATCGCCACCGCCTCGGGCGAGCAGTCGCGCGGCCTGGATGAGGTGAACAAGTCGGTCACCAATATGGATGAGATCACGCAGCGCAATGCTGCCCTGGTGGAAGAAACCCATGCCTCGGCCCAGGCCTTGGCCAATCAGGCGCAGGAACTGGCCGAACTGGTGGGCTTCTTCAAGCTGGCGCAGCAGAGCTTCGAGCAGCGTTCAGCGCGGCGTATTGAGACGCGGCCGGGCGATCATGTGGTTCTCAATGGCACCCAGGTGCCGCTGCGCAACTGGAGCGGCTTAGGGCTGCTGTTTGGCCCGCTGGATACGCCGCCGGCCCTGGGCACCGCCCTGCGCCTCACCGTGGTGGTGACCACGCCGCAGCAGATTTTCCGCTTCACCGCCGATGCCGAAGTAATGCGGCTGGATGGCCAGTATGCCGGCGTGCGCTACACCTGCGCGGATGAAGACATGGCGCAGGAAATCAAGGCGCATTTCGCGGCCGGGTGATTTACTCTACCGCCAGCATCTGGGCATCTGCCGGCGGCGCGCGGCCATCCAGCATGGCGCGGTAGACCGGCTCGAAGGCCGCCGGGCCATGGCCGGTACTGATCTGCAGCCAGCCTGAGGCCGCGCGCACGAAGGGCCGCCAGGCGGCATCAATGCGCTGGAACAGGCCTTCGCGGCCCCAATCCTGGCCGCGCTTTTTCAGCCGGTCGGGTGCGAAGAACAGGATCGGCTTGGCGCCGGGCAGGCCGGCCATGCTGGCACGCTGGTCGCGATGCGCCAGACCCACCATCAGGCTGAAGGTCATGTTGTCGCGGAAATGCTCATGCAGCGCGTTGCGGATCGGGCCATTACCGGCCATGTCCACAAAGGCCGTGGGCTGCGCCGCATCGAGGTTTTTCAGATCGTCATAAATAACGGTTTCGTCGTAGCAGCCCAGGCCCTGCACGAAAGCGCGGTTGCTGGCTGCCGTCAGTCCGATCACGCGCGGGCCGCCAGATGCGCCACCCGCGCGCTGCTTCAGCGCATGGGCGAGCGCAAAGGCCGTCTTGCTCGAGGCGCTGGAGATCACCACTTGGCGCGCGCCGAAGAAATCATGCTCGGCCAATTGATCGTCGATCATGAAGGAGGTGACATAGAGCGGCTTCAGCAGCGCCTGCAGATCCTCGAAAGCCGCCTCATAGCCCGGATCGCCGGCACAGCGGTTATAGAGGTTATAGGCCGCAGCCAAACCCTGGCGATGCGCCGTGGCATCCACGAAGCTGGCCGCGTTGATGCGCGTCGGTTGCAGCACCAGATGCGTACCCATGGGCAGATAGCCATAGATGCGCTCGCCCACGCTCAGGCCCTCGCAGCGGCTCTCAGCGATGGTGGCAAAACCCCAGACCGGCACGCGGCCCCAGCCTGCTTCCGCCGGGAAGAAGCGCCAATAGGCCATGCTCTCGCCCATGGAGGCATAGGTGATGTTGTTGGCGGTGAAGGCGAAGCGATCCACCTTGAGGCGGATTTCGCCCGGATTGAGCGGCGTCAGCGTGCCTTGCTTGATCCGCACGGCGCCCAGATCGGCGCGCGAGACTTCAAAATCCCAAGCATCAGCCATGCCGCCGTCCTCCAGTGGCGTCATTCCCGCGCAAGCGGGAATCCCATTATTGCTTCAAAACAATGGGACCCCGGGTCAAGCCCGGGGTGACAACAGAATATGTGGTCTTCAGCCGATCAGGCTCTGCAGCTTCATGGCGATGCCCATGTTGCCCTTCACCTTCAGCTTGCCCATCATGAAAGCCGTGGTGGGGTCCAGGTCGCCGCTGGCCAGGGCCAGAAAATTCGCCATGGTGATGGTGATGGTGCAATCGGCCTCAGCGTCTTCGTTGGACACCGTGTTGTTCTTGCCATCGACGAAAACGATGCCGTCGGCGCCGAAATCGAACTTCACCGTGGCATCCAGCCCGCTGCCGCTGGCAACCCGGGTGGAAAGATTCTGGGTGATCTGCTCGAGCGACATGGTTTTCTCCCTGGAAAGAATATTTGCCCCGGATTGATCCGGGCTGGCGCAAGCTACCTTGACGTTTACGTTAACGTCAAGGTAGCTTCTCTTTAAACACTAAAGGAAACGCGCAAGGGAGCGACAGGGGCCATGGCTGGCTACGCATCGGTTTTTCGTCCCGGCCTGTTCGATGGCCAGGTGGTGATCGTCACCGGGGGCGGCAGCGGCATCGGCCGCTGCACCGCGCATGAACTGGGCGCCCTGGGCGCCACGCTGGCCCTGGTGGGCCGCAAGATGGAAAAGCTCGAGGCTGTGGCTGCCGAACTGGCCGAGGATGTGCCGGGTATCAAGGTGGCCGGCTGGTCCTGCGATATCCGCGATGAGGTAGCCGTTGCCGCTACGGTAACCGATATCCTGAAGCGCTGGGGCCGCATCGATGGCCTGGTTAACAATGCCGGCGGGCAATTCCCGGCACCGCTTTCCCAGATCAACCTGAAGGGCTGGGAAGCCGTGGTGCGCAACAACCTCACCGGCGGTTTTCTGATGGCGCGGGAATGCTACACGCAATGGATGGTCGATCATGGCGGCGCCATGGTGAACATCATCGCCGATATCTGGGGCGGCATGCCCAATATGGGCCATAGCGGCGCCGCCCGCGCCGGCATGCTGAATTTCACCGAAACCGCTGCCTGCGAATGGGGCGTGAGCAATGTGCGCGTCAATGCCGTGGCGCCGGGCTGGATCGCCTCGTCAGGCATGGATACCTATCCCGATTGGATGAAACCCGGCATCCGCGCCATGCGCGACAAGGTACCGCTGCAGCGCCTGGGCAACGAGGCGGAAGTCTCCGCTGCCATCCTGTTCCTGCTTTCGCCGGCGGCCGCCTTCATCAGCGGCTCCTGCATCCGCGTGGATGGCGCCGTGCCCAATGCGCGGCCCAATTACGCTTTGCCGAAGCACCGCAAGTCGAAGGCCTTTGATGGTTTCCACCGCGCCGTAATGCCCAAAGTGCTGCAGGAGGAGTGAGGCGTGGCCGTTATCCAATCCCGCATCGAACCGGGCGATGAAGCCTTTCAGCGTAACCGCGCCGAGATGCTTGCCCTGGTGGAAGGTTTTCGCGCTTTAGAGCAACGCGTGCGCGATACCTCGAATGCCAAGCTGCCGGTATTCCAGAAGCGCGGCCAGCTGACGCCGCGCCAGCGTATCGCGCATCTGCTGGATCGCGGCTCGCCCTGGCTGGAGATTTCCACGCTCAGCGGCCTCAACATGCATGATGATGATGGCGCCGAGAATATCATGGGTGGCGGCGTCATTGCCGGCATCGGCTATGTCTCCGGCGTGCGCTGCCTGGTCTCGGCCTCCGATAGTGGCATCAAGGGCGGCACCACGGCACCGATGGGCCTGGCGAAATCGCTCCGCTGCCAGGAAATCTGCCTGAAGAACAAGCTGCCGCTGATCAGCCTGGTGGAATCCGGCGGCGCCAATCTGAATTACCAGGCGGAAATATTTGTCGCTGGCGGGCAGAATTTCGCCAACATGGCGCGCATGTCCGCCATGGGCATTCCGCATCTCACCGTGGTGCATGGCTCTTCCACCGCCGGCGGCGCCTATCAGCCGGGCCTGTCGGATTATGTGGTGGTGGTGAAGAACCGCGCCAAGATTTTCCTCGCCGGCCCGCCCTTGCTGAAAACCGCCACCGGCGAAATCGCCACCGATGAAGAGCTTGGCGGCGCCGATATGCACACCACGGTTTCCGGCGTGGCGGAATACATGGCCGAGGATGATGCCGATGGCCTGCGTATCGCCCGCGAGATTATGGCCAAGATTCCCTGGAACGAGCGCCTGCCGGCCAATCAGGTGAAAGCGTTCAAGGAGCCACGTTATTCGCCAGACGAGCTTTGCGGCGTGGTACCGGTGGATTACCGCAAGCCCTATGATGTGCGCGAGGTGATCGCGCGGCTGGTGGATGATTCCGATTTCGTGGATTTCAAGCCGCTTTATGGCACCCACACGGTCTGCGGCCAGGCCACCATCCATGGCGAGGCGGTGGGCATCATCGGCAATAACGGCCCGATTGACGCGCAGGGTGCCACTAAGGCGGCGCAGTTCATTCAGCTTTGTGACCAGGCCGATGCGCCGCTGATTTTCTTGCAGAACACCACCGGCTACATGGTGGGCAAGGAAGCCGAGCGCAGCGGCATCGTGAAGCATGGTTCCAAGATGATCCAGGCCGTCACCAATGCCCGGGTGCCCAAGCTGACGCTGCATATCGGCGCCAGCTTTGGCGCTGGCAATTATGGCATGTGCGGCCGCGCCTATGATCCGCGCTTCATTTTCGCCTGGCCCAATAACCGCATCGCCGTGATGGGGCCGGAACAGGCTGCTGGTGTGCTGGCCATCGTGGCGGAAGAGAAATTCCGCCGCGCCGGCGCCGAACCCGATACCGCGATGATCGAGGGCATGCGCCAGAAGGTGATCGCACGCATGGAGAAGGAAAGCACCGCGCTGTTCGCCACTGCGCGGCTGTGGGATGACGGCCTGATCGATCCGCGCGATTCACGCCGCCTGCTGGGCTATTGCTTGTCGATCTGCCGCGAGGCGGATCGCCGGCCCCTGAAGACCAACAGCTTCGGCATCGCCCGGATGTAATGGCTATAAAATTAGAAAACGTGAGGAAACGACCATGGAATTGACCCAGGAACATGAAGAAATCCGCCGCAATGTGAAGAAGTTCATCGAGGCGGAAGTGAATCCGCATGTCGATGAATGGGAACGCGACGGCATCTTCCCGGCCCGCGAATTGTTCACCAAGATGGGCAAGCTCGGCTTCCTTGGCATCAACAAGCCAACGGAATATGGCGGCCTGGGCCTGGATTACTCCTATCACATGATGATGGTGGAGGCACTCGGCTATGCGCATTGCGGCGGCGTGCCCATGGGCATCGGCGTGCAGACCGATATGGCGACGCCGGCCTTGGCGCGCTTCGGCTCCGATGAATTGCGCCGCGAATTCCTCGCCCCGGCGATTGCGGGTGAAATGGTCACCTGCATCGGCGTGTCGGAAGCCGGCGCCGGCTCGGATGTGGCCAGCATCAAGACCACGGCCAAGAAAGATGGCGGCGATTACGTCATCAATGGGGGCAAGATGTGGACCACCAACGGCACCCAGGGCGACTGGATGTGCCTGCTCGCCAATACCGGCGAAGGCCCGGTGCATCAGAACAAGTCGCTGATCATCCTGCCGCTGAAAACCAAGGGCGTTTCCATCGCGCGCAAGCTGGATAAGCTCGGCATGCGCTCCTCGGATACGGCGCAGTTCTATTTCGATGATGTGCGCGTGCCGCAGCGGCATCTGATCGGCCAGGAGGGCCATGGTTTCGTCTACCAAATGATGCAGTTCCAGGAAGAGCGGCTCTGGGCGGCGATTTCCGGCCTGGCGGCGAAGCAGCGCTGCATCGACGACACGATTGAATACACCCGTCAGCGCAAGGCCTTCGGCCAATCCGTGCTGGATAACCAAGTGGTCTATTTCCGCATGGCCGAATTGCAGACCGAGATCGAGCTGCTGCGTGCCTTGAGCTACCGCGCCTGCGATCTCATGCTCAAGGGCGAGGATGTGACCCTGCTCGCCTCCATGGCCAAGCTGAAATCCGGCCGCTTGGCGCGCGAGATCACCGATTCCTGCCTGCAATATTACGGTGGCATGGGTTTCATGAATGAAACCCTGATCAGCCGCGCCTACCGCGACACGCGCCTGGGCTCCATCGGTGGCGGCGCTGATGAAGTGATGCTCTCCATCATCTCGAAATACATGGGCATCATGCCGAGCAAGAAAAAGTAAGGCGGCCGGCAATGGAAACGCTGCTGCTCCAGCGCATCGGGCCGGTCTTGAGCGTCACGCTCAACCGGCCAGAGGTGAAGAACGCCATGTCCGGCGCCATGGTGCAGGAGCTGGTGGCGGCCTTCACCCAGGCGCGGGACGACGCGGCGATCCGTGCCGTGCTGTTGCGCGGTGCTGGTGGCGCTTTCTGCGCCGGCGGCGATATCAAGGATATGGCTTCCTCGCGTGAGCCTGAGGCGATGCGGACGAAGAACCGCAGTTTCGGCGCCATGCTGGAACTGGCCGATACCCTGCCCAAGCCGGTGGTGGCTTTGGTGGAAGGCCCGGCCATGGGCGGCGGCTTTGGCCTGGCCTGCATTGCCGATTGCACGATTGCCGAAGCCAAGGCGAGTTTCGCCATGCCGGAAGTAAGCCTCGGCATCCTGCCGGCCCAGATCGCGCCTTTCGTGGTGGCGCGGATTGGCTTCACCCAGGCGCGGCGCTTAGGCGTCAGCAGTGGCCGCATCGATGGCCGCGAGGCTTTGCGGATCGGCCTGGCGCATGAGGTGGCCGAAGGCGTGGCCGACCTGGAAGCCAAGGGCGTCGCGGCCCTCAACGCCATACTGCGTTGCGCACCTGACGCGGTGGCCACTACCAAGGCCCTGATGCGCGCCAGCCAGGGCGGGGAACTGGGCGCCACACTGGATCGAGCGGCGACGGCTTTTGTGGCTGCAGTGAGTGGTCCTGAAGGCCGCGAAGGCACCAAGGCCTTCGTGGATAAACGCAAGCCAAGCTGGGCCGCGAGTGTGGAGTCCTTGTCATGAGCTTTGACACCATCCTGATCGCCAATCGTGGCGAGATTGCCTGCCGCGTGATCCGCTCGGCCCGCGCACTCGGCTATCGCACGGTGGCGGTTTATTCCGAGGCTGATGCCGGCGCGCCGCATACATTGCTTGCCGATAGCGCCTTCTGCATCGGCCCGGCCGAGGCGAAGCAGAGCTACCTCAATGCCGAAACTATCATCCGCGCCGCCCATCTGCTCGGCGCTGGCGCGGTGCATCCCGGCTATGGCTTCCTCTCGGAGAACGCGGATTTCGCCGCTGCCTGCCACGCCGCCGGTCTGGTTTTCATCGGCCCGCCGGCCTCAGCCATTGCCGCCATGGGCAACAAGGCGGCGGCCAAAAGGCGCATGATCGAAGCCGGCGTACCCTGCGTGCCGGGCTATCAGGGCAATGATCAATCCGATGCCACTCTGCTGAGTGAAGCGAAGAAGATTGGCCTGCCGGTGATGGTGAAGGCGGTGGCCGGCGGTGGTGGGCGCGGCATGCGCCTGGTGCATGAAGAGGCCGCGTTGCTCGCCGCCATCCAGGGCGCGCGCAGTGAGGCTGAGAATGCTTTCGGCTCGGCTGAATTGATCCTGGAAAAGGCCGTGGTGGATGGCCGCCATGTGGAAATCCAGGTCTTTGGTGACAGCCAAGGCAATGTGATTCATCTGGCCGAACGCGATTGCAGTGTGCAGCGCCGGCATCAGAAAGTGATCGAGGAAGCGCCGTCGCCAGCGGTGAATGCTGATCTGCGCGCCCGTATGGGCGCAGCTGCTGTGGCTGCCGCAAAAGCCATTGGCTATGTCGGCGCCGGCACGGTGGAATTCCTGCTCAGCCAGGATGGCGCGTTTTACTTCCTGGAAATGAACACCCGCCTGCAGGTGGAACATCCGGTGACGGAAGCCATCACCGGGCTGGATCTGGTGGCAATGCAAATTCGCATTGCCGCCGGCGAACCATTGCCGCTGGCCCAGGCGGATTTGGCGCTGAACGGCCATGCCATCGAAGTGCGGCTCTATGCCGAGGCGCCGCATCAGGGCTTTTTGCCGCAGAGCGGTATATTAAGTGTCTGGCAGCCGCCGCAGGGCGCCGGCATCCGCGTCGATCACGGCCTGGCGCCGGGCCAGGAGATCACGCCGTTCTATGATCCGATGATCGCCAAGATCATCGCCCATGGCGCCAACCGCGAGGAGGCGCGCCGCCGCCTGATCCGTGCCCTGGAAACTACCGTGGCTTTGGGCATCGAAACCAACCGCGGTTTCCTGCTCGAATTGCTGCGCCATGAGCATTTCGCCGATGGCTCGGCCACCACGCGCTTCATTCCGCAATATTTCGCTGAGATCACGGCGCCCAGCGCCGATGCCCGCGCCGTGGCGCTCGCTGCCGTGCTGTTCTATGAGCGCGATGCGGCTGCCCTGGGCCACGATCCGGCCGTCGCTTGGTCGAGCAATGGCGCGCTGGCCTCGCCCTTCGATCTGCGTATCGCCGAGGGCGCTCATCGCGGCAGCGTGGCACCGCTTGGCAGTCACCGCTATGGCGTGTCGCTTGGTGCCGCGCAGCTTGAGGTCAGCCTGTTGCCGGGCAAGGAAAGCCGCTTGCGCGCGGTGATCGAAGCCGAGGAAATGGACGCGGTGGCGCATTTCCGTGGCGACGACCTGCTGCTCAAGCTTGGCGGCCTGGATCTGATCCTGAATGACGCGCTCTACCGGCCGCGCGGCGGCGAAGGCGGCGCGGGTGATGCCGAGTTACGCGCGCCGATGAATGGCAAGATCGTGGCGGTGCTGGCGCAGCCGGGCGATAGCGTGGCCAAGGGTCAGCGCATCGTGATCCTGGAGGCCATGAAGATGCAGCATGAGGTGACGGCGCGGCTGGCCGGCGTGGTGGAAAGCCTGCCGGTGAAGGTGGGCGATCAGGTGGCGACGCGGCAATTGCTGGCAGCCTTGAAGCCGGCTGAGGCAGGATAGTCATGGCGCTGATCCGCCCCATCCGGCTGGAGGATCTGGAAGGCTATCTCGCCTGCCTCGACCGCGTGGCGCGCGAACGCATCTACATCGCCTTCACCACGGCGCCCAGCGCCGAGCAGGCGCAGTACTTCCTCAACCAGATGATCAAGCGCCAGCTGCCCTTCGTGGTGGCCGAGGATGACGGCAGCATCGCCGGCTGGTGCGACATATATGTGGAACCAGACAACGAAGCCCGGCCTGGTTTCAGCCATGTCGGCCGGCTGGGCATGGGCCTGGATAGCGAATACCGCCGCCAGGGCCTGGGTGATGCCATGTTGCGCGCGGTGCTGGAACAGGCCGGCGGCTGCGGCATCGAGCGCGTGGAATTGCAGGTCTATGCCTCCAACGAGCCGGCCATCGCGCTCTACCGCAAATTCGGCTTCGAGACCGAGGGCATGCTGCGCCGGGCGCGCAAGATCGATGGCCGTTACGACGATATCGTGTTGATGGCGCGGCTGCGGCCGCCGCAAAGCCAGGGATAGACCAATGCAGCGCCATTCGCCGTATTACACCGCCGAGCATGATGCCTTTCGCGATCAGTTGCGCCGCTTTGTGGCTAAGGAACTCGAGCCCCATGCCGATGCCTGGGACGAAGCCGGCGAATTCCCGCGCGAGCTGTATCGCAAGGCGGCTGATTTCGGCCTGCTGCAACTGAATTTCCCGGAAAGCTATGGCGGCGTGAAGGCTGACCGGCTTTATGCCGTGATCGTGGGCCAGGAACTGGCCCGCTGCGGCGCCGGCGGTGTCTGCGCGTCCCTGCTCAGCCACACCATCGGCGCGCCGCCGATTGCCAAACTCGGTTCAGACGAGATGAAGGCGCGCGTGCTGCCGCAGATATTGTCGGGCGAGAAGATTTCCGCGCTCGCCATCACCGAGCCGGGTGGCGGCTCGGATGTGGCCAATCTGCGCACCACGGCGAGGCGTGATGGCGATCATTATGTGGTGAAGGGCGAGAAAACCTTCATCACCTCTGGCATGCGCGCGGATTATTACACGGTGGCGGTGCGCACCGGCGGGCCGGGCATGGGTGGGGTGTCGCTGCTGCTGATCGAACGCGACCGGCCGGGCTTTGGCCGCACGGCCTTGAAGAAGATGGGCTGGTGGGCCTCGGATACCGCCACGCTGCATTTCGACGAGGTGCGCGTGCCGGTCGCCAACCTGATCGGCGCCGAGAATGCCGGCTTCCAGGGCATCATGCTGAATTTCAATGATGAGCGTTTGGGGCTATCGGCTTCCTGTGCCGGCTTCTCGCGGGTCGCTTATGAAGAAGCCGTGGCCTATGCCCGCCAGCGTGAAACCTTCGGCAAGCCGCTGATCAAGCATCAGGTGATCCGGCATAAGCTGGTGGATATGGCGCAGCGCCTGCACGCCACCGAGGCAATGCTGGAGAATATCGCCTGGCGGCTGGATCAGGGCGAAAGCCCGGTGGCCGAATTATGCATGCTGAAGAATCAGGCGACGCAGACCCTGGCTTTTTGCGCGGCGGAAGCGGTGCAGGTCTTTGGCGGCGCCGGCTTCATGCGCGGCGCCAAGGTAGAGCGCATCTACCGCGAGGTGAAGGTGAATGCCATCGGCGGCGGCGCCGAGGAAATCATGAAAGACCTCGCCAGCCGCCAGCTCGGCTGGTAGCGCCGCTCACTCAGCCGGTCGGCTCCGCACGCTGGTTCAGGCGCAGCCAGTCGGTGGCCTGCTGCACGCTGCGCTGGATATCGGCATCCGGTTCCTTGCCATAGCGCTCGATCACATCGCGCATGGTGCGTGCTGCTTCAAAAGGCTGGCCCTGGGTCTGGCGCAGCAGGCCCTTGAGATACAGACAAGCCACCACGGCGCGACGCTGTGTCATGTCGCTGCTATTGCCAAAGCGCAGCAGCAGGCTGTCATAGATTGAGGCTGCCTCGTCATACATGGCAAGCCCGGTATAGACCGACGCCTTGATCATGTTCAGCGCCACGATGCCCTGACTGCGCCCCGGTTCGGCCTTGGCATCCTCCTCACGCAGCTTGGCGTCGATCTCGCTGATGCGCGATTCCAGCCGGTCGCGGCGCTGCTTCAGGTCATAGGCCACAGCCTTGGCGCTGGCCGCCTGCGAGGCGAAATCGCGCAGGTTGGATTGGGTGGAGGCGCCATAGCGGCTGATCACATGGTCAAAAGCGGTGATGGCCTCGTCATGGCGCTGCAGCCGCGCCAGCACGCGCCCGCGCGCGATATGCGTCTCAGCGATCAGGTCGGGATACTCGGCGCCGCCGGGCCCGCTCAATTGGCGCAGGGCGGAATCATAGACCGGCAGAGCCTGGCTCAGTTGCGTGCCCTGCATCTGTTGTGCCTTGTTCAGTAAGCTGCGCACCAGCGGATAGATCAGGCCGGGTTCGTCCTGCACGAACAGGCTGGCGGGAATCTGGTCATAGACGCGGAAAGCTTCCCCCCGCTTGCCCTGCACCGCCAGGCCATTGCCCTTGTTGAGGTAGCTATAGGCGCTCCAGAGCCGCGATTGCGGCGTGTTCATCGCCATGCCCAGCCGCAGCGCGGCATCGAAGGCAGCCATCGCCTCGTCATAGCGCTTCAGCGGATTCACCAGCACCGATCCGCTGCGGGAATGGGCGATCATCACTTCCTGGCGCACATCCACGCTGGAACTGCGGCTATGTTTTTCAATCACCAGGGCATAGCTGGCCAGGGCATCCTCGAATTGGCTGCTGCGCTGCTGTGCCCAGCCCAGGCTGCGCTGGGCGCGGGCGCAATTCGGCTCGCGGGCCGGGTCGGTTTCGGTGCAGTAATCCTTCAGCGCCAAGCGCAAGGTGTCCATGGCGGCGGGATATTGCGTCAGCTCGATCAGCGATTCGCCCTTATGCAGCAGGCCGCTGGTGCTATGGCGGCGGGCGGCCAGGGTGGTCTGCCCGGCCGTGCGCTTCAGCGCCTCGTCATATTGCTTCATCGCCAGATCGTAGCGGCGCTGGCGCTTGTAGACATGGCCCAGATTCAGTGTTGCGGCCGTCACATAACCTGGGATCAGCTCCTGGTCCTTGCCGCTCCAGGCCGCGATGAATTCCTGATAGGCCGCGATAGTCTCGGCATCGCGCCCGGCGGCATAAAGCGTGGTGGCGCGGGTGAATTGCGCTTCCACCTTCACCGCTGGATTATCGGAAAGCCGCGCGGCTTCCTCATAGGCCTTGATCTGCGCCGCCAGGCTGGGGCTCATCGGCGCTGAGTTGCCGGTGGCTGGCTGGCTGCCGCTGGTGGTGGCCGGCCTAGCGGCTTGCGGGTCGATCTGGCAACCCACCAGAGCAAGCAAGGCCAGGCTGGCAATGAAATGGTAACGACCAAGAGAGGAGTAGGTTGGCATGACTGAACCATATGGCGAAATGAGGCCCTGTCAGGGTGGCAAAAAAATCGCTATACCGCAATCGAAAGCTGAAAACCGCCCTTAAGGAAACTGCTTCCATGCAGATCAAAGACCTGCCCTTCGGCACTACCGACTGGTCTGCCATAGCGCCCACCGAGCATAAGGGTGAAACCGGCCTGGCCATCTGGCGCACCCGCCAGTTCGGCCCGATCCGCGTGCGCCGGGTGGATTACACGCCGGGCTACCTGGCCGACCATTGGTGCGTGAAGGGTCATATCCTGTTCGTGCTGGAAGGCGAATTGGAGACCGAACTGGAGGATGGCCGGATCTTCACCCTGAAGCCCGGGCAATCCTATCAGGTGGCGGATAATGCCGAACCGCATCGCTCGCGCACCCGGCCTGATCTGGGCGCCAAGCTGTTCATTGTCGATTGAGCTGCTCCAGCGCGCGGTAATCGCCGGGGGTCAGGTTGGTGGCTTCGCGGAACTGGCGCTGGAAATGCGCCTGATCGGCGAAGCCGCAGGCATAGCCGATTTCCGCCAGTGACCAGTCACCCTCAATCAGCCGGCCGCAGGCCTCGCGGATGCGCAGGCCACGCAGCAGGCCTTGGAAACTGGTGCCTTCCGTTGCCAGGTCGCGCTGCAATTGGCGTGGGCTGAGCTTGAGCAGGCCGGCGGCTTCCTCCAGCCGCCACAGCCGCGCCGGCTCCTCGGCCAGATGCCGCGCCAGAAGCCGCGCCGAAGGCCCCAGCGGCAAGGGCGGCTGCGCTGCTTGCGGGCTGGCTTGCGGCGGCGGCGCCTGGCGTTCGATGCGCCGCCAGCGATAGCGCCATTGCGCATCGTCCGTGCCCGATAGCAGCGCCACGTCGCGGCAGCCATAGCGTTCCAGCAAGCCCCAGAGCAGGCCCTGGATCAGCAAATTCTCCGCTCGTGTTGGCCTGCCGCCGCCCAGCATCCAGCGCCTAGCCGCCATGCCATCGGCGATCATGTCCAGCTTTGTGCGGTTGCTGCTGTGGAAATAGCGCTCAAACCGCATCCATTGCTGCGCCAGGATGGTGACAGAGCTGGCGCGCAGCCAAACGGCGAGGGGCGGCGCGAAACCCTGCTGGCAGATACCGCGCCCCACCGTAACCAATAATTCCGGCCCGCCGACCATCAGGGCGTGATCCAGCAAGCGGCGCTTCAGCCCAGCATCCACATGGGCTCGGCGCAATGGATCGGGCAGGCGACCCAGGTCAGGCGGTAGCAGGGCGGCATCGCCGCGCGCCACCAGGGCCTGCAGCACCAGACGCGTGAGCAATGCGCTGGCATGGTTGTCTGGTTTGGTCATTGCCGATCAGGCTCTCCTTCCCGCCAGGTTTGCGGCGCCAATTCTGCTCTGCCAGCCAGAATCTGTCATCGGGCCAGTATCATGCCACAGCCAGCCGCGGCGGTATTGAATGTTTGCGCCAATTGCGTCCAGAGGCTGCTTTGTGTCCACCGTCACAAGCTGCGACCGGAATCGCCCTCGATTAACATTCCAAAGAATGTATATATATTCTTAGGAATATGAATGGAGGCGACCATGCAAAACACCACACGACGGAATTTTCTGCGCCTAGCAGGCGGCGGCAGCGTGGCCGCCATCACCCTGCCGCTGACCGGCTGCGACGCCATGCCGGCTGAGGCCGTGGCGGCCTGGAACGGCCCGGCGTCGAGCGAGACCGACCCGCGCCGCCGCGCGCTGGCCTGGGCGCTGCTGGCGCCGAACCCACATAACATGCAGCCCTGGCTGGCCGATCTGCGGCAACCCGGCCGCATCGATCTCTATATCGACCGCACGCGGCTGCTGCCGGAAACCGATCCGTTTGGCCGCCAGATCGTTATCGGCCATGGCTGTTTCATCGAATTGCTGGTGCTGGCCGCCGCAGATGAGGGCTGGGAGGTGGCGGTGGAGTATTTCCCCGCCGGCCCGGTATCGGAGACTGTGCTGCCCGACCAAGCGGATCGGCCCCTGGCACAGCTGGTTTTCCGCAAAGCGGCGGAGAAGCGCCCCGACACCTTATTCGCTCAGGCTACCCGGCGCCGGTCCAACAAGGAGACTTATGAAGCCAAGCCGCTGCTGCCCGAGCATGCCCGCGCCTTGGCCGCCAGCCATGCCGGGCCGGGCACGCGGCTGATCCTGCATACCGACGCCGCGATGGTGGCGCAGCTTAAGGGCATTACGCAACAGGCTGGCCGTATTGAGATTGAGACGCCACGCACCCTGCTGGAAAGCGTGGAGCGCACGCGTATCGGCGCGGCCGCGATCCGGGCGCAGCCCGATGGCATTGACCTGCATGGGCCGCTTTTCTGGTGGCTGCGCCAACTGGGCATGATGACGCCGGAAAAAGCCATGACACCCGGCAGCATGGCCTGGCAGGGTGGCATGGATTACATGATGAAAGGCCCGGCCAGCGCCGCCGCTTTTGGTTTATTGGTCACGCCTGGCAATAGCCGCCGGGATCAGATCGAGGCGGGCCGCGCCTATCTGCGGCTGAACCTGAAAGCCACCGAGCTTGGCGTGGCGATGCATCCGCTCAGTCAAGTGCTGCAGGAATATGCCGAAATGGCGGCGCTGCAGGCTGAGTTCCTCAAGCAGCAGGGCATTGTGCCTGGGCAGCGGGTGCAAATGCTGTTTCGCCTGGGTTATGCTGCATTGCCCGAACCAGCGCCGCGCCGGCGCCTGGAGGCCCTGCTGATGACGTGACCCGATGGCGGCACCAGACCCGCTTCCCGATCTGCGCTTCCGCATCCTGAACTGGATCGGCATTATCGATCAGCTGGCCACGGCGCGCGCCAACAAGGATCTGCGCGCGCTGAAGCTGCCCTTGGCGCATTTCATTCTGCTCAATCACTTCAGTCATCGCCCTGCCGAAGCCAAGACCGTGACCGGCATCGCGCGGGCGATGCAGCAGCCGCAGCCGGGTGTGACCAAGAATCTGCAAAAGCTGGTGGCCCGTGGCTATCTGGCGGAAAAGCCGAGCCCACGGGATGGCCGCTCCAAGCTGCTTTATCTCACCCCGGCCGGGCGCGCCGCCCATGGCAAGGCCATCGCCCTGTTGCTCCCGGCGCTCTCGCCGGCCTTCGCGGAATGGAGTGAGGCTGACCTGCAGCGTTTCTGGCGCCAGCTTGATCGCCTGAAAGTCTATCTCGACGATAACCGCTGACCGCTTGGCGAGCAGAGGTTAACGCGCCGGCCTGCTCCTCAATCGGATAGGCGCCGGCGACAGGGGGTGTCGCCCCTCATAAATGAAAATTTACACTCACTATGTCAACAAAACTTGACACTTTGGCCGTTGCGGATTTAAATTCGGCGCCATGACCGCAAACACTCGCCAGCTTCGGGTGGTGCTCGCCAAGCCAAGAGGCTTTTGCGCGGGGGTGGATCGCGCCATCGAGGTGGTGGAAAAAGCCCTTCATATATATGGCCCCCCCATCTATGTGCGGCACGAGATCGTGCATAACAACACTGTGGTCGCACGGCTCACGGCGCTCGGCGCGGTATTCGTTAACGAAGTTGACGATGTGCCTTCGGGCGCGGTGGCGATTTTCAGCGCCCATGGTGTTTCCCGCATGGTGGAACGTGCCGCCGCTGGCCGCCGGCTTGAGGTGATCGATGCCACCTGCCCGCTGGTGCAGAAGGTGCATAATCAGGGTCGCCGCTACGCCGCCCTGGGGTATGACGTGATCATCATCGGCCATGCCGGCCATGCTGAGGTGGAGGGTACGCGCGGCCAGATCGAGGGCCGCGTTCATGTCGTGGGCAACCTCGCCGATATCGCGGCGCTCAGCGTGGCCGATCCGCGCCGGGTGGCTTATGTGACGCAAACCACCCTGAGCGTGAATGACACGCGCGAGTTGATCGCGGCGCTGACACGGCGTTATCCCGCCGTGGTGGGGCCGGAAACCAGCGATATCTGCTACGCCACGCAGAATCGCCAAAATGCCGTGCGCGAACTGGCTCAGGTGGCCCAGCTGCTGCTGGTGATGGGCTCGTCCACCTCGTCCAATTCCAGCCGGCTGCGGGAAATCGGCGAAAGCCTCGGCCTGCCGAGCCATCTGCTCGACCAGCCGCGCGACATCGACCCGGCTTGGCTCGACGGTATCGACTGTGTTGGCCTGACCGCTGGTGCCTCGGCGCCGGAAAGCCTGGTGCAGGAAAGCATTGCTGTGCTGCGCGGCTTTCGCGCGGTGACGGTCGAAACCCTGGATGGCGTGGAGGAGAATGTTCGTTTCCGTCTGCCGCCAGAATTGCTCGCCGCCGAGCGCGTCCTGGTGCGGCGCGATTCAGCATGATGGGATGCAACGCGCCATGGCCGCAGGATCGGTGACCAAGTTGCAGATCAAAGTTACCGGGGCGGCGCTGCCCAAACCCGAAGCGCGCCCGGTCTTTCCCTTTGCCGCCATCGTCGGGCAGGACGAGATGAAACAGGCGCTGCTGCTGGCCGCCGTTGACGGCGCGCTGGGCGGGGTGCTGGCTTTCGGTGATCGCGGGACGGGTAAATCCACCGCCGTGCGCGCCCTAGCCGCTCTGCTGCCGCGGATGAATGCCGTGGCCGGCTGCGCTTATGCCTGCGCGCCGGAAGCCTCGCCCCATGCCTGCGTGGCCGATTGTACGGCGCGTCGCGGCCTGGGTGAACCGCGCAGCCTCGCGGTGCCGGTGCCGGTGGTCGACCTGCCGCTCGGCGCCACCGAGGATCGCGTCGTCGGCGCGCTGGATCTGGAACGGGCACTGACCCAGGGCGTGAAGGCGTTTCAGCCCGGCCTGCTGGCCGCCGCCAACCGTGGCTTCCTCTATATCGACGAGGTCAACCTGCTCGAAGACCATCTGGTCGATCTGTTGCTTGACGTGGCTGCTTCGGGCGAGAATGTGATCGAGCGCGATGGCCTGTCGATCCGGCATCCGGCGCGCTTCGTGCTGGTGGGCACCGGCAATCCGGAAGAAGGCGAACTGCGCCCGCAGCTGCTTGATCGTTTCGGCCTGTCGGTCGAGGTGAAGACGCCGACCGATCTGGATATCCGCATCGATGTGGTGCGTCGGCGCGATGAATTTGAACGCGATCCCGCCGGCTTCGCCGCGCGCTGGCAGAAGGACGAGGCCAAGCTGCGCAAACGCATCCTCGCTGGGCGCGAGCGGCTCAACCGCGTCGGTGTGTCGGATGCCGTGCTGCGCAAGGCCGCCGAGCTTTGCCTGGCGCTTGGAGTAGATGGCCTGCGCGGCGAACTCACGCTGATGCGGGCCGCGCGCGCCCTGGCGGCACTGGATGGGCAGGACAGCGTGACCCTGGCGCATCTGCGGCGGGTGGCGCCCTCGGCTCTGCGCCATCGCCTGCGCCGCAACCCGCTGGACGAGGCGGCTTCGGGCACGCGGATCGAGCGCGCGCTGACAGAGTTGTTGGGGCCGTGAGCGGCCCGGCGGCCGCGATCAGCGCCGCGCCGGCCGCACTGCCGGATGCGCTGCTTGCGGCGCTATTACTCGCGGCCGAACCCGCATCGCTGGGCGGCGCGGTGTTGCGCGCCGGCCCCGGGCCGCTACGCGAGCGCTGGCTCAATTTCTTCCGCGCATTGCTGCCACCCCAAGCCGTCTGGCGCCGACTGCCGCTGAACATCACCGAGAATCGCCTGCTCGGCGGGCTTGATCTGGCCGCCAGCCTGCAGGCCGGCCGCAGTGTGGCCGAGCGCGGCCTGCTGGCTGAAGCCGATGGCGGCGTGCTGGTGGCCGCGATGGCCGAACGCATGCCGGCGGCGATGGCGGCGCATATCGGCATGGCGCTGGATCAAGGTGAAGTTGGCATCGAACGCGATGGTTTGGCGTTGCGCTGCCGCAGTGCCTTTGCCCTGCTGGCGCTGGACGAGGGGATCGAGCCCGATGAGGCGCCGCCGCCGGGGTTGCTTGATCGGCTTGGCCTCTGGATTGACCTGACGGATGTCAGTCTGGCGGATTTCGCGGCGGCAGCGTCGGATCTGCCTGATCTTGCCGCGATCCGCCGCCGCCTGCCGGCGATTGCCGCTGATCGTGCCATCGTGGCCGCCTTATGCCATACGGCCCAGGCATTGGGTGTGGCATCCTTGCGCGCGCCGCTGCTGGCTTTGCGGGTGGCGCGGCTGCATGCCGCTTGGCGGGGCCATGCGCGGGTAGAGGAAAGCGATGCCGCGATTGCCGCGCGCTTGGTGTTGGCGCCACGCGCCACGCGACTGCCGGCCGAGGCGCAGCCCGAAGCCGCACCGCCGCCACCTCCGGATTCCAGCGAGGCTCCGGATCCCGCTGACGCGGGCGATGCCGAGGGTGAGGGGGGCCAAGCCGCAGGAGATATCGTGCTCGAGGCGGCCAAGGCGGCGTTGCCGCCCGATCTGTTGGCGCGCCTGCTGGCTGGCGGGGCGATGCGCCATCGCGGCGGCGGCCAGGGCAAGGCCGGCCAGCGCCAGGCCGGCAAGAATCGTGGCCGCCCGGTGGGGTCGCGGCGTGGCGATCCGGTGGGCGGCAACCGCCTGGATCTGCTCGCCACCCTGCGTGTGGCCGCGCCTTATCAGGCCTTGCGGCGCCAGCAGCGCGGCCAGGCGCCGCGTGTGGTGGAGGTGCGCCGCAGCGATTTCCGCATCAAGCGGTTTCAGCAGCGCAGCGAGACACTGACGATCTTTGTTCTTGATGCCTCGGGCTCGGCCGCGCTGCATCGGCTGGCTGAAGCCAAGGGCGCGGTGGAATTGCTGCTGGCCGATTGCTATGTGCGGCGCGACGCGGTGGCCGTGCTGGCATTTCGTGGCCAGGGCGCCGACCTGCTGCTGCCGCCAACCCGCTCGTTGACCCGGGCCAAGAATAGTCTGGCCGCCCTGGCCGGCGGCGGAGGTACGCCGCTGGCCGCCGGTATCACAGCTGCCGCCGATCTGGCCGAGGCGGCGCGTCGCCAGGGGCAGACGCCTCTGCTGGTGTTGCTGACCGATGGCAAGGCCAATGTTGCCCGCGACGGCACGATCGCCCGCGAGGCGGCAGAGGCCGACGCCATGGCGGCCGCGCGGCTGCTGCGCGCGCGGCAAATGTCGACCCTACTGATCGATACCTCGCCGCGCCCCACCCAAGCGGGCCGCCGCCTGGCGCTGGAAATGGCCGCGACCTATTTGCCCTTGCCGCAGGCCGATGCCGCTTGCATGTCGCAGGCGGTGCGTCGGGCAGCCGAGCGGCCGTGACGGCCGGCATACCGGTGCTGCCGGCCGCCGTTCCAGGTGAACGGCATGTCATCGCGAGTCGCGCCGGGCGGCTCTGCTACTACATCTCCGGGCCGCCGGAACCGGCTGGCCACCCGCCGCTGCTGCTCTTGCATAGCGTGAACGCTGCCGCCTCCGCCTATGAAATGCTGCCGCTGTTCAAATATTATAGCGCCAGCCGCGTTGTCTGCGCCCTGGAATTGCCCGGCTTTGGCGGTTCGGAGCGGTCCGACCGCAGCTATTCCGCGCGGCTGATGACCGATGCGGTGCATGAAATCCTCACCGAGCTGCGGCGCCGCTGCGGCGATGGCCCTGTCGATGCATTGGCCTTGTCGCTGAGCTGTGAATTTCTCGCCCGGGCGGCAACCGAATGGCCCAGCGCCTTCCGCAGCCTGGGCTTCATCAGCCCCACCGGCTTCAATCGCCGCGCCACGCTCACCGGCAAGGGGCATCGCGGCATGGCGCCGCTGCTGGCGCTGCTGCGGCGTGGGCCCTGGCGCCGCAGCCTGTTCAATCTGCTGACCAGCCGGGCGGTTATCCGCTATTTCCTGAACAAGACCTGGGGCTCGCGCCATATCGATGAAGGCTTGCTGGATTACGATTGGATCACGGCGCGGCAGCCTGGCGCGCGGCATGCGCCATATCACTTCGTTTCCGGCTTTCTGTTCAGCCGCGATGCGCAGCAACTCTACCGCGCCCTGGAACAGCCGATCTGGATGGCCCATGGCAGCCGGGGCGATTTCACCGATTACACCCGCTCGGCGGATTTTGCTGCACTGCCGAACTGGCGCATCCAGGCCATGCGGACCGGGGCCTTGCCGCATTTCGAGGCTTTCGCCGATTGCGTCGCCAGCTACGATGCTTTTTTGGCGGAGCTGCCCTGAGTGTCAAATAAAAGTGACACATGGAGTGTAAATAGTTTATAACAGTGGCCAGGACTTCAGAGGGAGGGCACCATGCTGGATCGAATCCGCACCCCGCAGGATCTGCGGCAATTGCCCGAAAGCGACTTGCAACAGGTCGCTGATTCCGTGCGCAGCGAAATGATCGATGCGGTATCGCATACCGGTGGCCATCTCGGGGCCGGGCTCGGCGTGGTGGAACTCACCGTGGCGCTGCATTATGTGTTCGACACGCCGGCCGATAAACTGATCTGGGATGTGGGCCACCAGGCTTATCCGCACAAGATTCTCACCGGCCGCGCCAGCCGTATGCGCACCATCCGCCAGGGTGGCGGCCTGTCCGGCTTCACCAAGCGCAGCGAAAGCGAATTCGATCCTTTCGGTGCCGCCCATAGCTCCACCTCGATTTCCGCCGGCCTGGGCATGGCGGTGGCGCGCGACCGGCGCGGCGAGAAGCATAACGTGGTTGCTGTGATTGGCGATGGCGCGCTATCGGCCGGCATGGCGTATGAGGCGATGAATAATGCCGGCGCCATGGATTCGCGCCTGATCGTGATCCTGAACGACAACGATATGTCGATTGCGCCGCCGGTTGGCGCGATGAGCGCCTATCTGGCTCGCACCATCACCGGGCCGACCTATCTGACGCTGCGCGAGGGGGCGAAGAATCTCACGCGCCGGCTGCCGAAATTCATGGCCAACCAGGCGGCGCGGGCGGAAGCCTTCGCGCGCAATTTCTGGACCGGCGGTTCGCTATTCGAGGAACTCGGCTTCTACTATGTCGGTCCGGTGGATGGCCATAATCTGGCGCATTTGCTGCCGGTTCTGAAGAATGTGCGGGATACCGAGCATGGCCCGATCCTGGTGCATGTGGTGACCCAGAAAGGCAAGGGTTACGCACCCGCCGAAGCCGCCGGCGACAAGTATCACGGCGTGACCAAGTTCGATATCGCGACCGGCAAGCAGGTGAAGCCGGTGGCCACGGCGCCCGCCTATACCAAGGTGTTCGGCGATAGCCTGACACGCGAGGCGGCCAAGGATGAGCGCATCGTCGCCATCACCGCCGCCATGCCTTCCGGCACCGGCCTCGATATCTTCGCCAAGGCGCATCCCGACCGCATGTTCGATGTTGGCATCGCCGAGCAGCATGCCGTCACTTTCGCCGCCGGCCTTGCCGCCGAGGGCATGAAGCCCTTCGTGGCGATCTATTCCACCTTCCTGCAGCGTGCCTATGACCAGATCGTCCATGACGTGGCGATACAGAAACTGCCGGTCCGCTTTGCCATCTACCGCGCTGGTCTGGTTGGCGCCGACGGACCAACCCATGCCGGCAGTTTCGATCTCGCCTATCTTGGCTGTCTGCCAGGCATGGTGCTGATGGCGGCGGCCGACGAGGCCGAGCTGGTGCATATGGTGGCGACCCAGGCCGCGCTGGATGACGCTCCATCGGCGCTGCGCTATCCGCGCGGCGATGGTGTGGGCGTGCCATTGCCTGAGATTGGCCTGCCGCTGCCGCTGGGCAAGGGCCGGGTATTGCGCGAGGGCAGCACAGTGGCCCTGCTGTCGCTCGGCACACGCCTGGCGGAATGCCTGCTGGCAGCCGAGGAATTGTCGCGTTTCGGGCTCTCGGTCACCGTAGCCGATGCGCGCTTTGCCAAGCCGCTGGACGAGGATTTGGTGTTGCAGCTGGCGCGTCACCATGAAGTGATGCTCACGGTGGAGGAGGGCACCATCGGCGGCTTCGGCAGCCAGGTGCTGCATCTGCTGGCCGAGCAGGGCCAGCTCAATCGTCTGCAATTCCGTGCCATGACGCTGCCTGATTGCTTCATCGAGCATGACAGCCCGACGGCGATGTATGCCAAGGCCGGCCTGGATGCCAAGGCCATTGTCGCCAAGGTATTCGCCGCCTTGGGCCAGGACAGCCAGCGCATGGCGGTGCTACGCGCCTAGGCCGGGAGGAACCGTGTCGGGTTTGCGCCGATCCAGCTTGCCGGAGAGCCTGACGGTGCGCCGAGCGCCGCCGCCCGATAGCGAACGCCTGCTATGGGAGCGTGATGGCGCCGATTGGCCGAACCGCGCGGCAAGCCGCTTCGTTGTCGCCGGCGGCCTGCGCTGGCATGTGCAGGTGATGGGCCAGGGGCCGGTGCTGCTGCTGCTCCATGGCACCGGCGCGGCTACTCATAGCTGGCGCGACCTGGCGCCGTGCTTGGCCGGCCCTTTCACCGTGATCGCGCCAGATTTGCCTGGCCATGGCTTCACCGCCATGCCTGGTCCGGCCGGGTTGTCGCTGCCCGGCATGGCGGCGTCGATTCAGGCGCTGCTGCGGGAACTGGGCTTTGATGTCGCGCATGCGGTCGGGCATTCGGCGGGTGCCGCCATTCTGGTGCAGCTTGGCCTTGAGGAAGCGATACGGCCGAAAGCGATTATCGCCCTGAATGGCGCGCTGCTGCCGATCAGCGGCCTGGCCGGGCGGGTATTTTCGCCGATGGCCAAGATTCTCGCCAGTCTCGGCCCGGTGCCGCATTTCTTCGCCCGCTGCGCCGAGGAACCAGCCATGGTGCCACGGCTGCTGCGCGACACCGGATCGCGGCTGGATGCAGCTGGCATCCAGTATTACGCCCGCTTGGCGCGGTCACCCGGCCATGTTGCCGCCGCGCTCGGGATGATGGCGCAATGGGATCTGCAGCGGCTGCGGCAAGAGTTGCCCTTGCTCCGCGTCCCGCTGCATCTGGTGGTTGGTGGTGCCGACCGCACCATCGCACCGAGCGAAGCGTTTCGCATCCGCGACCGGCTGCCGGGCAGCGTGGTCACCTATCTGCGCGGCCTTGGCCATTTGGCGCATGAGGAAGCGCCGGAAAAAGTCGCCGACCTGATCCGCAAGCTGGCCGAGGCCTGAATGCTGCTGCCGCCACATGACCGCCAGGGCATCAAGACCGCGGCCGAACGGCCCGGCCAGCCGCATGCGGTGGTGATCGGCAGCGGCTTCGGTGGCTTGGCTGCGGCGATCCGGCTGGGCGCGCGCGGCTATCGCGTCACCGTGCTGGAACGCCAGGACCAGCCAGGCGGTCGCGCCGCGGTGTTTCGCCAGGATGGTTTCATCTTCGATGCCGGCCCCACCATCATCACCGCGCCATTCCTGCTTGAGGAGCTGTGGCGGCTCTGTGGCCGCGAACTGGCCCAGGATATCGATCTGCGGCCGGTCTCGCCTTTCTACCGCATCCGCTTCAACGACGGCACGACCTTCGATTACAGCGGCGATGCGGTGGCGATGCAGGCCGAAGTGGCGCGCATCGCCCCGGCGGATCTTTCCGGCTATGAGCGCTTCATGCAGGCCAGTGCGGCTTTGTGCCGTATCGGCTTCGAGCAGCTTGGCCATGTGCCCTTCGGCAGCATCCGCGATATGTTGCGCATCGCGCCGGATCTGCTGCGGCATCGCGCGCAACTGAGTGTTTATGGTCTGGTTTCAACTTTCATGCGCGATGAGCGGCTGCGCACGGTGTTCAGTTTTCATCCGCTGCTGATCGGTGGCAACCCGTTCAGCGCCACGGCCATCTACGGCCTGATCGCGGCGCTGGAGCGCCGCTGGGGCGTGCATTTCGTCATGGGCGGCACTGGCGCGCTGGTGCGGGGCATGGTGCGGCTGATCGAGGGCCAGGGCAGCCGCGTGGTCTGCGGCACCGAGGTGGCGGAGATCACGGTGCGGGACCGGCGCGCCACCGGCGTGCGACTGGCCAGCGGTGAAACTATCGCTGCCGATGTGGTGGTGTCGAATGCCGACAGCGCCTGGACCTATCGCCACCTGCTGCCGGCCGCGCATCGCCGCCGTTGGACCGATGCCAAGCTGGCGCGCGCGCGCTATTCGATGGGCTTGTTCGTGTGGTATTTCGGCACAAGACGGCGCTATCCCGATGTGCAGCATCACACCATCCTGTTGGGTCCGCGCTATCGCGGTCTGCTGCAGGATATTTTCGAGCGCAAGATTCTGGCCGATGATTTCAGCCTCTATCTTCACCGCCCCACCGCCACCGACCCATCGCTGGCGCCGCCAGACCAGGACGCCTTCTATGTGCTGGCGCCGGTGCCCAATCTGACCGCCGCCATCGATTGGCGGACTGCCGCCGAGCCCTATCGCCAGCGCATCGCCCAGCATCTGGAAGCAACCATCCTGCCCGGGCTAGGAGAAGCTGTCGTCACCTCGCGGGTGATGACGCCGCAGGATTTCGCCACCGACCTATTGGCCTATCGCGGCGCCGGTTTCGGGCTGGAGCCAACCTTGCTGCAAAGCGCGTGGTTCCGTCCACATAACCGCAGCGAGGAAATTGATCGACTTTATCTCGTGGGCGCCGGCACGCATCCCGGCGCGGGCGTGCCGGGCGTGATCAGCTCGGCCCGGGTTCTAGACAGCGTGGTGCCCGATGTCGATGCCCTGGCCTGAACTGCATTTCCAGAAAAGCGCCGATCTGGCGGCTTGCCGGGCATTGCTGCGCCAGGGCTCCCGCACCTTCTATGCCGCATCTTTCCTGTTGCCCCGGCGCGTGCGCTTGGCGGCCACCGCGCTCTATGCCTTTTGCCGCCTGGCCGACGATGCGGTCGATCTGGGCGACGATCCGGCGCTGGCCCTCCAGCAATTGTCGCACCGGCTGCGGCGCGCCGCGGAGGGCCGGCCACTGCCCTTGCCCTCGGATCGCTCGCTGGCCGCAGTGATGCAGGCGCATGGCGTGCCGCTCGAGTTGCCGGCCGGCTTGCTGGAAGGCTTTGCCTGGGATGCCGCCGGGCTGCGCTATGAGACGCTGGAGGATCTGGAAGCCTATGCGGCGCGCGTCGCCGGCACCGTCGGTGCCATGATGGCGCTGCTGATGGGCCAGCGCGATCCACAGCAACTGGCCCGTGCCGCCGATCTGGGTGTCGCGATGCAGCTGACCAATATCGCCCGCGATGTTGGCGAGGATGCGCGCAATGGCCGGCTCTACCTGCCGCTGACCTGGCTGGCGGAAGCCGGCCTGCAGGGCGAGGATTGGCTGCGTCGGCCGCAATTCAGTGCCGCGCTCGGCGCCGTGGTGCGGCGTCTGCTCGAGGCTGCCGACCGGCATTACCGCCGGGCTGATGCCGGGATCGCCGGCCTGCCGCTGGATTGCCGCCCTGGCATCGCGGCGGCCCGCCTGCTCTATGCCGAAATCGGTCAGGTGGTGGCGGCGCAGGGCTATGATTCGGTGTCGCGCCGGGCTGTGGTGCCGGCGGCGCGCAAATCCGCCCTGCTGGCCCAGGCCATGATTCAGGCGGCCTTGCCCGGTCCAGCGCGGGTGCTGCCGGTGCTGGAAGCCAACCGCTTCATCCTGGACAGCGTGGCAGCATTGGCGCCGCCCGAGCCGGTGGCGGAGCCCGCCCTGGCCTTGCCACCGTGGTGGGATTTCGCCAGCCGGGCGGCCCGGGTGGTGGATTTGTTCGCCCGGCTTGAACAGCGCCAGCAGGAGCGCGCCTGATGGAGTTCAACGCCATAGCGTGGCTCGAAATGGCCCTGGTGTTGGTACTTGGCGTTGGTTTCGGCTGGCGCGAATTGCATATACTGAAACGCGATAAGCGCAAGCGCGAGGAGCGCGAGCAACGCGAGGCCGCCGAACGCGGCGCGGCCAAAGACAGCTAGCAGTCGGCGGTCACGAGCGACGGGGCATGCGGAAGGGCAGCATCGCCTGCACCAGACGCTGGCGAAAGCGTACCAGATTCAGGCTCTCATGCATCATGGTCAGTGCCTCGCCATCCCATTGGCCCTGCACCAGCGAACGGGCATAGAAGGGTGAATCCTCAAGCGTCCGCACCAGGTGTGGCCTGGCATCGGCATCGCCGCCCACCTCGCGCCGCAGCCGCCATAGCGTGGAGGGCAGGCGCTGCCGCGGCGGTGCCGGCCGCTCCAGCACACGGCCCGCGCGGTCGCAGGCCAGGGCCAAGTCGAAGCGGCTGCCATCGCGGCGGGTGGCGGCATAGAGGATCAGCGCTTCGTTGGCGCGGCGCGCGCGCGACCAATGCCAGTGGTCGAAGGCCTGTTCCAGCGGTGCGTCGCCGCTATTCATGTCGAAATAGCCATGGCCCTGCCAGTTGAGCGCCGGCGCATCGAAACGGGCCTCCACGCGGGCTAACGGCGCGATCGGGCGCCAGCGATGGTGGCCGGCATCGTCCAGATGCACAATGCAGTCAGGCAAAGCCTCCGCCGTCAGGCGGATGCTCCCGCGAATGCGCCGCAGCCAGGGCACGCTGATCTCGTCCAGCATGATGTCGAGTTGGCCGTCGCGCCAATGCAGCGCGCTGGGGCCGATCCGCAGCGTGTCGCGGTCGCGCGTCAGGCTGGCGGCGGCGCGTTCGGTCATCGCCCAGCGCCCGGCACCGGGACTATAGAGCGCCACATTGATGGCGCAGAAATCCTCGGGCTGGGCCGGGCCCTTGGCGCGCGCCCAAGCATAGTAAGGCGAGAACACGCTGCCGATGAAGCCGATCACCGTCAGGGCATGGCAGCCGTCGTCGCTCACCGCATCGACATACCACCAGGCATAGCCATCCGGCGTTACCGCGCGGTCGAAGCCAGGTCCTCCAGCACACTCCGTGCCGCCAGCCGGCCCGACAAGGCTGCCATCGGCAGGCCCGGGCCCGGATGGGTGCCGCCGCCAGCCAGATACAGGCCCGGAATGCGGCAGCGCGTCCCCGGGCGCCGGAAGGCCGCCAGCCAGCCATGGCTTGCCGGGCCATACAGGGCGCCGCCATTGCCCGGGAACAGCCGATTGAAATCGGCCGGACTGGTGGTGCGAACCTGATCCGGGCTGGTCTCGATCGTCAGGCCGCAGCTGCTCAGCCGGCGGCGGGCTTTTTCCGCGCATCGTTCAATTTCCTTTCGACTATAGCCATTCTGGTCGCCATCAGCCGGGGCGTTGATCAGGCAATATAACCGTTCCGCGCCGGTGGGATGCGTGGCGGCATCGCCGCCGCGATCCTGAGCGCAGATATAGACGGTGGGGTCGGCGCAGATTCGGCCCTGGCGCAAGGCGTCGAATTCGCTGCGGTAATCCTGGCCGAAAAACACGGTGTGATGCTCAAGCGGAAAGCCGCTTGCCTTGCCCACCAAGGTCCAGACCAGGGCGGAGAGCGAGCGGCTTGGCGCGGCTTGCGGTGTGATCGCCTCGCGCAGCTCCTCGCCCAGCAACCCGGCACCGAGGGCCGCCGGATCGGCATTCACCACCACCGCGGCGGCATCGAGTCGCTCGGCATTGGCCAATTCAACGCCGCCGGCGCGGCCATTGGCCAGCAGCACCCGCCGCACGGGTGTGTTGTAGAGGATGCGCCCGCCATGGGCCTGTACCAGCCGCTCCAAGGCCAAGGCCAACTGATACATGCCGCCGCGCAGCAACCAGACACCGGCGGATTCCACGCGCGCCACCAGCATCAGCGTGGCTGGGGCCAGGAAGGGCGAGGTGCCGCAATAGGTGGCGTAACGGCCGAATAGCTGCCGCAGCCGGGCATCGTTGAAATACTCCCCGAGGCGATTCCACAGCCGGCTGAAGGGATGGATGCGCAGCATGTCGGGCAGGCCATGCCAGCCGGCGCGCAGCAGCAGGGATGCCGGGTTGGGTTTGCTGGCGCGGATGAAGGGCCGCTCCAAGGCGCGCCAGATACGCTCGGCCTCGGCCGTGAAGGCGAGGAAGCCGCGCGCCTCGGCGGCGCCGGCGAGGTCGCCGATCGCTTCCGCCGAACGCCGCGTATCGGCGAACAGGTCGAGGCGCGCCTCGCTGTCCCAGGCATGGCGGGCCAGGATCGATGCTGGCCGCAGGTCGACATGGTCGTGCAACCGGGCGCCGGCCTCGGCGAAAATCTGCTCGAATACCGGCCGCATGGTGAAAACCGTCGGCCCGCCATCCAGCACCGCGTCGCCCACGGCCACCTGGCGCAGCTTACCGCCGGGCCCGGCCTGTGCCTCCAGCACCGTCACCGCGAGGCCGCGGCGCGCCAGATCCAAGGCCGCCACCAAACCGCCGATGCCGGCGCCAATCACGATTGCCTGGCCGCCCATGCCACGGCTCCGATCACGGCGCGATGGAAAATTCCAATTGTGCGACCGCTCAACTGTCTATAATATTAGACACTCGAAGTGACAAATAAAATATACACAAGCCACGCATTTGGGATTGGAGGCGGCCATGGACGAGCTTTCCCGGATCGAACAAGCACTGGCGGCGGCGCTGGATTATTCCGCCCCGCCAGCCGGGCCGCCGAAACTCGCCGACGCCGTGCAGCATGCGGTGTTTCCGCGCGGCGCCCGTCTGCGCCCGCGGCTCTGCTTGGCGGTAGCCAGCGCCTGCGGCCGGCATGATCCGGCAGTGGCTTTGGCCGCCGGCATCGCCATCGAACTACTGCATTGCGCCTCGCTGGTGCATGACGATCTGCCCTGCTTCGACAATGCCGATACGCGCCGTGGTCGGCCCAGCGTGCATCGTGCCTTCGGCGAGCCGCTGGCGGTATTGGCCGGCGATGCGCTGATCGTGCTGGCTTTCGAGACCCTGGCCCGCGTGTCCATGCCGCAGCGCCAGCTGGCGCCCCTGATCATGACCTTGGCCCGGGCCGGCGGCACACCGCATGGCATCTGTGCCGGCCAGGCCTATGAATGCGAGCCGCAGGTTGATCTTGCCGTCTATCAGCAGGCCAAGACCGGCGCGCTGTTTGCCGCCGCCACCGCCGCTGGCGCCTATGCCGCTGGAGCCGATGGCGTGCTCTGGCGCCATCTCGGCGAAGCCCTGGGCGAGGCCTATCAGGTGGCTGACGATATCCGCGACGCTTATGCCGATGCCGAGGAACTGGGCAAGCCGACGGGGCAGGATGCCGCCCATGGCCGGCCAAATGCCTTGGCGGGACAGGGCCTTGCCGGCGCCCGGCGGCAACTGGAAGGTTTGGTGGCGGAAGCCGTGGCGGCGATTCCGCCCTGCAGCGGCAGCCATGATCTGAAGGCGCTGATCGCGCTGGAGGCCAAGCGCCTGCTGCCGGCCAAGCTGGTTCAAGTCGCCGCCTGACGCATCGTGTTCGATTTTCTGCTGCGCTGGCGCGACCGCGTGATCGCCCGGGCCGGCTTTCAGCATTGGGCGGCGGCGTTTCCGCTCACCCGGCCAATCGCGCGCCGCCAAGCCGCGGCCTTGTTCGATCTCTGCGCCGGCTTTGTCTATAGCCAGATACTGGCTGCCTGCCTGCAGCTGCGGCTGTTTGAAAGCCTGGCCGCTGGCCCGCTCACAGTGGCTGAACTCGCCCGTCGCCACGATCTGCCAGAGGCCGCCATGGCGCAGCTGCTGGCTGGGGCGGCGGCGCTGAAATTGCTGCAGCCCCGTGGCGGCCCTGGTCGCTATGGCCTGGGCATGCGGGGTGCCGCGTTGCTTGGCAATCCCGGCATCGCCGCTCTGGTGGCGCATCACGCCATGCTTTATGCCGATCTGGCCGATCCGGTGGCGTTGCTGCGCCAGGGGGGCGGCGGGCAGGTGCAGGCCTATTGGGCCTATAGCGGCGCGGAGCGGCCGGCCGATCTCGCCGCCGACAGGGTCGACGATTACAGCACCTTGATGGCTGAGTCGCAGCCGATGATCGCCGCCGGGATCCTCTCGGCCTATTCCCTGCGGCCGCATCATTGCCTGCTCGATATTGGCGGCGGCGAGGGCGTTTTCGCCCTGGCGGCGGCCCGGCGCTGGCCGCATCTGGCGGTGCGCGTGTTCGATCTGCCGCCGGTGGCGGCCCGGGCCGAGAGCCGCTTCGCCGCCGCTGGTCTAGCCGACCGGGCGCGGGCCATCGGGGGCGATTTCCACCACAGCATGCCACCCCCCGAGGCCGATATTGTCAGCCTGGTCCGGGTGATCCATGACCATGACGATGCCGCCGCGCTGCAGATTCTGCGCCAGGCCCGGGCTTGCCTCGCGGTGGGCGGCCGGCTGCTGCTGGCCGAGCCGATGGCCGATACACCCGGCGCCGAAGCCAGCGGCGCGGCCTATTTCGGCATGTATTTGGCGGCCATGGGCAGCGGCCGGCCACGCAATCCGGCCCAGCTGGGCGCGATGCTGCGCCAGGCCGGTTTCGAGCAGCCGCGCTTGCTGGCCACGCCGATGCCGCTGCTGGTCCGCGTCATGATCGCCACGGCGTCTGAGATTGGTGTTAATAAAACTTGACACTTTCATGTGTCTATTTAAAGTGACACCACCGGAATGGAATCCAGTGGGACATCTCTCCCCGGATCTGGAGCGCGCGATGCAAACGGTCGCAGTCGTCTTCGAAGCGGAAAAAAGACTCTCCCTGCAAGAGCTTGAGCTCGCGCCGGCCGGTGACGCCGACGTTGTGGTTGATATCGAATGGAGCGGCATCAGCACCGGTACCGAGCGCCTGCTGTGGGATGGCCGCATGCCGCCCTTCCCTGGCCTTGGTTATCCGCTGGTGCCGGGCTACGAGTCGGTTGGCCGCATCGCCGCCGCCGGCCCAGATTCCGGGGCCCGCATGGGCCAGCGGGTTTTTGTCCCTGGTGCCGCTTGCTTTGGCGCGGTGCGGGGCCTCTTTGGCGGTGCCGCCAGCCGCGTTGTGGTGCCGGGCCGGCGGGTGACGCCGGTGAATGAAAATCTCGGCGAGAACGCCGTGCTGCTGGCCCTGGCCGCCACCGCCTATCACGCCATCGCCGCGCCGGACGCGGCCTTGCCCGATCTGATCGTGGGCCACGGCGTGCTCGGTCGCCTGCTGGCGCGCCTCGCGGTGCAGGCCGGCGCCGATCCGGTGGTGTGGGAGAGCAACCCGCAGCGCCGCGACGGGGCCATTGGCTATCGCGTGATCGACCCGGCCGACGACGAGCGCCGCGATTATCACGCCATCTACGATGTGAGCGGCGCGACAGGCCTGCTCGACATGCTGATCGCGCGGCTGGCGCCGCGCGGTGAAGTGGTGCTCGCCGGTTTTTATGACGAACCGCTCGCTTTCGCCTATCCGCCGGCCTTCATGCGCGAGGCGCGGTTGCGCGTCGCCGCCGAATGGAAGCCGGCCGACCTGGTCGCGGTGCTGGGCTTGATCGAGGCGGGGCGACTCAATCTCGACAACCTGATCACGCATCGCGTTCTGGCGGCGGATGCCGCCGCCGCCTACCGGACGGCATTCGCCGATTCGGCCTGCCTCAAAATGATTTTGGACTGGAGGATGTCATCGTGAATATCAAGCCCGAGATCAATATGGCCGCAGCGTTGCGCGCCGAGGCGCTGATCGAGCCGGCACCGGTTTCCACCGCGCCGGTCACCAAGACCACGCAGATCATCGCCATCTATGGCAAGGGCGGCATCGGCAAGAGCTTCACGCTCGCCAATCTCTCCTACATGATGGCGCAGCAGGGCAAGCGGGTGCTGCTGATCGGCTGCGACCCAAAGAGCGACACCACCTCGCTGCTATTCGGCGGCCGTGCCTGCCCCACCATCATCGAAACCTCGTCGAAGAAGAAACTGGCGGGCGAGGAAATCAAGATCAGCGATGTCTGCTTCAAGCGCGATGGCGTCTTCGCCATGGAGCTGGGCGGCCCGGAGGTTGGCCGCGGCTGCGGTGGCCGCGGCATCATCCATGGTTTCGAGTTGCTGGAGAAACTCGGCTTCCATAGCTGGGGCTTCGATTATGTGCTGCTCGATTTCCTAGGTGACGTGGTCTGCGGCGGCTTCGGCCTGCCGATCGCCCGCGATATGTGCCAGAAGGTCATTGTGGTTGGTTCCAATGACCTGCAGTCACTCTATGTCGCCAACAATGTCTGCTCGGCGGTGGAATATTTCCGCAAGCTCGGCGGCAATGTCGGCGTGGCCGGTATGGTGATCAACAAGGATGACGGCACCGGCGAAGCCGCCGCCTTCTCCGAAGCCGTGGGCATTCCCGTGCTGGCGGCGATTCCGGCGCATGAGGATATCCGCCGCAAGAGCGCCAATTACGAGATCATCGGCCGGCCCGGCACGCAATGGGCGCCGCTATTCGAGGCGCTGGCGCTGAATGTGGCCGAGGCGCCGCCGATGCACCCGACACCCCTCAATCAGGACGGCTTGCTGGGCCTGTTCAAGGGCGAGGCAGTGGGGCGTGGCGTGGTGCTGGATCCGGCGAGTTTCGAGGATATGTGCGGCGGTACCGCGCCGGTCAAGACCTCGCTCGAAGTCGTCTACGAAACCGTGTAGGGCGGGCCAGCGCATGGATTCTTCCCACGAGATCGACACCAAGCCGCCCGGTTTCAAGGCCGAGGCCGTGGCGGGCGATGGTGTTGGCTGCCATGCCGGTGCCGCCGAGATGCGGCGCGCCGCCATGGCGGCGGGCAAGAGCGACGTGCTGGAGCAATATGCTGCCGATTATCCGCTTGGCCCGCATGACCGGCCGCAGAGCATGTGCCCGGCTTTCGGCTCGCTCCGTGTCGGCCTGCGCATGCGGCGCACCGCTACCGTCCTGTCGGGCTCGGCCTGCTGTGTTTACGGCCTCACCTTCACCTCGCATTTCTATGGTGCCAAGCGCTCGGTCGGCTATGTGCCGTTCAATTCCGAGACGCTGGTCACCGGCAAGTTGTTCGAGGATATCCGCGAGGCGGTTTTCAAGCTCGCCGATCCGGCGCTCTACGATACCGTGATCATCACCAATCTCTGTGTGCCCACCGCCTCCGGCGTGCCTTTGCGGCTGCTGCCCAAGGAGATCAACGGCGTGCGCATCATCGGTATCGACGTGCCGGGCTTCGGCGTGCCGACCCATGCGGAAGCCAAGGATGTGCTGGCGGGCGCCATGCTCGCCTATGCCCGGCGCGAAGCCGAAACCGGCCCGGTGCAGGCGCCGCGCGATGGCCGTAAGGATTTGCCCAGCGTCGCCCTGGTGGGCGAGATGTTCCCCGCCGATCCGGTGGGCATTGGAGCCATGCTGCAGCCGCTCGGGCTGGCCGCCGGGCCGGTGGTGCCGACCCGCGAGTGGCGCGAGCTCTACACCGCGCTGGATTGCGCCGCGGTGGCGGCGATCCATCCTTTCTACACCGCCTCGTTCCGCGAATTCGAAGCCGCCGGCCGGCCCATCGTCGGCTCGGCCCCGGTTGGCCTGGATGGCACCGCCGCCTGGCTCGATGCCATCGGCAAGGCCTGCAATGTCGCCACGCACTTGATCGATCAGGCCAAGGCGCGCTTCCTGCCGATGATCAAGGGCGCGCTCGCCGCAATGCCGGTGAAGGGCCGCATCACGCTCTCGGGTTATGAAGGCTCGGAGTTGCTGGTGGCCCGGCTGCTGATCGAAAGCGGCGCCGAAGTGCCTTATGTCGGCACCGCCTGCCCGCGCACCGTTTGGTCCGATCCGGATCGCGAATGGCTCGAAGCGCGTGGCGTCGAGGTGCGGTATCGCGCCTCGCTGGAACATGATCTGGCGGCGATGCAGGCCTTCAAGCCCGATCTCGCCATCGGCACCACGCCCGTGGTGCAGAAAGCCAAGGAACTCAGCATCCCGGCGCTGTATTTCACCAACCTGATCTCGGCGCGGCCGCTCTTCGGCGTCGCCGGCGCCGGTTCGCTGGCCCAGGTGGTGAATGCCGCCATCGGCAACCAATCACGGTTCGATGCCATGACGCGCTTCTTCGAAGGCGTCGGCACCGGTCATGCCGCCGGGGTGTGGGAAGACACGCCGCGCGACCGGCCGGAATTCCGCGAACGCTACCGCAAGCAACTCGAGCGCCCGGCCAAGCCGGTCGCCATGGGGACGTGAGCCATGCTGGTGCTCGATCATGATCGCGCGGGCGGCTACTGGGGGTCGGTCTACGTTTTCACGGCGATCAAGGGCCTGCAGGTGATCATCGATGGTCCGGTGGGCTGCGAGAATCTGCCAGTGACCGCCGTGCTGCATTATACCGATGGCCTGCCGCCGCATGAATTGCCGGTGGTGGTGACGGGGCTTGGCGAGGAAGAACTCGGCCAGACCGGCACCGAGGCGGCGATGAAGCGCGCGCATAAAGTGCTTGATCCGCATCAGCCCTCGGTCGTCGTCACCGGCTCGATTGCCGAGATGATCGGCGGCGGCGTGACGCCCGAAGGCACCAGCATCAAGCGCTTCCTGCCACGCACCATCGACGAGGATCAATGGCAGAGCGCCGACCGCGCCATGAACTGGCTGTGGACCGAATTCGGCCTCAAGAAAATCCCCGAGCGCAAGCCGCGCAAGGATGGCGAGAAGCCGCGTGTCAACATCATCGGGCCGATCTATGGTCAGTTCAACACCCCCTCCGATCTGGCTGAGATTCGTCGCCTTGTCGAAGGCATTGGCGCCGAAGTGAACATGGTTTTTCCCCTTGGCAGCCATCTGGCCGACGTGGCGCGCCTGATCAACGCCGATGCCAATATCTGCATGTACCGCGAGTTTGGCCGGCTGCTCTGCGAGACGCTGAACCGGCCTTATCTGCAGGCGCCGATTGGCCTGCACAGCACCACCAAATTCCTCCGCACCCTGGGCGAATTGCTGGATGTTGATCCCGAGCCTTTCATCGAGCGTGAGAAGCACACCACGATCAAGCCGATCTGGGATCTGTGGCGTTCCGTGACACAGGATTTCTTCGGCACCGCCAGCTTCGCCATCGTGGCCGGCGAAACCTATGCGCGCGGCGTGCGCAATTTCCTGGAAAACGAACTCGGCCTGCCCTGCACCTTCGCCTTCGCGCGCAAGGCCGGCGAAAAGCCGGATAACGACGCGGTGCGCAAGGCGGTGAAGGAGAAGCCGCCTTTCATCCTGTTCGGCAGCTTCAACGAGCGCATGTATCTGGCGGAAGCCGGCGGGCGCGGCATGTATATCCCGGCCTCCTTCCCTGGCGCGATCATCCGCCGCCATACCGGCACGCCGTTCATGGGCTATGCCGGCGCCACCTACATCGTGCAGGAAACCTGCAACGCCTTGTTCGACGCACTGTTCCACATTCTGCCGCTGGCCAGCAGCATGGATGCGGTGGAGGCAACGCCGGCGCGCTTCAATCGCGAGCTGCCCTGGGATGATGAGGCGCGGATGTCCTTCGACCGGCTGGTTGAAAGCTATCCGGTGCTGGTGCGGATTTCGGCGGCCAAGCGCATTCGCGACGCGGCCGAGCGCGGCGCCAAGCTGGCCGGTGAGGACCGCGTGACGGCGGATCGCGTGGCGAAGGCTTTGGAGACGGTGACATGACGCGGCTTTAACCGATGTGGCAGGCCAGGGAGCCTGCGCATCGTTTCGAGGGAGGTGGGATCATGGGTGTGATGGTTGAGGATCACATGGACGAGCACCAGCATATGCTGCGCGGCACGCCGATCGAATTTCGCATTGTCTATTCGGTGGCCTTTGTCGGCGCCTGCGTCTCGTCTCTGGCTGGGCATCGGCGGCAAGGCCGCCCGATGCTGGTCGAGGCGAAGGAAGCCGCCTGGCGCACGGCCTTGAATACGATTCCGCAGACGCCTTTCGGCTGAGCGGTGGTTGAGCTTTTCGTCCGGTTCGCCGGGCGATCAGGCGTCGTGGCGTTTCGGTGCCAGGACAATCCCTGCTGCGCGGGAGGTGCGCGGTAACGGCCGCAAGGCCAAGAAACGGAGAGCGTGCAATGGCAGACGCGAAAAACGGCTCTCTGTCAGGTTTGACAGAGCGGGAGGCGCAGGAATTCCACGGCGTCTTCATGTCCAGTTTCATTGCGTTCACCATCATCGCCATCGTCGCCCATGTCCTCGCTTGGATGTGGCGGCCGTGGCTGCCGGGACCGAAGGGTTATGCCTCGTTGCAAGACGGTGCGACCCAGCTGGCCGGCACGATGATGCAATTCCTAACCTAGGGAGGTCACCATGTGGCGTATCTGGCTTTTGTTTGATCCGCGGCGTTCACTGGTCGCCTTGTTCACCTTCCTCTTCGGTCTGGCCTTGGTGATTCATTTCATCTTGCTCAGCACCGACCGGTTTAACTGGTTGGAAGGCCCGCGCAAGGCGGCGTCAGTGGAGATCACCAGTACCATCCTGCCGACCTGACGGTCAGCCGGACGGCAACATCATGTGCCGACGGCGGTGGGGGGGCCAGGCGTCAAGCCTGGTCCCGTCCTCGCCATCGATCAGACACCAATCCTAAGCGGGGATACGATCATGGCTATGCTCAGTTTCGAACGGAAATACCGGGTTCGTGGCGGCACATTGATTGGTGGCGACCTGTTCGATTTCTGGGCGGGTCCGTTCTATGTCGGATTCTTCGGCGTCACCACCATCTTCTTCACCTTCGTCGGCGTGGCGATGATCCTCTGGGGCGCCGCGAACGGACCGACCTGGAGCCCATGGCAGATCAGCATCAATCCACCCGATGTGGCTTACGGCCTGCGGCTGGCGCCGCTGATGGCCGGCGGCATCTGGCAGATCGTCACGGTCTGCGCGCTCGGGGCCTTTGTCTCCTGGGCTTTGCGCGAGGTGGAAATCTGCCGCAAGCTCGGCATCGGCTTTCATGTGCCGATCGCTTTCGGCGTCGCCATTTTCGCCTATTTCTCGCTGGTGGTGATCCGGCCGGTGCTGATGGGCGCCTGGGGTTACGGCTTCCCCTATGGCATCTTCACGCATCTCGATTGGGTTTCCACCACCGGCTACACTTATGTGAATTTCCACTACAATCCGGCGCATATGATCGCGGTGAGCTTCTTCTTCACCACCACCTTGGCGCTGGCCTTGCATGGTTCGCTGGTGCTTTCGGCGCTCAACCCCGCCGAGGGCGAGCCGGTGAAAACGCCAGAGCACGAGAACACCTTTTTCCGCGACACCATTGGCTATTCCATCGGCACCCTCGGCATCCATCGCCTTGGCCTGTTCCTGGCGCTCTCGGCCGGCTTCTGGAGCGCAGTCTGCATCGTGATCAGCGGCCCGTTCTTCGCCGGCGGCTGGCCCGATTGGTGGAACTGGTGGTTGAAGCTGCCGATCTGGGCTTGAAAATTAGGGGAGGGAACCATGGCTGAATTCCAAAGCATATTCACCCAAGTGCAGGTACGGGCGCCGGCCTATCCCGGCGTGCCATTCGCCAAGCCGGGTATCTGGCCGCGCCAGGGCACGCCAAGCTTCATCCATCTCTTCGGGCGCTTCGGCGATGCCCAGATCGGGCCGTTCTACCTTGGCACGCTGGGTCTGGCATCGATTTTCTTCGGCATTCTGGCGATCGAGATCATCGGCCTCAACATGATGGCGCAGGTGAACTGGAATCCGATCGAATTCGTCAAGCAGCTCTTCTGGCTTGGTCTGATGCCGCCGGCGCCGGAATACGGATTGAAGATCCCGCCGCTGGCCAAGGGCGGCTGGTGGCTGATGGCGGGCTTCTTCCTCACATTGTCCATCCTGCTGTGGTGGCTGCGCACCTATCGGCGGGCCAAGGCGCTGGGCATGGGCACGCATGTCTGCTGGGCTTTCGCCTCGGCGATCTGGCTGTATCTCGTGCTCGGCTTCATCCGGCCGATAATGATGGGCAGCTGGAGTGAGGCGGTGCCATTCGGCATCTTCCCGCATCTGGATTGGACCAACGAATTCTCGCTGCGCTATGGCAACCTGTTCTACAATCCCTTCCACATGCTCTCCATCGCCTTCCTGTATGGCTCCACTCTGCTGTTTGCCATGCATGGCGCCACCATTCTGGCGGTCAGCCGCTTCGGCGGCGAGCGCGAGATCGATCAGGCCCTGGATCGCGGCACGGCAGGCGAGCGAGCGGCCCTGTTCTGGCGCTGGACCATGGGCTTCAACGCCACGATGGAATCGATCCATCGCTGGGCCTGGTGGTTCGCGGTGCTATGCACCCTCACTGGCGGCATCGGCATTCTGCTCACCGGCACGGTGGTGGACAATTGGTATGAATGGGGCACCAAGCATGGTCTGACGCCGCCGAGCGGCTAATGCCTGCATGCGGCCACGTTCCGTGGTGATCCAACAGGCGACCCGGCGCGTATCTTATCCGTGCGGCTCCGGGTCGCCGCCTTCTTTTGGCCGCATGGCTAGGCCATAACATTTGATTGAGAGTGGCGCGGGGCTGACAGCGCGAGCCCGGCAGCCAGATGCAGCAGCGCAGAGGAGGTGGGTATGAGCGTATCGCGTGGAATAATGATCGCCGGCATTCTGGCGGCCGCCGCCTTGATGCCGGCCCCAGTGCAGGCCCAGTCGGGTGATGCCGTCAAGGGCGAGCAGGTGTTCAAGAAATGCATGACCTGCCATCGGGTGGGCGATGGCGCCAAGAATATGGTTGGCCCAATGCTGACCGGTGTGATCGGCCGCAAATCCGGCACCATTGAAGGGTTCGCCTATTCCACCCTGAACAAGAAGGCTGGCGAGAATGGTTTGGTCTGGACCGAAGCGCTGATCTTCGACTATCTGGTCGACCCCAATGCCTTCCTGAAGAAATTTCTCGAATCCAAGGGTGTGAAGGAAGCCAGCAATACCAAGATGGTGCTGAAGTTGCCAAGCGAGAGCGAGCGCCGTGATGTGATCGCCTATTTGGCCAAGTTCAAATAACGCCCTGCCGCCGCTTGGCGGCGGACATAAGAAAAGGGCCGCCTCCGAAAGGAGGCGGCCCTTTTGCTTGGCCGGCAGCTTTTCAGGCGGCGAGCGCCAGATCCAGCTCCGCCCAGATGGTGGTTAGCGAACGCGCCAGGTGCTCGATATCCGCGTCGCTGTGGAACGGCGTCGGTGTGATGCGCAGCCGCTCGGTGCCGCGCGGCACGGTGGGGTAGTTGATCGGCTGCACATAGATGCCGAAGCGGTCAAGCAGCTGATCGCTGATCTGCTTGCAGCGCACCGCATCCCCCACTATCAAGGGCACGATATGGCTGCGGTTCTCCATCAGGGGCAGACCGGCCTGGCGCAGGCGCCGGCGGGTGGCCGCCACGCGCTCCTGATGCTTGCTGCGCTCGGCGTGGCTCACCTTCAGGTGCCGGATGCTGGCCATGGCGCCAGCTGCCACGGCCGGCGGCGGCGAGGAGGAGAAGATGAAGCCCGAAGCGAAGCTGCGTACGAAGTCGCAGAGCAAAGCCGAGCCAGCAATATAGCCGCCCACCACGCCGAAGGCTTTGGCCAGGGTGCCTTCGATCACCGTCAGGCGGTGGCTGAGCCCCTCACGGTCGGCGATGCCGCCGCCGCGCGGCCCGTAGAGGCCGACGGCATGCACTTCGTCCAGATAGGTCATGGCGCCATGTTTCTCGGCCACATCGCAAATCTCGGCGATCGGGGCGATGTCGCCATCCATGGAATACACCGATTCGAAGGCCACCAGTTTCGGCGTGTCGTGGTCGAATTCCGACAATTTGCGATCCAGATCGGCAGGATCGTTATGCGTGAAGATACGACGCGGCGCGCCGCTATGGCGGATGCCCTCGATCATTGAGGCATGGTTCATCTCGTCGGAGAACACCACGCAGCCCATCATGCGCGAGGCGATGGTGGATAGCGTGGCCCAATTCGAGACATAGCCGGAAGTGAAGAGCAGGGCGGCTTCCTTATGGTGAAGGTCGGCCAACTCTTCCTCTAGCAGCACATGATAATGGTTGGTGCCGGAGATATTGCGGGTGCCGCCGGCACCGGCGCCGCAGCTATCCAGCGCGCCATGCATCGCCGCTAGCACATTCGGGTGCTGGCCCATGCCGAGATAATCGTTGGAGCACCATACGGTCACATCCATGCGTTCGTTGCCGCGCCGATGCGTGGCATGGGGAAAGCCGCCGGCATGGCGCTCCAGATCGGCGAAGACCCGGTAGCGACCCTCTTTGCGCAACCCATCAATCTGCTTGGCGAAAAAGGCTTCGTAATTCATGACCGTCTCCAATCGATGGTGGATGTGAAGGACTCGACTACAGGGGTGGTCGCGGGTTTGGCGGTGCGCCGCAGGCTCCAGCCCCACAGCGCCGTTACTGGCACCGGCAATAGCATGAACCAATGTTCCAGCACGGCCAGGGCCAGCAAGGTGGCCAGCAGCGCCGCGCCCGTGGCTTCCAGGCTGCCGGCGGCGGCGCTTTGGGCATGGTCGGCCAGCAGCACGGCGACGATGGTGGCGGCGGTCACCGAGAAGGGCAGCAGCGCGTTGAGTGGCCGCCGGGTGAAATAGCTGGCCAGATAGCGCAGCCGCGCGGGCAGGAATTCGTCGTTGAAGGCCTGCACGCCAAGGAACAGGTTCAGCTTCGAGCTCAGGCGCATCACCCAGAGCAACAGATAGGTCCAGGTCCCGACCTGATTCGGCGCGCCCCAGCAGAGCAGCAGCACCAGCAGGCCAAGGCCGAGCAGGGCCAGTTCATGGTGCAGGATCGCCTGCAGGGCATAGCCGGCGCGGCGCCAGCCGCGGGCTTGCGGCGGGCAGGGCAGGCGGCGCGGCCCGATCACCAGCCCTGTGAGGAAGCCGAGTTCGGCCCAGCCCCAGATGCCAATGGCGGCGATGAAGGCCTGATAGGCGGCGAGCGTGCCATCGGCATCGGCGGCGCGGTCCAGGGCCAGGAAGACCAGCGGCAAAAGCAGCGTGGCGAGCGCGAAACAGGCCTTGCCGATCTGGCCCGGCAGCCAGACCAGGAAAAGCACCAGCCCGGTGCTGAACCACCACACGAACAAAGCCGCCAGCGCCGCCCAGCTTGCATCGGCAAGGCTGGCGATGTCGGTAAGGGTGGTGATGCTGGGCATGGCGTGCTGCCGCCTCTACCAGCTCGGGGCCACGCGCACCTGCGCGGGCAGAGCGTGGGTTTGGACCGGCAATAGATAGAGCCGCACCAGGGTGGCGGCGGCGCCGAGGCCTAGGCCGAGGCGCTTGACCAGCCCACCCAGCCCACCCTGCGCCCGCGCCGCCGCCATGCCATCGGCGATGCGGCAGAGGCGGTCGAGCCCGGCCTTGAAGGCGGGGTGCTCGATATCAAGCGCCAGCGGGAAGACCTGCTTGGAAATCTCGGTGGTGATGCGGAAGACCTGCATGCCATATTCGGTGGGATCGATGCCCATGGCGGCGTGCAATTCCGGCCTTGCATGGTCGCGCACATACATGGTGGCGAAGACGGCGAGCAGGAAGAAGCGGATCCATAATTTGTTGTGGCCTTGCAGCAACTTTGGATCGGCGCGCATCAACAGCGCGAAGGCCTCGCCATGGCGGAACTCGTCATTGCACCAGCGCTCGAACCATTTGAAGATCGGGTGGAAGCGGCGCTCTGGATGGCGCTGCAATTGGCGGTAGATGGTGATGTAGCGCGCATAACCGATCTTCTCTGAGAGATATGTGGCGTAGAAAATGAATTTCGGCCGGAAATAGGTGTATTTCTTAGCCTTGCTGAGGAAGCCCATATCCACGCCGATGCCGAATTCCTTGAGCGCTCCGTTGATGAAGCCGGCATGGCGCGATTCGTCGCGGCTCATGCAGCGGAACAACTCGCGGATATCGGGATTCTCGATACGCTTGACGATTTCTGCGTAGAGCAGGCAGCCGGAGAATTCGGCGGTCAGTGACGACACCATGAATTGGATGAACTCGGCGCGCAACGCCGGCGGCAAGCGGTCCAGGTCGGCATCCCACTCGGCATTGCGGTGAAAATGGTCGCGGTTCAGATCGGCGCGCAGTTCGGCGATCAGCTCATCCCATTCGGCCCGCACACCCGAGACATCCAGGCGATCCATGGCGGCGAAGTCGGTGGTGTAGAAACGCGGCGACAGCAGCGTGTCGGTCTGCGCTTCGCGGGTGGAGGCGTTCGGCGCGGCGGCGATGGCGGCAGCGGCAGCGGTCATTTGGTCCTCCCGACGGAAAATCCGATTTCGTAAAGCTCGGTCAGAATCGCGTAGGCGGTCAGTTTGGTCCACAACCGTCCCAGCGGGGTGGCGCGCCGCAAAGTGGCGCGGCGGTGGTAGAGTGCGTCGGTGCCAAAGGGCGCCGCCAGCGGCGCATCATGCACCAGCACCTGATCACCGGCTTCCGCCGTCGCATCCTGCAGCGCCACATGGGCATGCAGGTAATTGTCGCTATGCTCAATCTCGATCGTGCAGGGCACGTCTACGTCGCGGCCGCGAAACCAGTCGAGCAGCTTCATGTTCCACTCCCCTGGCGCAGCAGGCGGGCGAAGCTCTCGGCATTCTCGATGCCGAATGGGCGCAGGCTGATGCGCCGGCCGGTGGCATGGTCCAGTACCTCCACCTCGCCATTCTCCCAGCTGGCGATGCGGAAGGGCTGTTCCGGGCCAAGGCCATGGTTGCGGCGCTCGCGCGTCATGCCACGCAGGGTCACGCGCAGGAAGCCATGGGTGCCGGGCTCCAGCTCATCCACCAGGCGGCTCTGCGCGGCATCGTAGACCAGCACGCCACCGTCGGCGCGGTCGCGGAAATGAAAGTCGGCGGCCAGTACCGGCGGACGGGTCGGGGCTTGTGCCACCGGTCCCTGGCCGCTCAGGCGGTAGCCGCCCACCAGCAGCAGCACGGCGCCTACCAGCACGAAGCAGGCGATCAGCGGGCCGCGCGGGAAGGGGCCGTTATGGTGATGATGGTCGCTCATCGTCGCATCTCCCCTGTGTTGTTCGCTCAGGCCAAAGCGGCGCCGCGCGGTTCCTTGGCGCTATCGGCCGGGCTGGTGGTATGGATCGGCATCGCCGCCGCGCTGGTGCCATGCACGGCCGCCAGTGCATCGGCCAGCAGGCGAGCCGGCCGGGCAGCATCGCGCAGGCCGCGCAGCAGTGGCTCCGGCCGGCTCACCCGCCAGGCCCGGGCATAGGGCCACAGCACCAGCCAGGCGATGCGGTCCGGTCCCACCAGTTGCAGCGCAATATCGCCGCCGCCATCGGCTTCCTGGCGCAGCGCTGCCTCGCCCACCTTGGCGAAAGGCAGGTTCAGCGTCATCGGCAGCGCCACCCCGAAGCGCAGCACCACGCGCCGGCTGGTGATGGTGTAGAGCGTGCTGCGCGCATTCAGCCAACCGAGCAGCAACAGGATGGCCATGGCGCCTCCCGCCAGCGGCAGCAGCCACAGCGCCGAGGCCGTGGCCTGCGCCAGGCCCAGGCCGTCATGCAGGCTGACGGCGAAGCGCCAAGCCATCAGCAAGGCGAAGTAAATCGCCACGCCGCGCAGATGGAAGGCGTCGCGGGCCAACCGCCACCAATCCGGCCGCCCTTGCCACAGCACCTGCTCGCCACTGGGCAGGTCCTGCATGGTGTCATGATCCGGCGCCGCGCCGCTCATAGCAGCGGCCCCAGGCGCTGTGGGGTGGCGTAGAGCGTGCCGCCGGCGTAGTAGCCGGCGATCTTGTCCTCTTCCAGTTTGGTGATCTGGTCGCGGCTGGCGGTGGCCGGCACCTGCGCGAATTGCTCGGTGAGGATCGCCTGCACCTTGATGCGGCGCCGGTCGCTGTCGATGCGGGCGAAGTTGATCGGCAGCAGCACCGAGCGGCCGCCCACGGCGACTTCGAGGAAACGAATCTGCGGTTCGGCGCGGTCCACCCAGAGATCAGTGACCTGGCCGGCGGCATAGCCATCGGCACCAAACACCTCCATGCCGCGCGGATCGCGATCTTCCATCGCCACGCTGAAACTGTCGTCCACCCGCATCGGCACGATCACCGGGCGGCCATCCAGAGTCATTTCCGGCACATCCTCGCGCTCGGCCCAGGCGGCCGGGCCGATGCCATCCAGCATCGGATTGCCGGTTGGCTCCAGCGGCGCGCCAGGCCAATTGCCGATCGGTTCGGCGGCCAGGCTGGCACGCTCGGCGCGGCCATGCGGCGCGTGGTGAACATGCCCGTTGCCAAGCTGGAAGCTCTTGGGCTCCGGCATATCGGGGAAGCCAACCATGCGCACTTGGTTGCGCCGTTCCGGAATGTCGGATTCCAGCGGATAGCCTTCGCGCTTATCCTCGCGGCGGAGATACAGGATCAGCCCGGCGAAGAACAGCCAAAAGCCGTAAAGCACGACTTGCGTAAGGTCGATATTACCAACAATGGTTCCCATGGCGCTTTTCCTTCCCTGAGAGCGTCAGCCTGGCATTTCCGCCAAACCGAACCGGGTTGCAGGTTGCGGCCGGACCGGGGTTGTACGAACCAACGGACCGATCGCAACCAATGTGATGAATAACAACGCGATTTCGACTTGATAGACGAAACTGTAGCCAAGACCCGGATCCGTCAGACCGGGCCCCAATAAACCCTTTTCGGCCATGCTGCCGACGATGTCGCGCAGGCTGCCACCGAGCGCGATGGCGATGCCGGCCGACGATGCCTGCACCGCGCCCCAGGCGCCCAGCGCGATGCCGCCCTGCTTGTCACGGGCCAGCGCCATGGCGGCGGTCAGCGTGCCGACACCGAACAAGCCGCCGCCGAAGCCGATCAGCGCCGTGCCAAGGCGGAACAGCCAGGCTGAAACCATCGGCGCGGCGAAGATCACGCAGCAGAAGGCCACCACACCCACCAGCACCCCCAGGGCGGCGAGGCGGTAGGGATCGCCGCCGCGCCCCAGGCGTTTGGCGGCCAGCGCCAGGCCAAGCAGGGTGCCGCCGGCCAGCAGGGCGGTGAGGATGGTGGTGGCGCTCACTGAAAGCCCCAGGATTTCGCCGCCATAGGGTTCAAGCAGGATATCCTGCATGCTGAAGGCGGCAGTACCCAGGCCCACAGCCACCAGCACCCGCAGCGAGGTGCCCTGGCGGCGATAATCCGACCACGAGGCCCGGAAGCTGGGGCGGACGCGGTCCGGATCGGTGAGGGCGGGATTGCGCGTCTCCTGTTTCCACAGCGCCAGCATGTTCAGCGCCATGGTAACCATCGCCGCGCCCTGGATAACCTGGATCAGTTTCACCTGACCGAAATCCGCCAGCAGGGCACCGAAGATCAATGCGCTGGCCACGGTGCCAACCAGCAGCATGACATAGAGGAAGGCCACCACCCGGGGGCGCGCATGTTCGGGTGCCAGATCGCTGGCCAGGGCCAGGCCGGCGGTCTGCGTCGTATGCAGCCCGGCACCCACCAACAGGAAGGCGAGGGCGGCGCCCAGCTGCCCGGTCCAGATCGGGCCATGGCCATCGCCAGACAGCACAAGCAGCGCGAAGGGCATGATCGCGAAGCCGCCGAATTGCAGCAGACTGCCCATCCAGATATAGGGTACGCGGCGCCAGCCCAGCACCGAGCGGTGATTATCGGAGCGGTAGCCAAGCAATACCCGGAACGGCGCGAAGGCCAGTGGCAGGGCGATCATCAGCGCCACCAGCCAGGCCGGTACGTTCAATTCCACAATCATCACCCGGTTCAGCGTGCCGTTCAGCAGCGCCAGCGCCATGCCGACCGAGACCTGAAACAACGACAACCGCAACAGCCGGCCCAGCGGCAGCTCCACCGTCGCCGCATCGGCGAAGGGCAGCCAGCGGGGATCCAGATTGGTCCAGCCGCGCGCCAGTATCCGGGTCAGCGGGCTCATGCCGGGCGCACCTCCATCGCTTGGCTGGTGTAGAAGCCGCTGGCAATGCGTTCATGGCGGCCTGGCAGCCATGCCGCCATGCCTGGCGCCGTGATCAGCCGGTGGCGGATATCGCCGGGTTCCACCGGCTCGATCGAGGGCGCGCGATCCCCGCGCGGGAACAAGCGGCCCACGGCATGCATCATTGCCAAGGCTGGTGTGCGTGGCGCGAAGGTGAACAACAGGCTCCGCCTGGCATGCGCCGTCAATGCCGTCACGGCCCGCGCCATATCGGCGGCCTGATAATGGATCAGCGAGTCCATCGCCACGATATGGTCGAATGGCCCGCCCGGCGGATCCAGCATGTCGCCCACCAGGAAACGGATGCTGCCGCCGCCCAGATCCTTCGGCGCGCGCTCGTTCGCCAGCTGGATCAGGGTGGGTGACAGATCGATGGCCACAACCTCGGCGCCGCGCCGCGCCGCTTCCACCGCCAGCGCACCAGTGCCGCAGCCGGCATCCAGCAGCCGGCGTCCGCTCAGGTCGCGCGGCAGCCAGCCAAGCAAGGTGTTGCGCATGCGGTCGCGGCCAGCCCGCACCGTGGCGCGAATGCGGCTAACCGGCGCATCCGAAGTCAGCCGTGACCAGGCATCGGCGGCGGTGCGGTCGAAATAGGCTTCAATCTCGCCGCGGCGTTTGGTGTAAGTGGCGGTCTGCATCAGTCGAACCCCAACAGATCGAAGATTTCCCGGTCCTTCAGTGGCGCGGCATCCACCACCAGCGTGCCGGCCCAAAGCTGTGCCGCAAGTTTCAGATATTCGTTCTGCACCTTCTCCAATTCCGGCGATGGCTCCATCTCGAACAGCGTGGATTTCTTCAGCCGGCTGCGGCGGATCACGTCCAGGTCGGGGAAATGCGCCAGGGTCTTCAAGCCGATCCGGTCGTTGAAGCGATCGATCTGGTCGGTGGCGGCACTGCGGTTGGCGATCACGCCGCCCAGGCGCACGCCGTAATTCTTCGCCTTGGCATGGATCGCCGCCACGATGCGGTTCATGGCGAAGATCGAATCGAAATCATTGGCGGTGACGATCAGGGCGCGGTCGGCATGCTGAAGCGGCGCGGCGAAACCGCCGCAGACCACATCCCCCAGCACGTCGAAGATCACCACATCGGTATCGTCAAGCAGGTGATGCTCCTTCAGCAGCTTCACCGTCTGGCCTACCACATAGCCGCCGCAGCCGGTGCCGGCTGGCGGCCCGCCCGCCTCCACGCACATCACGCCGTTGTAGCCTTCGTAGACGAAATCCTCCACACGCAGTTCCTCGGCGTGGAAATTCACCTGCTCCAGCACGTCGATCACCGTCGGCATCAACTTCTTGGTCAGCGTGAAAGTGGAATCATGCTTGGGGTCGCAGCCGATCTGCAGCACCCGTTTACCCAGTTTGGAGAAGGCGACGGAGAGATTGGATGAAGTGGTGCTCTTGCCGATGCCGCCCTTGCCGTAGACGGCGAACACTTTCGCGGTGCCGATCTTCAGGTTGGGATCAAGCTTCACCTGCACGCTGCCTTCGCCGTCGTCGCGGCAGCCATGCGGTTTCATTATTGGTGGCCTCAGATTGGTCGCGATATTCATGCCGCTACTCCCTTACCGATGCCTTCAAGGCGATCTTCTAGTTCGTTCTCAGCCCGTCGCAGGGCGTCCAACATGGGCTGGTCGGGTGACCAGTAGTTTCGTTCATGGGCTTCCAGCAGGCGGTTGGCCATCTTCGCGGAAGCAATCGGATTCAGGCTGGCGAGGCGTTCGCGCATCGCCGGATCGAGCATGAAGGTCTGAGTCAGCTGCTGATACACCCAAGGCGCCACGCCACCCGTGGTGGCTGACCAGCCAAGCGTGTTGGTCACCTGCGCCTCGATCTGGCGCACGCCTTCGTAGCCATGCTCCAGCATCGGCTCGTACCATTTCGGATTCAGTGCCCGGGTGCGGGTCTCCAATGCCACCTGTTCGGCCAGGCTGCGCACCGTGCCGCTGCCCTGGGTCTGATCGCCGATATACACCTTGGCGATCTCGCCACGCGCCCGCTGCACCGCCCGGCTGATGCCGCCGAGCGAGTCGAAATAGTGATCCACGGTGGTGACGCCGAGTTCGACCGAGTCGAGATTCTGGTAGGCGACATCCACCGAGGCCAGCATACTGGCCAGCACCGCGTCATGCCGCACCGGCCGGCCGTCGACGCCATAGCCGAAGCCCTTGCGGCGGATGAAGGCATCGGCCAGTTCGTCCTCGCTCTCCCAGCCGCCCTGGCTCACCAGATGGTTCACATTGGCGCCATAGGCACCATCGGCATTGCCGTAAACCCGCATCGCGGCGGTGGCGAGATCGACGCCTTCGGCGGCCTGCAGCGCCAGCGCGTGCTTGCGGATGAAATTCTGTTCCAGCGGCTCGTCGGCGGCGGCGGCGAGCAGCGCGGCCTCGGCCAGCAGCTTGATCTGCAGCGGCAGCAGGTCGCGGAAAATGCCCGACAGGGTGATCACCACATCAATGCGCGGGCGGCCCAGCTTTTCCAGGGCGATGAGTTGCGCGCCGGCGACGCGGCCATAGCTGTCATGGCGCGGCTCGGCGCCCATCAGCCACAAGGCCTGGCCGATCGGGCCACCCTCGGTTTTCAGATTGTCGGTGCCCCACAACACCATGGCCATGGTTTCCGGCAGGCCGCCGGAATCGGCGGCGTAGCGGGCCAGCAGCTTGTCAGCCTGCAAGGCGCCGTCGCGCAGCGCGAAGGCGCTGGGGATGCGGAAGGGGTCGAAGCCATGCAGATTGCGGCCACTCGGCAGCACATCGGTGCTGCGCAGTAAATCGCCGCCCGGCGCCGGGCGGATATAGCCGCCATCCAGCGCATGCAGAATCGCCGGAATTTCATGGTCCTTGGCCATCAGGGCGTCCAGCCGGCGACGTTCGGCGGCGTCGGTGATGCCCGCGGCATCCAGCAGCGCGTCGCGCTCGGCGGGTTTCGGCACCGCGCCCACCACATGCAGGCCGCTGGGGATCAGTGCCACTTCCAGCTCATGCACGGCGACGCGCAGCCGGTCTATTTCATTGCTTGCCTCCTCGTCCCAGGCCGGTTCGGCCGGTGCCAGATCGATGATTGCGGCCTGCGCCTGGATCAGGGCGGCGATAGCGGCGCGCCGTGCCGGTTCGGCTTCGGGTTCCAGCGCCCGCCAGCGATCTAATGTGCCTTTCAGGTCGGCGAGGCCGCGATACAGCCCAGCCTCGGTTACCGGCGGCGTCATGTAGCTGATCAGCGTGGCGCCACCACGGCGCTTGGCCAGCGTGCCTTCCGATGGATTGTTCGAGGCATAGAGATAGAAGTTGGGCAGGTCGCCGATCAGCCGGTCGGGCCAGCATGCGCCGGACAGGCCGGTCTGCTTGCCCGGCATGAATTCCAGCGCGCCATGGGTGCCGAAATGCAGCACGGCATGGGCGCCGAAATCCTCGCGCAGCCAGCGATAGAAGGCACTGAAGGCATGGGTGGGAGCGAAGCCGCCCTCAAAGAGCAGCCGCATCGGATCACCCTCATAGCCGAATCCGGGCTGGATGCCCACGAACAGATTACCGAACTGCTCGCCCAGCACCATGATATGGCGGCCATCGCTCTGCTGCCGGCCCGGGGCCGGGCCCCATTGCTTCTCGATCTCCGGCAGCCAACGTTCGCGCCGCACATGATCGTCGGCTGGAATCCGCGCCGCCACATTGGCATCCATGCCATAGCGTTCGGCATTGCCGGCCAGGATGCGCTGGCGCAGGGCGGCCACACTTTCAGGCACCTCCACCTTATACCCGGCCTGCCGCAAGGCCTTGAGGGTGTTGAACAGCGAGGCGAAGACCGAAAGATAGGCCGCCGTGCCGGTGGCGCCAGCATTGGGCGGGAAGTTGAACAAAACCAGCGCCAGCTTGCGTTCGGCACGTTCGCTGCGACGCAGGGCCACCAGTTTGGCGATCCGTGCCGCCAGCATCGTGGCCCGCTCCGGCTCGGCGGTCATGTCGCGCGCGCCAGCCTTGGCCTTGCTGCTGCGGCCGCCGAAGGTCATCGCGCCGATAGCGCCATCCAATTCTGGAATCGCCACCATCATGGTGGCTTCCACCGGCGTCAGGCCGCGCTTGTCCTGCTGCCACTGTTCCAGGGTTTGGAATTCCACCGGATGCGCCGCCAGATAGGGCACATCCAGGCGGGCGAGAACCTCCTCGGCGGCCTGGGCGTCGTTATAAGCCGGCCCGCCAACCAGGGAGAAGCCGGTCAGCGACACCACGGCATCCACCAAGGCGATATTGTCGCGGATGAAATACTTGTCGATCGCCGGGCGCTGATCCAGCCCGCTGGCGAAGGCGACGATGGGGCGCAGGCCGCGCGCCTCCAATGCCTCGATCACGCCATCATAATGCCCGGCATTGCCGGCCAGCACATAGGAACGCAGGATCAGCACGCCCACAGTACCTGTGCTGGCCCGCAACGGCGCTGGCAGGTCCTGGGCCTTCTCCATGATGCGCTGTGGCGCGCGCGGGTGATACAGGCCGATATCGGGATAGTCCAGCGGCGGCTTCACCTTGAGGCTGCCCAACAGGCCGGCGCGCGGGCCGGTGGCATAGCGCTGCACCAGCAGCAGGATCATATTGGCAATATTCTCATCCGAGCCGCTGAGCCAATATTGCATGGTGAGGAAGAAGGCGCGCAGGTCCTGCGCCGCGCCGGGCACGAAGCGCAGCAGCTTGGGCAATTGCCGCAGCATCTTCATCTGCCCCTTGCCGCTGGAGCCTTGGCCGGTCTTCTTGCCGCGCAGCGCCTTGAGCCAGCCCACCACGCCCTTGGTCTTGGCGCTCATATCGAGCTTGCCCATGCGCGTCAGGCGCACCGCCTCGCCGGCCGACATGCAGCAGACCAGCGCGTCGCAATGCGCGCGCCGCGCCTCCAGGGCCGGCAGCACCGCGCGCACATGGTCGTCGAGGAACAGCATGGTGGCGATCACGATATCGGCGGTGGCGATATCCTTCAGGCACGCTTGCAGCGCCTGGTCATCGCTGCCCCATTCGTCGGCGGCATGGATCAGCAGCTGCAGACCCGGGATTTCCTTCTGCAGCGAAGCCGCGGCGCGCGTGGCAGCACCAGACAGATGGCTGTCCATCGTTACCAGGACCACCCGAACTGAGATCGGGTCAGCGGCCGAAATGCGCTTTGGCGTCATACAGCGTCTCTAGGGTTATGAACGCCATGCCGCGATCGCGGGCAAAACGCTCGGTGTTACGGCGGGCCTTGCCGCGCACGAAGAAGGGGATCTTGTTCAATTCCTTTTCGGCATCGTGGGTCCAGGACGGGTTGGCGGGCTGGCCGATGGCCGGCTGGCTGATCACTGGCGTGCTAATCACCGGCGGGGCCGGCGCGGCCGCTTCGGGGATTGCCGCCATGGCGGCGGCTGCATGCGGCTTCGTCGCGCCACCATGGCCGAGATGCGAGGCGCGGGCGCCGTCGGCGAATTCGAAATCCTCACGGAACATGGTGAGCAGATGCTCCTCCAAGCCCATCATCAGGGGATGCACCCAGCTATCGAAGATCACATTTGCGCCTTCGAAGCCCATCTGCGGCGAATAACGGGCTGGGAAATCCTGCACATGCACCGGGGCCGAGATCACGGCGCAGCCGATGCCCTGGCGCTTGGCGATATGGCGCTCCATCTGCGTGCCAAGCACTAATTCCGGCTGCAGTTCGATCACCTTGGCCTCTACATCCAGGTAATCGTCGGTGATCAGCGCCTCGATGTCGTAGCGCTTGGCTTCCTCGCGCATTTCGCGAGCGAATTCGCGGCTGTAGGTGCCCAGGCCCACTACCTGGAAGCCGAGTTCGTCGGCGGCGATGCGGGCGGCGGCCATGGCATGGGTGGCATCGCCGAAGATGAACACCCGCTTGCCGGTGAGGTAGGTTGAGTCGACCGAGCGCGAATACCATGGCAGCCGCGAGGGCGCGCCGGCCAATACCGGCGTGGGATCCACGCCAGCGAGCGCGGCGACTTCGGCGATGAAGCGCCGCGTGGCGTCCACGCCGATAGGCACGATGCTGGTTTGTGGCTGCTGAAACGTCTTGCGCAGCCAGGCCGCGGCAGGATTGGCGATCTCGGGATAGAGCACCACGTTGAAATCCGCCTCCGACAGCCGCGCGATATCGTCAGGCGTGGCACCCAGCGGCGCCACCACATTGATGGCGATGCCCATGGCGGTCAGCAGGCGCGTGATCTCGGTCACGTCGTCGCGGTGGCGGAAGCCCAGCGCCGTCGGGCCAAGGATGTTGCAGCTCGGCTGGTGCGAGGCGCCGGCCACGCGCTGCGCCGGTCGCGCCAAGCTGCGCACCAGACGATAGAAGGTCTCGGCGGCGCCCCAATTCTCCTTTTTCTGATAGGCCGGCAATTCCAATGGAATCACCGGCACCGGCAGATTCAGCGCCAGCGCCAGACCGCCCGGATCGTCCTGGATCAGCTCCGCTGTGCAGGAGGCGCCCACCAGCAAGGCGCGCGGCTTGAAGCGCTCATAAGCTTCCCGCGCGGCATTCTTGAATAATTCGGCGGTATCGCCGCCCAGATCGCGCGCCTGGAAGGTGGTATAGGTCACCGGCGGACGGGCATCGCGGCGCTCGATCATGGTGAACAGCAGATCGGCATAGGTGTCGCCCTGGGGCGCGTGCAGCACATAATGCACATCGCGCATCGCGGTGGCGATCCGCATCGCGCCGACATGGGGTGGGGCTTCATAGGTCCAGAGCGTCAGCTGCATGGCGCTATACCACCAACATGGCGCGGCGCCGCAGCGGCCGGGCGAAAAGTTCGGCCAGATCGCCGGCCTGCTCATAGCCCTGGATCGGCGTGAACATCAGTTCAATCGACCATTTCGTGGTCATGCCTTCGGCTTCCAGCGGGTTGGCCAAACCCAGGCCGCACACCACCATGTTCGGCTTGATGGCGCGGCAGCGGTCGAGCTGGCGCTCCACATCCTGACCCTCGCTCAGTTGCACATCCTGGGGCAGCAAGGCCAGTTCGGGCGCCATATGGCCGCGATGCAGATAGGGCGTGCCGATTTCCGCGCAATGCATGCCCACTTCGCGCGTCAGGAACCGGCCCAGGGGCAATTCGAGCTGCGAGTCGGGGAAGATGAAGATGCTTTTGACGTTCAGCTCGCCGCGATAGCGTTCCAGCGAACGCTCGGCGCGCATGCGCGGCGCGTCGGTGGCGGCGGCGAAGCGGGCCGGCGTCACGCCAAAGACATCGGCGGCGGCGCGCAGCCACAGGGTGGTGCCCTCGGCGCCGAGCGGGAAGGGCGCGATGATCGGGCTGGCACCGCGCAATTCCAGCGCCCGGGCGGTATCGGCCAGGAAGGGCTGCACCATCAGGAAGCGCGTGCCCGGGCCCACCGCCGGCATGTCAGCGGCTTTGCGTGGCGGCAGGAAATCCACGCGCTCTATGCCCATGGCGGCGAAAAGCCGCCGCATCTGATCCTCAACCACATCGGCCACCACGCCGGCCACCAGCAGATTGGGCTGCTCGGCGCCGGCTTCGGGCAGGCCCGGCACCAGCGCGGCGAGGCAGGCATCCTCGCCCTGGGTGAAGGTGGTCTCGATGCCGCTGCCGGAATAATTCAGCACCCGCACCGCCGGCGCCATGCTCTGCGATAGGCGGTACGCGGCGCGCGACAAATCCAGCTTGATCACTTCCGATGGGCAGGAGCCGACCAGGAAGAGCAACCGGATATCGGGGCGGCGCTCGATCAGGCGCGTCACTACGCGGTCGAGTTCGGCATTGGCATCGGCCAGACCGGCGAGATCGCGCTCGTCGATGATCGCGGTGGCGAAACGCGGTTCGGCGAAGATCATCACGCCGGCGGCGGACTGGATCAGATGCGCGCAGGTGCGCGAACCAACCACCAGGAAGAAGGCGTCCTGAATGCGGCGATGCAGCCAGATGATGCCGGTGAGGCCGCAGAAAACCTCGCGCTGGCCGCGCTCGCGCAGGATCGCGGGGGCGGGCGCGACCGCGGCGCGTTCGATCACGGGGGCGCAGGCGGCGCTCATGATCCACCCAGGGTGAGTGATGGCGCCGCGCTGTCGGGCAGCGGCCGTTCCAGCCGCGCCGCGCGCAGCTTGAGCAGGAACTGCCCGGCATTGATCAGATAGGTGGCATAGGCGGCGAGCGCGATCAGCATCTGCTGCCGTGGCGTGGCCCAATCGCCGATCAGCGTGATCAGGTAGAGACTGTGCAGGGCCAGCACCAGCATGCTGAACACATCTTCCCAATAGAAGGCCGGCGCGAAAAGATATTGTCCGAATACCTCGCGCTCCCAGATCGCGCCGGTGATCATGATGGCGTAGAGCGCCAGGGTTTTCAGCACCACGGAGGCGGTGGCGACAGCATAGCCTTCACCGGTGGCGAGGAAGCGCAGCACCAGCACCAGGCTGATGGCGAAAACCAGGAATTGCAGCGGCGCCAGAATGCCCTGCACCAGCGTCCAGGGACTGCGATCGCGTCGCAGCCGTTGCTCGGCGGTGTAGAGCGGGGGGCGATGATGTTGCGGCGCGAGATGGAAACTTTTTTCGCCCGACTTTGCTTCCGATTCCCGGGGGTTAGCCGATGCCGCAGCGCAAGCAGTGTCAATTTTATTTGACAAATGCGAATGGTGGGTGTCGCATGCAACCGAGACACTCATCGAGTCAGCGCCGCGCTCTCCAGAATTTATACCAGAAAACGGCGCTAATTTCTCGGAAGGATGGAATCCCATCACGGTGTCCCCGCCCATTGGCCTTGAAAGAAAGGCTAAACCAGTAAAATCAAAGTGTCAACAAAAGTTGACGTAACAAAAGATTGACGCGTGCCAAGTAAGAGTCCACTTTGGGGAGGACGAAAAAATGGCTGATTTCAATCAGGGTGTGCCTGGGGCTGGTGAGTGGGAGAGTTGTGCAAGCCAGGGCAGCGCACCGGATGCCAGGGCAGCGAGTTCCAGGGCGGCGGATAGACCTCAGGGTTTGCAGGCCGGGGCAGGTTCAACGGCAGCGCGTGTCGAGCATAAATCGGCGCTGGCTCTGATCATTGGCTTGGCGCGGGCGGTTGAGAACGAGATCATCCCGCGACTGCTTGAGGCGCGCCGCTTGGCCGAGGATAGGATTGCCGCGGTAGAAAAGCCGACGATGCCGGAGGAAGTGGTGGAGTTTGTCGAACTGGTTTTGTCAGGCAACGAAGCGGCGGTGCACAGGCAGATCGAGCGTATGCGTACGGACGGCATGAGTGTCGAGACGCTGTATCTTGATCTGTTCTCGGGCGCGGCACGCCGTCTGGGCGAGTTCTGGAACGCGGATCGCTGCGATTTCGTTCAGGTCACCTTGGCGATGATGTTGCTGCAGCGCCTGGTGCATGATTTCGCCGAGGAGTTTCAGGCCGAGTCACCGCCGGCCCATGATGGTTACTCCTCGCTGCTGCTGCCGATCCCTGGCGAGCAGCATAATTTTGGTTTGGCTATTGTGGCGCAGTTCTTCCGCCGCGATGGCTGGGATGTATGCAGTGATCGGCTCGCATCGAGTTCGGCGCTGATCGATTTGGTTCGCGAGCGTGAATTCGGCGTGATCGGCCTTTCGGCCAGTTGCGATATTCACCTCGAGCCGCTGACTTCGCGGATTGCCATGGTGCGGCGCGTCTCGCGCAACCGGAAGGCGGTTATCATGGTGGGCGGGCATGTTTTCAATGACCGTCCGGATTTGGTTTTGAAGGTCGGTGCTGATTTCAGCGCGCCGGATGCCCGTGTGGCGGTTCAGAAAGCCCGCCAGACATTGGAACGCCGCCAGGCGATGGTGTATTAGCTCCGATGGCTATCGCCGTGGGTCTGGATCGGGTATCGACGAGCGGAGGTATTTGGCAATCGCTAAAGGAGTTGATGTCGCGTGAAGCATTTCAAGGCACCCGAGAAATCGCTCAAGGAGTTGGACGTCGAAGCGGCGGCCACTCTGATCGCGGTAGCGTCGGATGTTGCGCTCATTCTTGATGAAAAAGGCTGTATCCGCGATTTAGCCTTCTCCAGTAATGAATTGTCGCGTGAGTTGGAACAGGTTCTGAGTTGGGTCGGCAAGCCCTGGCTCGACACCGTCACCGTCGAATGCCGCGACAAGGTGGCGGAAATGCTCGTCGAGGCCGACGAAAAGACGGTTTCAAGCTGGCGGCAGGTAAATCACCCCACTTCCGGCGCCGCTGATGTGCCGATCATCTATTCCGCCGTCAAAGTGCGCCCGGGCCGTGTCGTGGTGCTTGGTCGCGATCTGCGCCCGATCGCGCAATTACAGCAGCGGCTGATCGAGACCCAGCAATCAATGGAGCGGGATTATTCCCGCCTGCGCCATATTGAAATGCGCTATCGCCTGCTGTTCGACATCTCGTCGGAAGCCCTGCTGGTGGTGGATGCCAATTCGCTGCGGGTGCTGGAATCAAATCCTTCGGCGGCGCCGATGCTGGATGTGCGCGGCAAGCGCGCGGCAAGCCGCAGCCTGATGGATATATTCGATGCCACCACGCGCAACGCGGTGCAGGGCCTGATCAGTGAAGTGCGCAGTTCGGGCCGGCCTGAATCGATTCAGGCCAAGCTGGCCGAGACTGCCGCGCCGATCCGGGTTTCGGCGTCGTTGCTGCGCAATGAAGGGTCGCCGCTATTTCTGCTGCGTATCCTGGCCGAGCATGGCGAGGGCGCCGGCATGGTGCCGCGTGGCAAGATCGGTCTCTTGAAGCTGGCCGAGAATCTGCCCGATGGCGCCGTGGTGACTGATGCCGAAGGCCGCATCATGGTGGTCAATGCCGCCTTCCTCGACATGACGCATCTACCCACCGAGCAGCAGGCGCGCGGCGAATTGCTGGATCGCTGGCTGGGTCGCCCCGGCGTCGATCTTGATGTGCTGCTCTCGAGCTTGCGGCGCCATGGCAATGTGCGCGCCTTCGCCACCACTTTGCGCAGCGACACCGGCGCGGCCGCCGATGTGGAAGTCTCCGCCGCCAAGCTGATCGATGGCGATCAGCTATGCTTCGGTTTTACCATCCGCATGGTCAATCGACGCTTCAGCACTGATTCGCGCAACCCGGGCAATGTTCATCGCTCCGGTGAACAGTTGAAGGAACTGATCGGCCGCGTGCCGCTGAAGGAACTGGTGCGCGATTCCACTGATATGATCGAACGCCTCTGCATCGAGGCGGCGCTTGAATTGACCAATGATAACCGTGCTTCGGCGGCAGAAATGCTCGGCCTCAGCCGGCAGAGCCTCTACATGAAACTGCGCCGCCACGGGCTGATTGATTTTTCCCCGGATTCAAATAGCGAAGAGTAAACAAGGCAGGATATGAATCGACCGGCTCCTTCCGCTTTCCTTGAGTTGTTGAAGCCGATCACATGGTTCCCGCCGATGTGGGCCTATGGCTGCGGTCTGGTCTCGGTTGGTCTGCCGCTGGGCCCGCGCTGGCCGGAGATTGTTGCGGGCATCCTGCTGGCGGGTCCACTGGTCTGCGGCACCAGCCAGGCGGTGAATGACTGGTTCGACCGCCATGTCGACGCCATCAATGAACCGCATCGCCCGATCCCTTCAGGCCGCATGCCCGGCCAATGGGGATTATATGTCGCCATCGCCTGGACCCTGCTATCGCTCGTCGTGGCGGCCTTTCTGGGTCTATGGGGTTTTCTCGCCACGGTTTTCGGCCTGATGCTGGCCTGGGCCTACAGCGCGCCGCCGATCCGGCTGAAGCGCAATGGCTGGTGGGGCAACAGCGCGGTGGCGATCTGCTACGAGGGCCTGCCGTGGTTCACGGCCGCGGCGGTGATGACCGCGGCATTTCCCGACGAACGTCTGATCTGGCTTGCCCTGCTCTATAGTTTCGGCGCTCATGGCATCATGACCTTGAACGACTTCAAATCCATCGAGGGCGATACCCGCATGGGCATCGCCTCGCTGCCGGTGCAGCTGTGCGCCGAGCAGGCAGCGCTGGTGGCGTGCTGGATGATGGCCGGCCCACAGGTGGTGGTGATTGCCAAGCTCTATGAATGGGGCCAGCCCTGGCACGCCACGGCGGTGATCGGCATTCTGGTGGCGCAGGTTGTTTTGATGCGGCGGCTGCTGCGGCGTCCCCGCGAACTGGCGCCCTGGTACAACGCCACCGGAATCAGCCTCTATGTCAGCGGCATGCTGATTTCCGCCTTTGCCCTGCGTCCGCTGCTGGCGGCGAAAGCATGACCGCGATGGCGCCGCTCAGTTGGTTCGGTATTGTCCGCCTCGGGCTGGTGCAGACCGCGCTGGGCGCCGTGGTGGTGCTCACCACATCAACATTGAATCGCGTGATGGTGGTGGAGCTGGCGCTGCCGGCGATGCTGCCGGGCCTGCTGGTGGCGCTGCATTACTGGGTGCAGATCCTGCGCCCGCGCATGGGCCATGGTTCTGATCGCGGCGGTCGTCGCACGCCCTGGGTGCTGGGCGGCATGGCGGTGCTGGCCAGCGGCGGGATTCTGGCCGCCTTGGCCACGGCCTGGATGGGCAGCAACCTATGGGCTGGAATTGCACTGGCGGTGCTGGCTTTCCTGGCCATTGGTGCTGGGGTGGGGGCGGCCGGCACTACCCTGCTGGTGATGCTGGCCAAGCAGACCGCGCCGACGCGGCGCGCGGCGGCGGCCACCATTGTCTGGGTGATGATGATTTTCGGCATTGTCGTCACCGCAGGAATCGCGGGGCATTTCCTCGATCCCTATTCTCCCGGCCGTCTGGTGCTGATCAGTGTGGCGGTTGGTTGCTGCGCCATGCTGCTGACCGTGGTGGCGGTGCATGGCGTGGAGGTGGTGCAACCCGATGCGGGCGCCGAGGCGACCGACGCCCGGAACAGTTTTCGCCACGCGCTGGCCGAGGTCTGGGGCGAGCCGGTGGCGCGGCGTTTCGCCATTTTCATTTTCGTGTCGATGCTCGCCTACAGCGCCCAGGACCTGATCCTGGAGCCTTTCGCCGGCAGTGTTTTCGGTCTGACGCCGGGCGAGTCGACCCAGCTGGCCGGGCTGCAGCATGGCGGTGTGCTGCTCGGCATGGTGCTGGTGGCGGTGGCGGTCAGCGGCCTGCGCCTGGGCTCGGTCAAGGCCTGGACCATGGCGGGGTGCATCGCCTCGGCGCTGGCGCTTATGGGGCTCACGCTTGGCGGCATCATCGGCGCCGCCTGGCCGTTGCGGTTGAATGTCTTCATTCTTGGCGTCACCAACGGCGCCTATGCCGTGGCGGCCATCGGCTCGATGATGGGGCTGGTCGGATCAGGCCATGGTGGCCGCGAGGGTGTGCGAATGGGGCTTTGGGGCGCGGCACAGGCCATCGCGTTCGGCCTCGGCGGTCTGCTCGGCACGGCGGCGGTCGATCTGTCGCGCCTGCTGCTGCAGGATGCCGCGCAGGCCTATGGCGTGGTTTTCGCGGGCGAAGCGCTATTATTCCTGGTCGCCGGCCTGCTGGCCGCCAGGCTGCAAGCGGCATCGGCGGCGCGGCAGCCGGTCGATAGCTATGGCCAGGGCGAGATCGTGGCGAGAGGGACGGGCGATGACTGACGGGCAAATTCACGCAGACGATCAGACCTACGATGTCGCCGTGATTGGCGGCGGGCCGGCTGGCGCCACGGCGGCGGCCGATCTGGCGGCGCGCGGCCACAAGGTGCTGTTGCTGGATCGCGCTGGCCGTATCAAGCCCTGTGGCGGCGCCGTGCCGCCGCGCCTGATCCGCGACTTCGCCATCCCTGATGCATTGATTAAGGCACGCATCACCTGCGCCCGCATTGTCTCGCCCAGCGCGCGGGAAGTGGATATGCCCATCGATGGCGGCTATGTCGGCATGGTTGATCGCCAGGAATTCGACGAATGGCTGCGTTGCCGTGCGGCGGCATGCGGTGCCGAACGGCGCGTTGGCGTATTCGAACGGTTGGATCGCGACGCCGATGGCACGGCCTTGCTGGTCTATCGCCCGCCGGGGGCCGAGAAGCATGCCGGTTTGCGCTCGGTGCGGGCCCGCGCGGTGATTGGCGCCGATGGCGCGGTCTCGGCGGTGGCGCGGCAATGCGTGCCGGGCTCGGAGAAGATGCGCACCGTCTTTGCCTACCACGAGATCGTGCGCTCGCCGCGTGATACCAGCTTCGCCGCCGCGCGCTGCGATGTGTATTACAATGGCCGCCTGTCGCCGGATTTCTACGGCTGGGTGTTTCCCCATGGCGATACCACCAGCGTGGGCACCGGCAGCGCCCGCAAGGGCTTTAGCTTGCGCGGCGCCGTGGGCGATCTGCGCCGGGTCTCCGGCTTGGCAGCGGTGGAGACGGTGCGCCGCGAGGGCGCGCCGATCCCGATGAAGCCGCTGAAGCGCTGGGATAATGGCCGCGATGTGCTTCTGGCTGGCGATGCCGCCGGCGTGGTCGCGCCAGCTTCGGGCGAGGGCATCTACTATGCCATGTTGGGCGGCCGTCTGGCTGGCGACGCGGTGGCGGAATTCCTGCGCACCGCTGATGCGCGGGCGCTGCGTCTGGCGCGCCAGCGCTTCATGCGCGACCATGGCCGGGTATTTTGGATTCTGGGCATCATGCAGACCTTCTGGTATCGCAGCGATGCGCTGCGCGAGCGTTTCGTCAGCATGTGCCGCGACCCCGATGTGCAGCGCCTGACCTGGGATTCCTACATGAACAAGGAATTGAAGCGCGCGCCCCTGGGCCAGCAATTGCGCATCTTCTTCCGTGATATGGCGCATCTGCTCCGCATCGTTGCGCCCTGACCCATGGCCGATCTGTTTGCCAGCGGGCGGATCGTTGATCTGATCCTGTGTCTTGTCGTGCTGGAATGTATGGCGCTTTGGCTGTATCGCCGGCGCACCGGGCGCGGGCCTGGATTGACCGCGCTGCTGCCCACCATTGCCGCAGGGGCCGGCCTGCTTCTGGCCTGGCGCGCTGCGCTTGCGGGCCTTGACTGGCCCTGGATCGGGGCCTTGCTCTTTGCCGCCCTGCTCGCGCATCTGGCCGATCTGGCTTTGCGCTGGCGCCAGATTGATCGCTTGCAGCGGGATCGAGACGACAATCGCTGAACCGCCGGGCGTCAGGCTGGCTTGGCGGTGCTGGGCTGGCTGGCGCCGCGCTTGGCGGCGGCTTCTTCCTTGGCGCGCAGCCGCGTCGCGGTCAGCTCGCCGGTCTGCTCCAGGATCGGATAAGCCACGGCGGTGAGGTGGCTGTTGATGCGCTTCAAGTCGCGGATCACATCCAGATGGATGGCGCTGGTCTCGATTGATTCAGCGCGGCCGGCGGCCAGGCGGCGATAGTGATTCTCGGCCGCCGCGCGTTCAGCCTCGCGCAACGCCGCCTTCTCCTGCAGCAATTGCCGCGCCAGCTTGGCATCGGATGCCATGAACACATTGCAGGCCATCTGCAGATTGCCGGCCACGCGGGCATGGAATTCCGCCAGTTCGTTCATGCCCTCGACAGAGAAATGCAGGCGGTGCTTGATCTTCTTCGCGGCCAGTTCCATCAGGTTCTTGTCGATGATATCGCCGATATGCTCCAGGTTGGTGGTGAAGGTGAGCACATCCACATAGCGGCGGCTCTCTTCCGCATCCATCTCATGCTTGGACAGTTCGGTGAGGTAGAGCTTGATCGCCTCATGCAGCTTATCCACATGGTCGTCGGCCTGCTCCACCGCCTTGGCCAGCCGCGCATCGTCGGTCTTGAACACGGTAATGGCGTCGTCGAGCATGCGGCTCACGGTGTCGGAGAGGCGCAGGGTTTCGCGCGCCGCCGCCGCCAGGGCCACGCTTGGCGTGTCCAGCGCGCCGTTATCCAGATAGCGCGGCGTGGTGGCGTCTTCGGCGCTCGGCGCCTCGGGCAGCATGCGGCGGCACAGCTTCTCCACCGGATCGAGCAAAGGCAGGAATAGCAGGGCCAGAGCCAGATTGAAGGCGGTGTGGAAATTCACCGCCATGCGGGCGCCGTCTGCGCCGAGATAAGACAGCCATTCCGGCATGAAGCCGAGCAAAGGCAGGGCGATCACCACGCCGATGGCGCGCATCAGCAGGTTGCCCAGGGGGGCGCGGCGGGCAGCCGGTGGCTGGCCGGCAGTGGCGGCGAACGGCGCCACGGCGCCGCCGATATTGGCGCCCAGCACCAGGGCGAGGGCGAGCGGGGTGGAGATCGCGCCAGCAGCGGTGAGGCCCACCAGCATCAGCACGACGGCCAGGCTGGAATGCGCCGCCCAGGTGAGCAGGGCGGCGAGCGCCACGGCCAGCAACGGCTCCTGCGCCAGCGGCGAGAGCGCGGCAGCGAAGGCCGGCGCGGTGCGCAGCGGCTCTGAGGCGGCAATGATCAGGCGCAGAGCCAGCAGCAGCAGGCCGAAGCCGATCAGCAGCCGGCCGAAATGGCGCCGGTTGCCGCTTTCGGTGGATACGAACAGGCCGACACCGGCGATCAGCGCCAGCGGCCCCATCCAATGCAGGTCGAGCGACAGCAATTGCGCGGCCAGCGTAGTGCCCACATCAGCGCCGAGCATAACCGCCAGGGCGGCAGTGGGTCCGATCAGCCGGCGGCCGGCGAAAGAGGCCACCAGCAGGGCGGTGGCGGTGGCCGATTGCAGCAGGGCGGTCACGCCAATGCCGGCGCCGAAAGCGGTAAAGCGGTTGCGGGTGGCATTGCCCAAGACCCGGCGCAGGCGGGCGCCGAAGGCGCGAGTCATGCCGGTGCGTACCATGCGCACGCCCCAGAGCAGCAGGGCGATGCCAGCACAGAGATCAAGCAACAAAGCCGTAGCACCCATAATCCACGCATCTCCTAGGCAGGCGACCCGGATAAGCGGGGCCGGCGAATCATTTGTTACAATTTTATTACACCCGATTCCCCGGGCACCCAAGCATTAATACTCGCATCCGATTGCGCCTTCATTAAGGTGCCGCCCGAGGCTGGAAACCCGAGCAGCAGCCGGACTGGCCATGGGGAACCAAAGCATTCCTTCTAGGTGAACCACAGGAGGATGCCATGAGCCAGGCGACCCAGACGCTGCAAGCCCTGACCCGGATTGCCGCCGCTCATATCTTGGTATAATCGCCTTAAGGTTGGTCCCGTGCTAGAAAGCGGCCTGAACAGCCCTGGGGATCGAGCCGGTTCATGACCGCTTCCGCCGCCACCGTCCATATCGTTGATGATGACGAACCTCTGCTCCGGGCGCTGGATAGCCTGTTCCGCTCGGTGGGGCTCAAGACGCGGCAATACGGCTCGGTGCGCGATTTCCTCGCTGCTCCCCGGGGCGAGGCGCCGGGCTGCCTGGTGCTGGATGTGCGGCTGCCGGGCGTCAGCGGCCTGGATTTCCAGGCCCAGATGCAGGAATACGGCATTCATCTGCCGGTGATCCTGATGACCGGCCATGGCGATATCCCCATGTCGGTGCGGGCTATGAAGGCCGGGGCGCTGGATTTCCTCACCAAGCCATTCCGCGACCAGGACATGCTCGACGCCGTGGCCCAGGCCTTGGAGCGCGACAGCCAGCGCCACAAGGAGGCGGGCGAAGCGGCCGGGCTTAAAGCACGGTTTTCCAGTCTTTCGCCGCGCGAACAGCAGGTGATGGCGTTGGTCACCGCCGGCAAGATGAATAAGCAGGTGGCTGGCGACCTGCAGCTCAGCGAGATCACGGTGAAAATTCACCGTGGCGCCGCCATGCGCAAGATGGGCGCGCGCAGCCTAGCCGATCTGGTGCGCATGGCCGAGGCGCTGAACCTGCGGCCGCAATGAGCCGCTGGCCTCATACCTGCGTATAATTACAATCCCCTGCCTGCCATGCCAAATCCTTGGGCAAGGAACGCCGCGCGGGTTTCCGCTGGCTGGTTCAGGCAAGGATAGAGTGTGGCACAGGACAAGCTGATTTCGATTATCGACGACGATGAGTCGCTGCGCCTGGCCCTGGTCGGGCTGGTGCGCTCGCTGGGCTACCGCGCCCAGGGTTTCGGTTCGGCGGAAGAGTATCTCGGCAGCGGCGATCTCGGCGCCAGCGCCTGCGTCATCACTGATATCCAGATGCCCGGCATGAGCGGCATTGAACTGAAGCTGCTGCTGGCCGGGCGCAAGCTGCCGATGCCGGTGATCATGATCACGGCGCGCACCGAGCCCGGCCTGCGCGACAAGGCCATGGCCAGCGGCGCGGTCTGCCTGTTGCATAAGCCCTTCGAGGCCAATGCGTTGATCGCCTGTATCGAAGAGGCCTTGGCTGCGTGAAGGCTTGGGGGCGGCGTGAAGGCAGCGCTGGCCTTTTTGCCTGGAAGTATAGAGGCTAGATTGGTGATGTGAGGCAATGGGGAAGGGCGGGCTCTGGCCCGCTTGGGGGAGCATGGCGGAGACGGCACCGGAAAGCGCGGCGGCGGATACGGAAGAAGCGTTGCGACGCAGCGAGTTCCGCTACCGCAACCTGTTCCAGGCCATGGCCGCCTCCTTCTGGGAACTGGATTTCTCGGTGGTGGGCGGCATGGTGCGCGATCTGCGCAAAGCCGGCATCGCCGATCTGCGGCAGCATTTCGCCGACAATCCGGCCTTCGTGCGCGAGATGATGCGGCAAACCCGCGTGATTGATGTGAATGATCAATCGGTGCTGGTGATGGGACGCGGCAACAAGCAGGAGATGCTGCAAAGCGTCGAACCGTTCTGGCCCGAGGCGAGTAACGGGATTTTTGCCGAGAGCGTGGTGGCCGCCGTCAGCCGCAAGCTGAAATACTCCGCCGAAACCAGGCTGCGCACCATCGCGGGCCGCGAATTCGATGCGCTGTTCACCGCCTGCTTTCCACCCGAGAGCATGGCCAAGGGTACGTTGCTGATCGGCGTGATCGATATTTCAGAACGCGTGCGGGCGCAGCAGGCCTTGCAGCGCGTGCAGGCCGATTTCACCCATGCCGCGCGCGTCTCCATGCTGGGCGAACTTACCGCTTCCATCGCCCATGAGGTGAACCAGCCGCTGGCCGCCATCACCACCAATGGCGAGGCCGGTCTGCGCTGGCTCAATCGCCCGGAACCGGATTTGGCCGAAGCCATCGCGCTGACGCGCCGCATGGTGGCTGATGCGCGGCGCGCCGCCGATATCATCGCGCGCATCCGTGCCATGGCCACGCGCAGCGCATCGCTTCATGCCGCCCTCTCGCTCAATGGCGTGATCGAGGAGGCGATGCTGTTCCTGCGCCATGAAATGCAGGCCCAGGGCGTGATGCTGAAACTCGATTTGGCCGCTGATCTGCCGGCGGTGATGGGTGACCGCACGCAATTGCAGCAGGTGGTGGTGAATCTGGCGCTGAATGCCATGCAGGCCATGGCGCAGGCCAAAACCGCCAACCGCGCCATCGCGATCAGCAGCAGAGTCATGGATCACAAGCTGCAGGTGGCGATATCCGATACCGGCCCTGGCATGCCGCCGGATGTGCAGGAGCGGTTGTTTGAGAGTTTCTTCACCACCAAGGAAAGCGGCATGGGCATGGGCCTGCCGATCTGCCGCTCGATCATCGAAGCCCATGGCGGCGAGATGCGCGTTGAAAGCAATACCGCTGCAAGTGGCGCGGTTTTCCGCTTCACGTTGCCGGTCGCCGCCGCGCAATAAGCCGGGCGCCTTAACTTCATACCAAGGTCTGAGCGCGCCAGCCGCAGGTACAATTGGTCCCGCGCATTGCATCGCTATGCTCACTCCCAGGTCAACACGCACCAGGGAGATACAGTATGAGCACCAAGACCACCCGCCGACAGGTCATCACATCAAGCCTTGGCGTGGCTGCCGCAGCCGCAGCCATCACCCTGTCGCAAACCGCCAGCGCCACGACGGCCGCCAAGATCACCTCATCCACCACGGGAACCAACGCCATGACCACCATCACCACCAAGGACGGCACTCAGATCTATTACAAGGATTGGGGCCATGGTCAGCCGGTTTTGTTCAGCCATGGCTGGCCGCTCACCGCCGATGCCTGGGAGGATCAGATGCTGTTCCTCGCCTCCAATGGCTTCCGCGCCATCGCCCATGATCGCCGCGGCCATGGCCGCTCCAGCCAGCCCTGGCAGGGCAACCACATGGATCAATATGCCGATGACCTGGCCGAACTGATCGAGACGCTGGATCTGCGCGACCTGATCCTGGTGGGCCATTCCACCGGCGGCGGCGAGGTGACGCGCTATCTCGGCCGCCACGGCACGCGCCGCGTGGCCAAGCTGGTGCTGGTGGGCGCGGTGCCGCCGCTGATGCTGAAGACGGCGGCCAATCCCGGTGGCTTGCCGATGGAAGTGTTCGATGGCATCCGCAAGGGCTTCTCTGCCGACCGCTCGCAATTCTTCCAGGATCTCACGGTGCCGTTCTTCGGCGCCAACCGGCCCAATGCCAAGGCCACCCAGGGCATGCGCGACAGCTTCTGGGCCCAGGGCATGATGGGCAGCCTGAAGGGCGAGCTGGAATGCATCAAGGCTTTCTCGGAAACCGACTTCACCGAGGATTTGAAGCGCATCGATGTGCCCACGCTGATCCTGCATTGCGATGATGACCAGATCGTGCCGATCGGTGCCTCGGCCATGCTGTCGGCCAAGTTGGTGAAGGGCGCCAAGCTGAAAATCTATCCCGGCGGCGACCACGCCCTGGCGCAGACCCATAAGGACCAGCTCAACGCCGATCTGCTGGCTTTCGCCCAGGCTTGAGATTTCTTGCCCTGAAAGGCGGCCTAGAGCAGCAAAGGCGGAGCCGGGATTCTTCCTCCCCACCCGGTCCCGCCGCTTCTTGCCGGTATGGGGCGATGCGGCTGACGCGGCCTAACGCCCCGCTTCATTCCGGCGCCAAGAGGCTTTAGACTCCGCTGTCATGGCTCAGCTCTATGATGCCCGGGGAAACCGCTATCTTGTTGTCGCGCCCGCCGAAATACTGCGGCGGGGCGTGAAGCTGCCGCTGCGGCCAGAGGCGGCTGCCGCGCAGGCGGTACAATGGGCACCCGCGGCCATCGACATTTTCGCTCGCCACAAGGCTGCGGCACACGCCGCCAAACCCTTCATCAGCGATGGCTTGCTGATCGGGCCATTTGAAGCTCTGGCGCCGTTCCACCTGCTGATCCTCAACACCGATGGCAGCCTGGCCGAGCGCAGCGGCAACGGCCTCACCATTTTCGCCACCGCGTTGCGCGACCAGGGCCTGGCGCCGGCCGGGCCTTATGGATTGGCGGTGCATTTCGGCGGTGCCGCGCCCTTGCTCACGCAGGTGGTGCCAGACGAACGGCAGGGCGCAGCCGGGATCTGGGTGAGCATGGGCGACCCCGCTTATGGTGCCCAGGCCGTGGCGGCGCATCCCAGCGCCAGCCATGCCGCGATGCCTGCCTCGGGCACCGAAGCCAGCCATGTACCTGCTTTAGCGGCGCTCAACCCCGCCTGGCGCCTGAGCCAGTTCGTGCGTGTGGGCAATCCCCATTGCGTCACGCTGCTGGATGCAGCCGATGCTTTGCCGGGCTGGGAAGCACTGCATGAACCGGCGCTGTTCCAGGCCTTGCGGCGTATCGCCGATCCGGCGCCATCGGGCGGCCTTGTCTGCCCGGCCGGGATCAATCTGCAATGGGCGGCGCCTTTAGGCGGCAACCGCATCGCGGCGCGCATCTTTGAGCGCGGCGAAGGCCCCACGCTATCCTCGGGCACCAGCGCGGCGGCGGTGGCCGCCGCCGCTTTGCGCCATGGTTGGGTGCAGGGGCCGGTGGTGGAGATCGTGATGCCTGGTGGCGTGGCGCCAGTGCTGGCGGAACAGCATGGCGGCCGTTGGCAGTTATCCCTGTTCGGCGAGGCTGAGGCAGTCTAGTCCTTGCCGAAGATCCAGTCCGGCACCAGCAATACCACCTCAGGCACGAAAATCAGCACGAGGGTCACGCCGGCCACGGCCAACAGGAAGGGCAGCGATTCGCGGGTATAGTCGCTGATACGGCATTTCAGAATCGAGCAGACCGCATACATCGCCGAACCGACCGGTGGCGTGAAGTTGCCGATGGTGGCAATGATGACGAAGACCAGGCCGAAATGCACCGGATCGACGCCAAGCTGACGCACCAGCGGCAGGAAGATCGGCGTCAGCATGATGATCAGCACGGTGCCATCGATAAAGCAGCCCGCCACCAGGATGAAGGCCACGATCAGCACCATCACGCCGGCGGCGTTGTCGGTGACACCGAGGATCGCGCTGGAGATCACCTCGGGTATGCGCTCAAACACGATGCCGTAGCCGAAGATGCCGGACAGCGCGATCAGGAACATCACCGAGCCAACATCAACCAGGCTGCCTTCCAGCGCCTCGACGAAGCCGGTGCGCTTCAGCTTGCGATAAATCACGGCGCCGATGAACACAGCATAGACCACGGCGAAGGCGCCGATCTCGGAGGGCGTGAACACGCCCATGCGCAGGCCCAGCAGCAGAAAGACCGGAAACAGGATGGCCCAGATGCCGCCCCGGAAAGCATTGCCGATTTCGATCAGCGTGGGGCGGCTGGCGCGCTCCGCCTGATAGCCGCGGCGCTTGGCGGTGCTGGCGATGGTCAGGGCGAGCGCGGCCCAGAGCAGGAAGGCGGGCAGGAAGCCGGCGGCGAAGAGCCGGCCGATGGAAACCTGGCCCACGGTGCCGTAGAGGATGAAGCCAATGCCGGGCGGAATGATGGGGGTCAGCAGCGAGCCGAAGGAGAGCACGGCGGCAGCGAAGCCTTTCGAGAAGCCGCGCTTCAGCATCTCGTCGCCCAGCATGCGGGTCTGCATCGCTGCATCGGCAATGCACGAGCCTGAGACGCCACCCATCAGGCCGGCCAGCGCCACCGAGACCTGGGCGATGCCGCCACGCAGCCGGCCGGTCAGCACGGCAGCGAGATTGAGCAATTGCTCGGTGATGCCGGTCTTGTTCATGAAATTGCCGGCCATGACAAAAAGCGGCACCGCCAGCAGGGCGAAATTCTGCGTCTGCGAGATGGTAAGCTGGATCGGAATGGTGGGTGGCAATTCCGGATGCTGCAGGAAAAACAGCGCGCCGGAAATACCGATGGCGAAGGCCACGGGCATGCCGATCAGCAGGAACACCACGAACGCAACCGCGACCAGAAGCATCCTAGATCGCCTCGTTCCGCTGCGGCACGGCAGCGCGCAACTCATCGCGCCATTTCAGTCCCGTGGTGATCAGCAGCAGCAGGCCGCCCACCGGTAGGCTCATGGTCACCCAGGAATAGCTCACCTCCGGAATGCCCTGGAAACTGCGGGCGCGGCTGATCCAGGACAGCCAGGTGCCCGCCACGATCACATAGATCAGAAAGGCACTAATGATCGTGAAGTTGATATGGCGGCAGGCGGCCTGCAGCCGGGGCGGCAGCTTGTCGGTTAGCAGTTCAATCGACATCAGGCTGTTCTTGCGCCAGGCGATGTCAGCGCAGAGGAAACAGCCCCAGGCGAAGAAGGCGGTGGCGGCATCGCCCGACCAGTTGATCGGGTGGCCAGCCATGCGCATCACGCCGCCGAGGAAGATCAGGATAACCATCAAAACGAGCAGCGCGGCGGCGACGATGGCCTCCGCCGCGCAAACCCGGTCATACAACGCTTTCAGCATGACAACTCCGCAAACTCAGTTGCTCTTGCCGATTTCCTTATGCACGGCGTTCCTGGCATCAAGAATCTTCAGCGTCTCGTAAGCCTTCTCGCCGGCCTTGCGGAAGGCTGCCAAGTTGACATCCTCCACAATGGTCATGCCGCGTTCTTTCAGCTGCTTTTCCACTTCGCCCTCCAGCCGGAAGATTTCCTTCGAGGTCGCCTCGCCGGCCTTGTCGGCTTCTTCCACCAGGGCGGTCTGGAAATCCTTCGGCAGGGTGTCAAACCACTTGGCACTCACCACTTCGAAGTTGATCAGCATGATATGCTTGGTCTCGTTGGCGAATTTCAGCACTTCATAGAAGCGCCCGCCGGGAATGTTGTTGTAGACCAGTTCCACGCCATCAATGGCGCGCTGCTGCAAGCCGGGATACATCTCGCCAAACGCCATGGCCACCGGGGTGGCGCCCAGTGCGCGGATCGATTCCTGCCAGATCGGCGCCGGTGGGGTGCGGATGCGCAGGCCCTTCAGGTCTTCCGGATTCCGCACCGGCTTGTTAGTGAAGAAATGGCGATAGCCCTGCACCCAGTTGAAGCTCACCACTTTCAGGCCGTGCTTGGTGGCCAGTTCTTCCTGCCACTTGATCACGGTCGGCGCCTTGCGCAGCTTGGCCACGTCTTCCAGCGTCTCGACAAAATACGGGCCGTTCATCACCGCGATGCCTGGCACATAATTGCCCATGCGCGCGCTGTCGGTGTTCTGGCCCACATTCGCGCCCTGGCGGATCTGCTCGATGATGTCCTCTTCCTTGCCCAGCTGGGCGGAATGGAACACCTCTATCTTCAAGCCGCCCTTGGTGCGGGCATCCACGGCCTTGGCCCAGTTGGTGAAGCCGTCATGGAACGGCTCTTTCGGCCCCAGCACATGGTTGAATTTCAGGGTGTAGGTCTTGGCCTGGGCCGCGGCGGCAGAACTGCCCGGCGCGGCATAGAAGCTGAATACGGCCCCCACCAGGGCGCCGAGCGGCAGCAAGCCAATGCGCAGATGTCTCATCGATTCCTCCATTGTGTCGGCGCTCTTGTTCGGCGCTCCGGCAACTGATATATCAGATGCAGAACACTAGACACAAGACCCGAAATACTCAAAGCCCCGGGTCGAGGAATGCCGCCGATGAAGATCATCCGTCCGAAATCGCTGAAAGAGCTGGTGGTGGAGGAATTGCGCACCCGCATCATCGATGGCCGCATGCGGCTGGGCGCCGGGCTGTCGGAAAATGTGCTGGCGGCCGAATTGGGCATTTCCAAGACCCCGGTGCGCGAAGCACTGATGCAGCTGAAGCTGGAAGGCCTGGTGGAAGTGCAGCCGCAGCGCGGCACCTATGTCTTCCGGCTGGCCGCCGATCAGGTGGTGATGATCAGCGAATTGCGCGAAATCCTCGAGATCGCCGCCGTGGCCACAGCGATTGAGCGCAACCATGCCGCCCTGGTGGCGCGGATGACGCGGCTCTATGAAGGCATGCGCGAGGCCTTCGACGCCAACGACACCGTGGCCTACCGCAATCTGGATGGCGAATACCACGAAACCATCATCGACCTCTGCGGCAATCCCTATATCCATGATGCCTACAGCCAGATCGGTTTCCGCATCCAGGCATTGCGCTCCCGGCTTTCGGCGGAAGCGATGCTGAACCGGCTCTCGATCAAGGATCACCGCGAGATGCTCAAATTGGTCAAGGCGCGCGACGTGCCGGCCTTGCAGAGCCTGATGCGCGGCCATATCAACCAGACCAAGCAATCCTATCTCGACGTGCTGGAGCGCCGGGACTTCCTCACTCAGGAGATCGCATCGTGAGCATCAATGCCGTGCAGCCCATGTCTTTTGATCTCAGCGGGCGCCATGCCGTGGTGATCGGTGGCGGCAGCGGTATCGGCAAGGCGATCGCGGAAGGGTTGGGCCAGGCTGGCGCGCGGCTTACCTTGGCGGGCCGGCGCCAGGATGTGCTGGATCAGGCGGCGACTGAATTCGCCCGTGCCGGCATTGCCGCCGAGATCGACCCCGTGGATGCCACCGACATTGCGCAATTGCAGGCTTTTGCCGCGCGCATGGAAAAAGCCGCGCCGGTGGATATCCTGGTGAATGCGCAAGGCATCATGACCTTGAAGCCTGCCGAGGAATTCACGCCCGAGGATTTTGACCGCATCCTCGGCACCAATGTGAAAAGCATGTATTTCGCCTGCCTGGAATTTGGCAAAGGCATGCTGGCGCGCGGCCAGGGCAGCATTGTCAACATTGCCTCGCTGGCTTCTTTTCGTGGCTGCCCGCGCAACGCCATCTACTGCATCAGCAAGCATGGCGTGGTGGCGCTGACCGAAACCCTAGCCGCCGAATGGGCGCCGCGCGGCGTGCGGGTGAATGCCATCGCGCCGGGCTTCTTCATGACCGACCTGAACAAGGACAGCATGAAGGATGACCGCAAGGCGCGCGCCATCAGCCGCACGCCCATGGGCCGCTTCGGCGCCACATCGGAATTGGCGGGCGCCGCAGTCTATCTCAGCGCGCCAGCGGCGGCCTATGTCACCGGCGCCACCATCCAGGTGGATGGCGGCTTTCTCGCCTCGGGCATGTGAGGCGGGTTTAGCGCGCCTTTTTGCGCGGCGCTGGCTTCTTCTTTAAGCTTGGCTTCTTCTTTGCCGCCGACTGCTTTTTTGTTGCCGGCTGCCGCTTCAGGGCGGGCTTCTTGGGCGCGGGCTTTTTCGGGGCGGCCTTCCTTATCACTGGCTTCAGCGCCGGTTTGATCGCTGGCTTTTCCGGCGGCCGCGTGGCGTTGATCAGCAACAGGGCCACGTCATCCACTTCCGCCGAGAGCTGCGCCAGCCTGGGGGCTGCGATATGCAGCCGGCCATGCAGGCCGCGCTCACTCACCCCCACCACGGTGGCGGCCAACGCCTTGGCCCGGTCAGCCAGCCACAGCTTCACCTTGGCTTCACGCGGCAGGGCGAGCGGCGGGTTGAACAGGAAGCCGTTCAGCGAGAGATTGTCCACCCGGCCCGGATGCAACTGCCCGGCATGTTCCAGCCGCGCGGCAATGGCGGTGTCGCGCCGATCGAAACGCCGCCGGTTGGCGGTCTTGCCATTCTTCGCCTTGCTGACCATGCCCATCCCCGAAAACCGAGCCTCAAGCCAGACTAAAGCATGATCCGGCGAATATGAAAGGCCCGATATCTGCCGCTGGGCCAAGCGGTGGCGCGACCAAGCTGTAGCGTATATTGGCTTCCTTGCCTATTATTCGCTCTCAGAGTGACAGAAGAGACGCCATGACCGCCCGGCTGCCGCCGCAACCCGTTATTTGGGCGATTTCTCGCCACACCGCCTATCTGGCCGGGCGTCAGGGCGGCGAACGCCTGCAACGCCGCAACGACGATTTCTCCGGCCTGGATCTCGGTGGCGCGATCCTGGACGATGCCATCCTGTCGGGCTGTAACTTCTCGGATGGCTCGTATAATTCAGCGCAGTTCGTGCGCGCCGATCTGTTCAGTGCCGATTTCACCCGCGCCGACCTGACCCGCACCATGTTCGACAAGGCCGATCTGCGCGGCGCCAATTTCCTCATGGCGGTGTTGCGCCAGACCTCGTTCCGCCAGGCCGACCTGCGCGCTGGCCAGATCATGCGCGCCGAAGCCAGCGGCAAAGAAGTGGCCGAGACCGTGCCGGTGAATATGAGCGGCGCCAATCTTGAGGATGCCAATCTCAAGAATGCCTATCTCGATAATGCCAACCTGACCAATGCATCCGCCGTGGGCGCCAGCTTCGCCTCGGCCAGCCTGTTCTCAGTGAATCTCACCGGCGCCGACCTCACTAATGCCGATTTCGCCGGCGCCAAGCTGAAGGAAGCCAGCTTCGTTGGCGCCAAGCTGGATGGCGCGCGCTTCACCGGCGCCGATCTGCGCGGCGCCAATCTGCGCAGCGTGGATCTGAGCACAGCCGATACCACCGGCGCCAATATGCAGGGCGCCATCCATCGCGGCGCCTCAGCGCAATTGCCGGCCGAGCTGGAAGCCAAGCTGAAGGCCCATGGCCGCTGGATCGTCTCCAACGGTGCCGAGGGCGAGCGCGCCGTGTTCAGCAAGATGAAGCTGCCGGGGATGGATTTTTCCAATTGCGACCTACGCGCCGCGGTGTTCCATGAAACCGCGCTGGCCGGGGCTTTTTTCACCCGCAGCCAGCTGATGTTCACCAGTTTCATCGGCACCGATCTACGCAAGGCCAATTTCGATCAGGCCGAATGCGGCGGCGTGACTTTCTCCGGCGCCATCCTGGCCGGCGCCGCTTTCCGTGGCACGCAGCTGCTCGGCGTGCCGATCTACAATGCGAAGAATCAGCGCACCGGCAAGGTGATGTTCCCGCGTTTTGACACGGCTGATCTCACCGGCGCCGATCTGCGCGGCGCGGTGGTGGAGGGCGTCGATTTCTCCAGCAGCATTTTCACCAAGGTGAATATTTCCGGTGCCGATCTGCGGCAATGCACCGGCATGAACACGAAACGCTGAAAACGGCGGGGCCTGCGCGATGACCGTGCTGCTCGATCCTGGCCTGGGCTATACCGACAAGCGCCTGGCCGAGTTGCATCGCCTGTGGCGCGATAAGCAGGCCTTACGCGGCGCCTTGCCGGGCCGGGCCGATTTCACGCCTGTTGAAATGCGCGCCTTCATCACCGATCTCTACATGGTGGATGTGTTGCCGGGCCTTGTGCCCGGCGCGGCGGCGCGGTTCCGCTATCGCCTGATCGGCACGGAGATCACCGGGCGCACCGAGCGCGATGTCACCGGGCGCTATTTCGATGAAGTCTACCCGGCCGAGACACTGGAGAATTTCTCCGCCAGCTTCCATTGGATCACGCGTCACAAGCTGCCCTTGCGCTCCTACGGCACAATGGATTTTTCCAATAAGGGATTTCTGGCTTTCGAGGCCCTGGAAGTGCCTCTCGCCAGCAATGGTGCCGAGGTGGATATCATCCTCGGGGTGCTGGCATTACCAGCCGGGCAATAACAGCCCGGCGGGTTCTTCGGGTTGTTTGCGCTTCAGGCTTCGAAATGCTGCCAGTTGACGCGGCCAAGCGGCATATCCTTGAGCTTGTCCACAAACGGCTTGGCGCCGATATAGGTCGGCGAGAGGCTGACGCCCTGGGCGACCAGCACCAAATCGCTGCGGCCGAGTTTCTGCTGGAAAGCTGACATGGAGCGCTGCGCCATCTCCGGCGTCGCAATCCCGGCTTCAGCCACCATGATCAGGGTGACCACCTTGCCGTCGATCTGGAAATTCGCGAACGGATATTTTTGCGCCATGACCCCTCCCGGAATGCGGGACGTATGCGTATCGTATCTCTCTTTCCGCTTACGTCCAGGGGTAATCTGACGCATTGTGACTAAAATATGGTTAATTGCATGCAATAAAATCTTTATGCCCCCCACTTTTGAACAGGGTGGGGGTTCTTTTGGACGAGGCCGGGGTCAGCGCGGCAGGAAAATGAAATTGAAGACGTAATCCGCCCGGGCCGCCGGATGGCGGTGGTTGGCTTCCGGGTCCAGCCGGGAAAACGGCGTCAGCTGGCCATGGCGCAGGGCAAAGGCGGCATAGCCCAGCGCCTCCACCTCGGCCACCATGGTCTCAATCGGCTTGCGTGTATGCGCCTCTTCCATTTCGATCACCAGCACCGGGCGATCACGCTGGATCAGGGCGGCGGCACCGCTCAAAACCTCGGCCTCGAAGCCCTCCACATCGATCTTGATGAAGCCGATGGGCGGCAGGCCGCAATCATCCAGTTTTTTCGCCGGCACGCGCACACTGCCATATTGCGCGCCCACCTTCTCGGCATTCAGCGAGCCACCCTGGTTAGAATAGCCCTTGCGGCCCAGCGGAATGCGCAATTCCGCCTCGCCCGAGGCATCGGAGGCGGCGATCTGCCAGGCTTCGGCATTGGCCGGCTTGCAGCGGGCCAGCACCTTGAAGGGCTTCGGATTGGGCTCCAACGCGAAGACCTTGGGGCAATGCCGGGCCAGCATCCAGGTCCACACACCCTTGTTGGCGCCCACATCCAGGGCAGCGCGGGCGGGATCGATCAGGAAGGGCACCAAAGCCAGTTCGCGTTCACCGCGGCGCAGCTCTTTCCATACCCGGTAGCGGATATAGAGGCTGCCCGGAATCAGGGCATATTTCAGCTTTTCTTCGAGGGTGGAGGGTGGTTCCCAGGCCATGCGCAGGTCCCTAAAGGGCGCTGGTGCTGCCGGACAGGATTGAACTGTCGACCTCGTCATTACCAATGACGTGCTCTACCACTGAGCTACGGCAGCGCGCCGGCTGAAAACGGCGCGGAAAGTGCCACAGCCCTCCCCGTGATGCAAGCACCCGGACGGTTAAAACACCCGCCCTGCACTTGACCCGCCAGAACAACGGTTTATGCAGGGATTTAGTAAACAAAGCGTTGGAGTGCCGCGTGGCGTCAAAAGTTGAAATCGAGCGTAAATTCCTGGTCGCCGATCCCGGCATTGTTGCCGGCTTGGGCGGTCGCCGCCTGCTGCAGGGCTATTTCGGCCGCATCGGCGCGTTTCATTTGCGCCTGCGCTTGGTGGGCCAGGAGGCTTGGGTAACACTGAAAAGCGATGCACCAGGCATCGCGCGGCAGGAATATGAGGCATCGATCCCGCCGGCTCTGGCCGCCAGGCTGCTGGGGGATTGCCCGGCGCGGCACAAGATAGAGAAAATCCGCTACCGCCTGCGCGCTGGTGGTCAGGACTCACCCCTGCCGAACGATCCGCCACTGACCTGGGAGATCGACCATTTCCTGGGCCGCCATGAAGGGCTCTGGCTGGCCGAGATCGAACTCAACCGCGCCGACCGCCTGTTGGACCTGCCGGCCTGGCTGGGAGCGGAGGTGACCGACAACCCGGCCTACCGCAATGCTAGCCTGGCTGAGGCACCCCAGGGGCCGGCTGTGCTGGACCCGGAATTGCGGGGCCATATCGCTGCCCTGGGCCCGTTTGTATAAGCCCGGGAAATTTGTATAACCGGGGCATGACCCATCTGACCGAGGAAACCAAGGCGAGGCACCAGGAAGAGCGCGAGCGCCTGGCCACGCAGCTGCGCGCCAACCTGGCGCGGCGCAAGCAGCAGGGGCGCGGCCGCGATGAAGCGGCAGCGGCGGCAGGGATGGGACTTGAGGATTCGAGTGGCAACGAGGAAACGCGCTGATGTCGGTGATGAGTGATATCTGGATTCGCGACATGGCGCGCCAGCACGGCATGATCGAGCCGTTCGTGGAGGCGCAGAAGCGCGAAGGCACCATTTCGTTTGGCCTGTCCTCCTATGGCTACGATGCGCGCGTGGCCCGCGAATTCAAGATTTTCACCAATGTGAACAGCGCCGTCGTCGATCCGAAGCAATTCTCGCCGGAATCCTTCGTTGATCGCGACACCGATGTCTGCGTCATTCCGCCCAATTCCTTCGCGCTGGCGCGCACGGTGGAATATTTCCGCATCCCGCGCGATGTGCTGGTGATCTGCTTAGGGAAAAGCACCTATGCCCGCTGCGGCATCATCGTGAATGTGACGCCGCTGGAGCCGGAATGGGAAGGCCATGTGACGCTGGAATTCTCCAACACCACACCGCTGCCGGCCAGGATCTATGCCAATGAGGGCGCCTGCCAGTTTCTGTTCCTCAAGGGCGACCAGCCCTGCGAGACCAGCTACAAGGACCGCGCCGGCAAATATATGGGCCAGCGCGGCGTCACGCTGCCCAAGCTGTAAGACGGCCCGTTAATCCGTAAATGCGGGCCAATTCGCCCGAATTCTGCCAGAATTATCCCTTATCACCGCACCCGCATCGCGTCCGCCCCCTGGCCCGTCCGGCTGGCAATGGCGGGGGGGATGCGTTAGATAATGCGGAAAATCGGCCTCAATTCTTGCGTCCGCTGCCATGCGGACCTGTCGGGTAGCGTAGAGCATGGATCGTATCAGGTTGCGCGGCGGCAAGCCGCTTCACGGCACCATCGGCATCGGCGGCGCCAAGAATGCCGCGCTGCCGCTGATGGCGGCCAGCCTGCTGGTGCCGGAAACCCTGACACTCTCCAACGTGCCGCATCTGGCCGATATCGCCACCATGGCGCATCTGCTGCAGCAGCATGGCGTCGATGTGTCGATGGATGGCGGCAATGGCACCGCCGAGGGTCGCACGATTCATCTCAATGCCGGCAAGATCACCTCCACGCTGGCGCCCTATGATCTGGTGCGCAAGATGCGCGCGAGCGTGCTGGTGCTCGGGCCATTGCTCGCCCGCTTCGGCGAGGCGGAAGTGAGCCTGCCCGGTGGCTGCGCCATCGGCACGCGGCCGGTCGATCTGCATATCATGGGGCTCAAAGCGCTGGGCGCCGAGATCACGGTAGAGAATGGCTATATCAAGGCCAAGGCGAAAAAGGGCTTGAAGGGCGCGGTGATCCGTTTCCCGCAGGTCTCGGTGGGCGCCACGGAAAACCTGATGATGGCGGCTACGCTGGCCGAGGGCACCACCATCCTGGAAAACGCCGCGCGCGAACCGGAGATTTCCGATCTGGCGCAATGCCTGGTGGCGATGGGCGCGGAGATTGAGGGCATCGGCAGCGAGCATCTCACCATCCAGGGCAAGACCGGGCTGCATGGCGCCACGCATAAGATCGTGCCGGATCGCATTGAAATCGGCACTTATCTCGCGGCCGTCGCCATCTGCGGCGGCAAAGTGGAATTGACCGGCGCGCGGCTCGACCTGATCGATGCGGTGGCGGAGAAGCTGATCGAGGCGGGCTGTAAGATTGAAGCGACGCCGCGCGGAATCTCGATTGCGCGCAACGGCGCGCGGCTCAAGGGCGTCGATTTCCAGACTCAGCCCTATCCGGGTTTCCCCACCGACATGCAGGCGCAGGTGATGTCGATCATGGCGGTGGCCGAAGGCGCCTCGATGATCACCGAAACAATTTTCGAGAACCGCTTCATGCATGTGCCCGAACTCACCCGCATGGGCGCCAATATCGTGGTGCATGGCTCCTCGGCCCTGGTGCGCGGCGTGAAGGAGTTGACCGGCGCGCCGGTGATGGCCACCGATCTGCGCGCCTCGGTCTCGCTGGTGCTGGCCGGCCTTGCCGCCGAAGGTGAAACCATCGTCAACCGCGTCTATCACCTGGATCGCGGCTATGAGCGGCTGGAAGAGAAGCTCGCTGCCTGCGGCGCCGATATCGAACGGCTCAAGGGATGAGCAAGCTGACGCCGCTGCGCCTGCGCGCCGAGGATGCCGAGGATATCACGGTGCTCTCGGCTTGCCTGCAGGATGCCACGGTGACGCTGGCCGACATCGCCTGGCAGCCCAAGCAGCGCCGCTTCACCTTGCTGCTCAGCCGCTTCCGCTGGGAAGACGAGCTGAAGCGGACGGGCGCCAAATTCATCGGCGGCAAGCCGCATTTCCGTAGCCAGGCCGGCCTGCATTTTGATGGTGTGCTGCGGGTGCAGCGGCAGAATCTGGATGCCGCCAAGCCCAACCAGCCGCTGGAACTGCTCTCCATCCTGGCCGAAGCTGGGGCGGAAGCGCCCGCCGCCAGTCTCACCCTGGTCTTCGCCGGGGGTGGCGCGATCCGCCTGGATGTGGAATGCATTGCCGCCGAATTGCAGGATCTCGGCGCGCCCTATCCGGTGCGCCGGGTCCCGAAACACAAGACTGACGACGCCTTATGACCCCGCCGACTGATTCCACCCTCGTGATGGCTCTGCCCAAAGGCCGCATCCTCAAGGAAGCGCTGCCGCTGCTGGCGCGCGCCGGTATCATCCCTGAGCCGGAATTCGACGACGACAATAGCCGCAAGCTGCGCTTCGCCACCAATCAGCCGGGGCTGGAGCTGATCCGGGTGCGCAGCTTCGATGTCGCCACCTTTGTCGCTTTCGGCGCCGCCCGGCTCGGCATCGCCGGCAATGATGTGCTGATGGAATTCGATTACCCGGAAATCTACGCGCCGCTCGATCTTGGCATCGGCCGCACGCGGCTATCGGTGGCCGAGCCGGCGGAATTGTCGCAGGCCGACGATCCGCGGCGCTGGAGCCATGTGCGCGTGGCGACGAAATACCCGCATGTGACGCAGCAGTATTTCGCCAAGCGCGGCGTGCAGGCGGAATGCATCAAGCTGAACGGCGCCATGGAACTGGCGCCCACGCTAGGCCTGTGTCGCCGCATCGTCGATCTGGTTTCCACCGGAGCCACGCTGAAGGCCAATGGCCTGGTGGAAGTGGAAGTGATCGCTGAAGTCACGTCGCGCCTGGTGGTGAACCGGGCGGCGCTGAAAACCCGGCCCACCGAAGTGGGCGGCTGGATCGAACGCATCCGCGAGGTGGTCGATGCCGGTTGAACTGAATGACCGCGATGCGGATTTCACCCCCCGCTTCAACGCGCTGGTGCAGGCCAAGCGCGATGCCGAGGCGGATGTGGGCTCGATTGCCGCCGGCATCATCGCCGATGTGCGCAAGCGCGGCGATGCCGCTTTGCATGAGCTGAATGCCAAGTTCGACCGCGTTGATTCCGCCAAGCTTGGTCTCGCCATTTCAAAGACTGAGATGGATGCTGCCGCAGCCCAGGTGGACAGGGCGACGATGGCGGCGCTGGAATTGGCTGCCGAACGCATCCGCGCCTTCCATGCCCGCCAGCAGCCGAGCGATGATTTCTTCACCGATGCTGAAGGCGTGAAGCTCGGCCATCGCTGGACGCCGCTGGATGCCGTGGGCCTCTATGTGCCGGGCGGCAAGGCGGCTTACCCGTCTTCGGTGCTGATGAATGCCTTGCCCGCCGTGGTGGCCGGCGTGCAGCGCATCGCCGTCTGCGTACCCACGCCAGGCGGCGAACTCAATCCCCTGGTGATGGCGGCGCTGAAGCTGGCCGGCATCACCGAAGCCTATCGCCTGGGCGGCGCCCAGGCCGTGGCGGCGCTGGCCTATGGCACGGAATCAATCGCGCCGGTGGATAAGATCACCGGCCCCGGCAATGCCTATGTGGCGGCAGCCAAGCGCCAGGTCTTTGGCCAGGTGGGTATCGACAACCCGGCCGGCCCCTCGGAAATCCTGGTGGTGGCCGATGCGCAGAATGATCCGGCCTGGATCGCCGCCGATCTGCTCAGCCAGGCCGAGCATGACGAAGTGGCGCAATCGGTGCTGATCACTGACGATGCCGCCTTTGCCGCGAAGGTGCGCGAGGCGGTAGCGGCGCAATTGGCCAGGATGCCGCGCGGCAATATCGCAGCGGCCAGCTGGGCCAATTTCGGCGCCCTGATCACCGTGGCCGATATGACTGCTGCCCCGGCGCTGATCAACCGCATCGCGCCCGAGCATCTGGAACTGGCGATTGCCCGGCCGCATGACTTTGCCAAGGCAGTGCGCCATGCCGGCGCCATCTTCCTCGGCCGCCACACGCCGGAAGCTATCGGCGATTATGTGGCCGGGCCGAACCATGTGCTGCCCACGGCGGGTGCGGCGCGCTTCGCCTCGGGCCTCAACCTGCTAGATTTCATGAAGCGCACGACTTTGGTCGAATGCGATGCGGCGTCGCTGGCCAGGATCGGCCCGGCAGCGGCGAAACTCGCCGAGGCCGAGGGCTTGCACGCCCATGGGCTTTCCGTGACGATCCGCTTGCCCTGACCAACGCCACCGAGGCCCCGCGCCGCGATGACCCAGAAGCCCCTGCCTGCCACCCACCGCCTTGTCGATGTGCAGCTCGATGAGCGCACGCTGGTGCGCCGCAGCCCCGATATCGAGCATGAACGCAAGGTGGCGATTTTCGATCTGCTGGAGCAGAACGTGTTCTCGCCCATCGGCAGCCACGAGAACCAGGGGCCGTTCACGCTGTTTCTCGGCATCGAGGAAAACCGCCTGGTCTTCGATATCCGCGATGCCGAAACCTTGCCGCTGGGCAAGATCATCCTGGCTTTGTCACCCTTCCGCCGCATCGTGAAAGATTACTTCGAAATCTGCGAAAGCTATTTCGACGCCATCAAGACCGCCACGCCGTCAAAGATCGAGACCATCGATATGGCTCGGCGCGGTGTGCATAACGAGGGGTCCACGCTGCTCATGGAGCGCCTGAAGGGCAAGATCGATACCGATTTCGATTCTGCCCGCCGGCTCTTCACCCTGATCTGCGTCTTGCATATCCGGAGCTGACGAACGTGGAAGGCGCCCCCGGCAGCGTGCTGTTCTGTTGCACCATGAACAGCATCCGCTCCCCGATGGCCGAGGGTATTCTGAAGAGCCTGTTTCCGCGCCAGGTGTTTGTTGATTCCGCCGGCCTGCGCAAAGGGGATCGCGATCCGATCGCCGCCGAGGTGATGGATGAGATCGGGCTGGACATCACCAAGCACCGGCCCAAGACCTTCGATGACCTGGAAGACTCCTCCTTCGATCTGATCATCACGCTGTCGCCGGAAGCGCATCACCGCGCGCTGGAGATGACCCGCACCATGGCCTGCGAGGTGGAATTCTGGAACACCTTCGATCCCTCCATCGTGGAAGGCAGCCGCGAGCAGAAGCTGCAGGCCTACCGCGATGTGCGTGACACCCTGCTGGCCCGCATCCGCAAGCGTTTCCCGCGCTTCGGCACCCAGGGCGGGTGAGGACAATAGTGTCGCGGATTAAAGTAAGTCGTCACCCTCGGGCCTGACCCGAGGGTCCATCTTCTGGTGCCGCCCGCTTCATCATATTCTTGCCATGATCGCTTGCTATCTCAGCCCGAGTTTCCTCAGGAGATCATCCATGCGTATCGCAACCCTCGCCCTCATCCTGGCGCTTTTTGCCCATCCGATTCAGGCCCAGCCGGCGCCGCGCGGGCCGGAGGCCGGCACCATCCTGAGCCTGACCGAGGCCGCCGAGCGCGAGGTGACGCCTGATCTTTTGCGCGCCCGGCTCAGCGCCGAAGCCACCGCCGACAGCGCCGCCAAGGCGCAAGCCTTGGTGAATGCGGCGCTGGAAAAGGCCGTGGCCAAGGCCAAGGCGGCCGGCCTGCAGGTAACCACCGGCGGTTACAATACCTGGGAAGAGCAGCAGCGTGGCCCTGATGGCAAGCTTGTGGGCACGGCACGCTGGCGCGCCACCGGGCTGTTCAGCATCGTGGCCAAGGATAATGCCAAGCTGCTGCAGACCGCCGGTGCCTTGCAGGGTGATGGCCTGCTGCTGCAGGGCCTGGGCTTTGAGATTTCCCGCGAACTGTATCGCAGCCTGGAGGATGACCTGACCAAGGAGGCGCTGGCCCGGCTGAAGATGCGCGCTGAGCTGGCCGCTGCCGCCCTGGGCCAGCGCTTCAATGGCTGGAGCCAGGTGCGGATCGGTGGCGGTGCCGTGCCGCAGCCGCGCATGATGCTGATGGCGATGCAGGCCAAGGCGATGGCGGCGCCGGTGGCCGAACCAGGCACCCAGACGGTCAGCCTCACTGTCGAAGGTGAGGCGCGGTTACAATAAAATGTGAAGCCCTTGGGTTGCACTGGAATATGCCGTTATAGTTGCGGCAGGAGATTTCAGCCACGCCACCCTTGAGGCCAGTCTTGACCGCAGCGCCGCTCCCGCCGAACGAGGCCGCCCGTCTGGCAGCGCTGAATGCCTATGGCGTGCTCGATACGCCGTTTGATGCGCGCTTCGACCGCATTGCCTCGCTCGCCGCCCGCCTGCTCGGCATGCCCATCGGCCTTGTCACCCTGGTGGATGCGCGGCGGCAATGGTTCAAGGCGCAGCATGGCCTGGATGGGCTGCGTGAGACGCCGCGCGACGTTGCCTTCTGTGCCCATGCCGTGGCGTCGGGTGAATTCCTGGAAGTGTCTGATGCCGCCGCCGATAGCCGCTTTGCCGATAATCCATTGGTCACCGGCGATCCTGGCATCCGGTTCTATGCCGGCGCGCCGCTGATCGATCCGGAAGGTTTCGCGCTCGGCACGCTCTGTGTCATTGATCGCCAGCCGCGCATCCTTACCGATGCTGAACGCGCCCAGCTCAACGATCTCGCCGCCGTGGCCCTGGATGCCTTGCTGCTCGACCGCGCCCGCCATGAAGCGGAAGCCGCGCGCCAGCAGGCGGAATTCGCCAACCGCTCCAAGAGCAACTTCCTCGCCTTCATGAGCCATGAATTGCGCACGCCGTTGAACGCGGTGATCGGCTTTGGCGAATTGATGGGCGCCGAGCCTTTCGGGCCACTCGGTTCGCCGCGCTACAAGCATTATGCCAGCATGATCGTGGAGGGCGGCCAGCATCTGCTGGAAGTGATCAACGCCATCCTGGATATGAGCCGCATTGAATCCGGCAAATTCGTCATCGAACGCCAGCCACTGGTGCTGGCCGATGAAGTAGCCGCCGTGCTCAGCCTGGTGCGGGTGCAGGCCGATAGCAGCAATGTGGCGCTGGAGACCGGCCCCGGCCTGGCTGATATCCCGGAGGTGCAGGCTGATCGCGCGGCTTTGCGCCAGGTGTTGCTCAACCTGCTTGGCAATGCGCTGAAATTCACCCCGCCGGGTGGCTCGGTGCGCGTGGATGGCGGCAGTGAGGGCGGTTTTGCCCGGCTCAGCATCAGCGATACCGGCGTGGGCATCGCGGCCGAGGATCTGCGGCGCTTGGGCGAGCCCTTCTACCAGTCCGGCCCCGTCATGGCGCGCCGGGCGGAGGGTAGCGGGCTGGGGCTCGCCATCTCCAAGCAGCTCGTCTCGCTCCATGGCGGCAAGGTGGAGATCGAGAGCGAACTGGACCATGGCACCACCGTGACCATCACCTTGCCCCTGGGTTGATCCCTTGGGCTGATCAGGGGTTGGGCCAAAGCGGCCAGCCCAGATAATCCCCCGCCCGGCTTGATTTTCCTGGGCTTTGGACGCATGTTCTGCCCCGTTCGCGCCAATTGTGGCCATTTTTGCCGCAAAATCCCTGGCGCGGAGCGGATTTAGATCGAAAAGAGGGCTGATGGCCAAGGAAGAATTGCTGGAATTTCCCGGCGTTGTGTTGGAATTGCTGCCCAATGCGATGTTCCGGGTGAAGCTTGAGAATGACCACGAATTGCTCGCCGTCACCTCGGGCAAGATGCGCAAGAACCGCATTCGCGTGCTGGCCGGCGACAAGGTCATGGTGGAGATGACTCCCTATGACCTGAGCAAGGGCCGCATCACCTTCCGCTTCAAGTAAATCCTGCCATGCCGCCGCTTGTGCTCGCCTCGGCGTCGCCCAGGCGGCTGGCATTGCTGGCCCAGATCGGCGTGGCGCCCCAGGCGGTGCTGCCGGCCGAACTCGACGAAACCCCGCTCCCTGGTGAAATTCCGCGCCTGCTGGCCCGCCGTCTGGCGGCCGCCAAGGCTGCCTCCGTGGCCGCCGCGCTGCCTGAAGGCCTGGGCCCCGATGCCCTGGTGCTGGCCGCCGATACCGTGGTGGGTCTGGGCCGCCGCATCCTGCCCAAGGCCGAAACCCCTGAAGAAGTGGCCGCCTGCCTTAAGCTGCTGTCTGGCCGCCGCCACCGGGTGTTGACCGGGCTTTGCCTGATCGGGCCGGGGGGCAAAAAAGCCCAGCGCGTGGTGGAAACCGCGGTGCAGTTCAAGCGCCTCTCGGACGCCGAGATCGCCGGCTATGTGGCTGCTGGCGAGGGCATCGGTAAGGCCGGCGGCTATGCAATCCAAGGCAAGGCCGACCTCTTCGTCACCCAGCTTCAGGGCGGCTATTCCAACGTGGTGGGCCTGCCGCTGCACGAGACCGCCGCCCTGCTGGCCGGCTTTGGCTATCCCTTGTGGCCTCCCGCAGAATCTCCGGGTATATAAGGTAGGCATGGCGAACGAACTGCTGATCGATGTCGGCCTCACCGAGACCCGCGTCGCGCTGGTTGAGGAAGACCGGCTGGTGCATCTCGACCTGGAACGCCCCGACCGCGATTCCGCGCTCGGCGCGATTTTCCTCGGCCGCGTGCGTCTGATCGAGCCCGGCCTGCAGGCCGCCTATATCGATATCGGCCTGGCCCGCGATGGCTTCCTCAATGCCAGCGACTTGGCGCCCGATCCGGATAAAGATGCCGAGGGCGATGCGGAACGCCCGATCGAGCAGCGCCTGGCCGAAGGCGATACCATCCTGGTGCAGGTGATCCGCGATCCGGTGGGTGAGAAGGGCGTGAAGCTGACCGCGCGGCCCAGCCTGCCCGGCCGCTTCCTCTCGCTCACCCCCTATGACCATCGCGTGCGGGTGAGCAAGCGCATCAATGAAGATGCCGAGCGCATGCGCTTGGCCGCCATGCTGCAAAGCCTGCTGGCTTTGGGCGAGAATACCCCGGTGCAGGTGAGCCTGCGGCTGCAGCGCAAGATGGGCGAACGCCGCGTGGGCAAATCGGCCGCCGGCAGCGCTGAACGCCGCGCCGAGGATAAGCGCAAGCCGATGGGTTGCCTGGTGGATGCGGCGGCCGAGAAGGCCGAGCAGGAGGCGCTGGCCACCGATCTGCAGCGCCTGCGCGCACGCTGGATCGCCATTGAAGAACGCCGCTCCAAGGCTACGGCGCCGGCAGAACTCTGGCGCGAAATGGGCCCGGTGGGCCGGGCTTTGCGCAACCATGTGGGCGCCAAGCTGGATACCATCCGGGTGAATGACGCGCGCGGCTTTGCTGAGGCGCGCGCCTGGCTGTTCGAGCATGCACCGGAACTGGTGGGTAAGCTGGAGCGCTATGACGAGCCCGGCGCGCTGTTTGAACTCTTCGAGATCGAGAGCGATATCGACAGCGCGCTGTCGCGCAAGGTGGTGCTGCCCTCGGGCGGCGCGCTGTATTTCGGCGAAACCGAAGCGCTCACCGCCATCGATGTGGATATCGCCAAGGGGGCGCGGCGCGGCAGTGATTTTGATGAACTGGCATTGCGCATCAATCTTGATGCGGCTGAGGAAATCGCTCGCCAATTGCGCCTGCGCGGCATCGGCGGGATCATCGTGATCGATTTCCTGCATATGGCGTCCTCGGCCTATCGCGCCCAGGCGGTGAATGCTTTGCGCAAGGCGTTGGCCCGCGATCCGGCGCCGGTGAAGGTGCTGGGCATGTCGGCTTTGGGCCTGGTGGAAATGACGCGCAAGCGCATCGGTGAATCGCTCAGCATCCGGCTGTTTGAATCCTGCCCCACCTGCGATGGCGATGGCCGCATCCCCTCATTGCCGGCGGTGCAGGCCGAACTGATCCGCCGCGCCATGGCCGAAGCCGCCATGAGCCCGCGCGGCAGCCGCTTCGAGATCGCCTGCGCCCCCGATGTGGCCGCCCTGTTCGATACCGCCCTGCTGGCCCAGCTGTAGCGCCGGCTCGGCGCCCATGTGGGCGTGAAGCCTGACCCGGCCCGCAAGCGCGAGGTTTTCAGTATCGACCGGGTGAATTGAGCCCATGGCGGCCAAACCCTGCCCGATCTGCGGCAAAAGCCTAATTGAAGCCGGGCCGGAAGCCACCGCCGCCACCAAGCACCGGCCCTTCTGCTCCAGCCGCTGCAAGGATGTGGATTTGCACCGCTGGCTCACCGGCCGCTACGCCATTCCGGCGGTGGAACAGGACGATTCCGACGCGACGGAAGCGGAGTCTGATGGCGACAGGACGTTGCATTAACGGCCTTGTTAAGCCTTTGAAAACCTTAATGCCCATGTGTTGCTTTTTTGCATCATTTATCGCAAAAAGAGTGGCGCGGGCGGTCAAAGCCGCCGCCCGGGCTGTGGAATCGGCAATTAGTCTTGCCTGCGCCCGCTGAATCCCCGATAAGTTCAAGGCTATAAAGCAGTAAGAGGTCGTAAGACACATGCTCGCAGCCCCGAAGTTCAATGGGTGGAAGAAATTCGCCCTGGTCAGTGTTTGTGCGTTCGGCCTGCTGGCCGGTTGCGCCTCAGGTGGTTCCAGCGGCAGTACGGCCGCCGCCAAGCCGGAAGTCGACGCGATCAACGATCCGTTCGAGCCGGTGAATCGCGCCATCCTGGAATTCAACAAGATCGTCGATCACTTCATCCTGAAGCCGGCCTTGCTGACCTATCAGCTGGTGCCGCCGCCGATCCGCGATGGCGTGCATAACGCCCTGGTGAATCTGAAGGGTCCGATTATCTTCGCCCATGACCTGCTGCAGGGCGAAACCAGCCGCGCTGGCGATACCGCCGCGCGCTTCGCCATCAATTCCACCGTTGGCCTGCTCGGTATCTGGGATCCGGCCGATAAGTGGTTCGGCATTCCGCTCCATACGGAAGATGCCGGCCAGACTTTGGCGGTCTGGGGCGTGGGCGAAGGCCCGTTCCTGATGCTGCCGCTGCTGGGTCCATCCAACCCGCGTGACCTGGTGGGCGTCGCCGTCGATTCGGCCGCCGATCCGTTCAACTGGTATGCCCGCAACGTGGACAAGGATGGCTTCATCTATGCCCGCCTGGGTCTGACGGTGATGGATACCCGCGATGAAGTTGGCGGCACGCTGGATGCGCTGGAGCGCACCTCGCTGGACTTCTACGCCTCGCTGCGCACCATCTATCGCCAGCGCCGCGCGGACGAGATCAAGAACCGTCCCACCACGCAGAAGCTGACCGCGCCGAGCGTCAGCATGGCTGCCAAGGATGACGAGATCGAGACCAAGCCGGCCATCAAGTAAGGCTGTTTGCACCATCATGAAAAAGGCGCCTCAGGGCGCCTTTTTTGTTGTCTCGCATTGTTTCGTCATCCTCGCGCCCATTTCAGGTATCAGCAAAAAATGGGATTCCCGCTTGCGCGGGAATGACACAGTGGTTTGGCTCAGACCTTGAACCAGCTTGGATCGGCCTGGGCCGCGAGGGCCGCGATGGCCGGGCGGCGCATGCGGTAGGGCAGCCAGCTCTGGCGCTCATCCTTCATATGTGTGATGTCGAGCCGGTGATAGAAATCCCGCGTCGGATTCCAATCCAGCACATTCAGATCCACGCGCGGGCAGTTGCGCGCATGGGCGATGGCCGCGATGGCCGTGATCAATTGTCGCCCCAGGCCATGGCCGCGCGCGCTTTCCAGCACGAACAAATCTTCGATATAGATGCCGGCGCGGCCCTCCCAGGTGGAGTAATTGTGAAAGTAGAGCGCGAAGCCGACGGGCGCGCCGTCGAGTTCGGCGATCAGCGCTTCAAAGCGCTTGGGCTCATTGAAGCCATCGCGCAGGATATCGGCTTCCGTCAGCTTCACGCTGCTGGCGGGTTCCTTCTCATAGGCGGCGAGCGCCTGCACCAGCATCACGATGGCACCGGCATCTGCTTTGGTGGCTTCGCGGATCACACTCCGACTCATGCGGTTTTCCCTTTGGGCAGAGCGGCGAGCAACGTCTCGCCAAACAGACGGAATTCCTTAGCGCGTTGCGTGCCGCGGCGCCAGACCAAGCCGATCTGGCGCGACGGCGCGGCATTGCCGGCGCCGCCCAGCGGGCGCGATACCACATCGGTGCCGCGCAGGATGCCGGCGCTCAAGGCCAGCTCGGGTAGCAGCGTCACGCCCAGGCCGTTATCCACCATCTGCACCAGGGTATGCAGGCTGGTGGCGCCCACGCTCTCGCGCCGCGCCGGGCGCGGCAACTGGCAGGCATCCAGCGCATGGTCGCGCAGGCAATGGCCGTCTTCCAGCAGCAGCAGGGATTCGCCCTGCAGCGACGGCAGCGGGATGATATCGGCCTTGGCCAGCGGGTGATCCTCGCGGCAGGCGAAGCGGAAGGCGTCGTCAAACAGCGGCATGGTCTCCACCGCGCGGGCCTCGATCGGCAGCGCCAGCAGCAGCAAATCCAGCTTGCCGCTCTCCAGTTGCTGCACCAGGCGGTCAGTCAGATCCTCGCGCAGAAACAGTTTCAGCTTTGGCCAACGCCGGCGCAAACCGCGCAGCACGCGCGGCAGCAGGAAGGGGCTGATGGTGGGGATGACGCCCAGATTGAGCGGCCCGGCCAACGGCTCGGATGCGGCGCGGGCGAGTAAAACCATCTCCTCGCCCTGGGCGATCAACTCGCGGGCACGGGCCGCCATCACACTGCCGAGTGGCGTGAGCACCACCTTGCGCTTGGTCCGGTCGACCAATTTGGCGTCGAGCTGGTTTTCCAGCTCCTGGATTCCGGCCGAAAGCGTTGATTGCGTAACCGAACAGGCATCAGCGGCTTTGCCGAAATGCTTGGTTTCAGACAAAACAACCAAATATCTCAATTGCTTAAGGCTTGGCAGGTTTATCATCGATGAATCCGATTAGTGTAACGAATTTAATCCGTTTGAACGATCTTATAATCATTCTTATCTTCCTGGTCAAGGGAACGGGTCACCCCGCTCCCGACCGCCCCAAACCGCAACACCCCCGGGGAACGGGGGCCTAAACCAGGAGAGAAGACCCATGCTGACCGTTGGCGATAATTTCCCCCAGTTCAACCTCAAGGCCGTGGTGTCCACCGACATCAAGAACGCCTTCACCGACATTTCCAACACCACCGACAAGGGCAAGTGGAAGATCGTGTTCTTCTGGCCGAAGGATTTCACCTTCGTCTGCCCGACCGAGATCGCCGCCTTCGGCAAGCTGAATGGCGACTTCAATGACCGCGACGCGGTGGTCTATGGCGTGTCGACCGATTCTGAGTTCGTGCATCTGGCCTGGCGCCAGAACCATGCCGATCTGAAGACCCTGCCCTTCCCGATGCTGGCCGATATCAAGCGCGAGCTGAGCCAGAATCTGGGCGTGCTGGACAAGAATGAAGGCGTTGCGCTGCGCGCCACCTTCATCGTCGATCCGGAAGGCATCATCCGCTTCGCCTCGGTGAACGACCTCTCGGTCGGCCGCAACCCGGCGGAAGTGCTGCGCGTGCTCGACGCGCTGCAGACCGACGAGCTTTGCCCCTGCAACTGGCAGAAGGGCGAAGAGGTTCTGAAGCCGGCCGCCTAAGCGGCAATCTAGCCAACCCCCGCCGCCGCACTCAGCGGAGGACGCGGCGGGGGATCCTCTCAAGGAGATAGACCATGTCCATCGAAGATCTGAAGAACCGCCTGCCGGAATACGCCAAGGACCTGAAGCTCAATCTCTCCACTCTGGTGAGTGAGCAGGGCCTGACCGCGCAGCAGCGCGCCGGCACCTTCGTCGCCACCGCCTTGGCCGCGCGCGAACCCAGCGTGATCCGCGCCGTGCTGGCCGAATTCGGCCCGCAATTGAGCCCGGAAGCCTTGGGCGCCGCCAAGGCCGCCGCCGCGATCATGAGCATGAACAACATCTACTATCGCTTCGTGCACATGATGGGCGACCAGAGCGCCTACAAGACTATGCCGGCCAAGCTGCGCATGAACGTGATCGGCAAGCCCGGCGTTGAGCGCGTGGATTTCGAACTCTGGTCGCTCGCCGTCTCGGCCATCAATGGCTGCGGCATGTGTGTGGAATCCCATGAACATGAATTGCGCAAGGCGGGCCTGGAAGCCGACAAGGTGCAGGCTGCGGTGCGTATCGCTGCCACCATCCATGCCGTGGCCGTGACGCTGGAGGGTGAGGCCGCCCTTGGTGATGCTGCCCTGGCCAATGCTGCTTAAGTCGCAGCCGATCATCCAAGCGTATAATAGCTGATCATCCCCGACTGGGTATGATCCGGGGCGTCGCCAAGGTGCGGCGGCGCCCCAAAGCGCCCTCTTGCCGTGAAAGAAGAGCCCCATGTCCGATCCGAAAACGCTGACCACCAATGCCGGTATTCCCGTTGCCGACAATCAGAACAGCCTCACCGCCGGCCCGCGCGGTCCGCTGTTGGTGCAGGATTGGCAGCTCTTTGAGAAGCACGCGCATTTCAACCGCGAGCGGATTCCTGAGCGCGTGGTGCATGCCAAGGGCTCGGCCGCCTATGGCACTTTCACGGTGACGCATGACATCACCAAGTATACCAAGGCGAAAATTTTCGCCGAAGTAGGCAAGCAGACCGAAGCCCTGCTGCGCTTCTCCACCGTGGCTGGCGAGCGCGGCGCCGCCGATGCCGAGCGCGATGTGCGCGGCTTCGCGGTGAAATTCTATACCGAGGAGGGCAACTGGGATCTGGTGGGTAACAACACGCCGGTCTTCTTCGTGCGCGATCCCTATAAGTTCCCGGATTTCATCCATACGCAAAAGCGTGATCCCAAGAGCAACCTGCGCAATCCCACCGCGCAATGGGATTTCTGGTCCTTGAGCCCGGAAAGCCTGCATCAGGTGACGATCCTGTTTTCTGATCGCGGCCTGCCGCGCAGCTATCGTCATGTCGATGGCTTCGGCAGCCATACCTACAGCTTCATCAATGCCGCCAATGAGCGCGTTTGGGTGAAGTTCCACTTCAAGACCCAGCAGGGGATCAAGACGATCTCTGGCGCCGAGTCCGATGCGCTGATCGGTGCCGACCGCGAAAGCCATCAGCGCGATCTGTTCGAGGCCATCGAGCGCGGCGAGTATCCGCGCTGGAATGTGAAGGTGCAGATCATGACCGAGGCGCAGGCGACGCAGACCGCCTATGATCCCTTCGACCTCACCAAGGTGTGGCCGCACAAGGATTTCCCGCTGATCGATGTGGGTGTGCTGGAGCTGAACCGCAACCCGGAAAACTACCATGCCGAAGTGGAGCAATCCGCTTTCAGCCCGGCTAATGTGGTGCCCGGCATCAGCCATAGCCCGGACAAGATGCTGCAATTCCGCATCTTCTCCTATGCTGATGCCCATCGCTATCGCCTTGGCATCAATGCCGATGCACTGCCGGTGAACAAGCCGCGCTGCCCGGTGCATAATTACAACCGCGACGGCCAGATGCGCTTCGATGGCAATGGCGGCGGCAGCCTGAACTACGAGCCGAATTCCTTTGGCGGCCCGAAGCAGGATGAACGTTTCCGCGAACCGCCGCTGCCGATCCAGGGCGCGGCCGACCGCTACGATCATCGCGCCGGCAATGATGATTACACTCAGGCCGGCAACCTGTTCCGCTTGCTGCCCAAGGATGAACGCGAGCGGCTGATGGATGCCATTGCCGGCGCCATGAGCAGCGTGCCGGAAGCCATTAAGCGCCGCCAGATCGGCCATTTCGCCAAGGCCGATCCGGCCTATGGCGCCGGTGTGGCCAAGCGCTTGGGTCTGGGCTGATTGTTTCGCTTAAGCGCGTCCGTCCGGCTCCTGGTTGTCGGGCGGGTGTGGCAAGGGCCGCCGGATCCCCCCGTCCGGCGGCCCTCAACTTTTGCGTCGCTTGACCGCGAAAGCGAACCGCGCCTCAATGGGGCATGAGCTTCCGCCTCAAGAATCTGATGCCGCCGCCCGGTCACGGTATGGCCCTGGATATGGCGCTGAGCGCGCAGATCATGCGATAAGCGGCCATGCAGGGACCGGGTGATATTCTGCTTGAGGGTCAGTTCGGCGATAGCGCCGAAGCCATCATGCTGCGGTTACGCACGCCGGAATTACAGCGTCTGCTGGAAGATTGGCGCCAGCGCGCGGTAACGCGCGGCGCTCTGCCGCGCCGTGAAGATTTCAGCCCGGAAGAACTGCGCTACATGCTGGGCCATGTGGTGTTGTTCGATGTCGTTGGCCAGCCGGCGCGCTACCGCTACCGGCTCTATGGCAGCCATTTCACCTTCGCGCGCGACTTCGATCTCACCGGCAAATTCATCGACGAGCATCCCAACCCGGATTTCGCCACGCGCGCCATCGCCAGCCTGGATCATGCCTGCCGCCTGCGCCTGCCGATTTTCGGCGCCGGGCGGATCATGCAGGCCGATGGCCGGCTGCATCATATCGAAACCCTGGCTTTGCCGCTGGCCGAGAATGGCGCGTCGCCTGATGTGGTGCTGGTGGGGCAGTATGATTATGAAATCCTGGCGCCGACCTTGCCGATGCGGGTGGCCATTTCCGATCCATCGCTGCTGCGGCCCATGATTGAGCATCCCCTGCTGCGGCAGCTTTTTGATGAATGGCAGGGTGCCGGCAGCGCGGGTCGTCTGCCGGCCCGCGCGGATTTTCCACCCGAGCGGCTGAAGCCCTGGCTTGGTCGCGTCATGCTGCTGGAGCGCGAGCCTGATTCCACGCGTCTGCGCTATCGCCTGATGGGTAGCCAACTGGCGGAGCAGCGTGGCTTCGATCTCACTGGAAAATATCTCGATGAGCATCCCGATGCGGAATTTGGCATCGCCATGAACTGGTTCGCCAGCGAAGCGATGCGGCTCAACCGGCCAGCCTGGTATAGCGGCGACGGATTCAGCCCGCGCGGCTTGTCGCTGTATATCGAAGGCGCAGCCCTGCCGCTGGCCAATGACGGCGTTGCCTGCGATACCTTGATGGTGCTGCAATTACAGCGGCCCCCTGGTTGAAGCGGCTGCCGGCTTGAAACCGCCGCTCCGCGGCCCTAGATAAACTTGGCGCCGGGACGACCCGGTTGCTTCCCGCTACCGGATGGGGACGGCCCCGTCATTACCTGATGGGGCGCAGCATGGCGTGGCTCATTCTTCTGCTGGCCGGCCTGGCCGAGATCGGCTGGGCGGTTGGCCTGAAATACACCGAGGGCTTCAGCCGGCTGGTTCCCAGCCTGCTCACCGTTGGCGCCATGATCGTCAGTCTGGCGCTGCTTGGCCTGGCACTGAAAAGCCTGCCGCTCGGCACGGCTTACGCGGTATGGACCGGCGTGGGCACCGTGGGCACCGCCATCCTCGGCATCTACCTGTTTGGCGAGAGTGCCGACTGGTTGCGGCTCGGCTGCATCGGGCTGATCGTCGTCGGCATCATGGGGCTGAAGCTGGCAACGCCCGCTTAGCCTGGGCCGGCTTAAACTGCGCCGGCTTAAGCTTCGGGCGACACGATCAGCAAGGCGCCATCGACGGCGGTCACCACCACATTGCTGCCCTGCGGCAGGTCGGGGCCGCTGACCGGCCAGATGCTATCGCCCAGGCGCATTTCACCACGGCCATTCTCCAGCGCGGTTTCCAGCTTGCCGCGTTGGCCGATGAGACGCCCGGCGCCGATATTAACAGCTGCTTCAGACGTGGCCGCGCCGCGCTTGCGCCACCACAGGCCGGCGCCAAGCCAGAGCGGCGCCAGTATCGCGAAAGCCAGAAGTTGCGTGCCCAAGCTGGTCTCGGGCGCCAGCAACAGCAGGCCGCCCACACAGAAGGCGGCGGCGCCAAACCAGATCAGCACCGCGCCGGGCAGCACGATCTCCAGCGCCGCCAGCGCCACGCCCAGCGCCAGCCAATGCCAAGCCTCAACCGCGAAGGGCAGGGTCATGGCTTGCCTTCACCCCAGGGCCGCGCCGGCGGCTTTGGCGCGTCGGGGCCGAAGCTCTGCTTGGCCAGTTCAGCAATGCCGCCCAGCGAGGCGATGATGCCGCTGGCTTCCATCGGCATGAAGACCAGCTTCTGGTTCGGGCTGTCGGCGAATTTGCCGAAGGCTTCGACATATTTCAGGGCCACGAAGTAATTCACTGCCGCCACATTGCCATCGGCGATGGCCTGGCTCACTAACTGCGTTGCCTTGGCCTCGGCCTCGGCCAGCCGCTCGCGCGCCTCGGCATCGCGCTTGGCTGCCTCCATGCGGCCCTCGGCTTCCAGCACGGCGGCCTGCTTGGCGCCTTCGGCGCGCAGGATGGAGGCCTGCTTGGCGCCTTCGGCGGTTAGAATCTCGGCGCGCTTTTCGCGCTCGGCGGTCATCTGCTTGCCCATGGAATCCAGCAGATTCTGCGGCGGCTGGATATTGCGCAGCTCGATGCGGGTAGCCTTGATGCCCCAGGATAAAGTGGCCTGATCCACTACGGAAAGCAGGCGACGGTTGATCTGGTCGCGCTGGGAAAGCACTTCATCCAGATCCATGGCGCCGATCACCGAACGCACATTGGTCATCGCCAGGCTAGAGAGCGCGAAAAGCAGGTTTTCCACCTCATAGGCGGCTTTCACCGGATCGAGAATCTGGAAGAACACCACGCCATCGGCTGTGACGGTGGCATTGTCGCGGGTGATGACTTCCTGGCTCGGAATGTCGAGCACGGTTTCCATCAGCGACAATTTGCGCCCGATGCGATCAACATACGGCACGATCACCGACAGGCCGGGGGTGAGCGTGCGAACATATTTGCCTAGCCGCTCCACAGTCCATTGCTGGCCCTGCGGCACGGTTTTCACGCCGGCGAAAAGCGTGACGATGACAACCGCCAGCAGCAGAATGGCGACAATCAGACCGGCGGAAATTTCCATCAAAGCCTCCTGTTTGCATCATCACTTCAGTATGACGCCATGATTATTCAAGACGCCAGCGCGAATAATCAGCCGCGCATGTGCGGGGCTGGCGGTGGCGCGGCCTTGGGCAAAGCCGCCCGCTTGATGCGGATCAGGCGGTTGGCCAGCTCGGTGGCGGTAGGGTGATCCTCGGCGCGAAGCATGGCAGCAATGCGGTCGAAATGCTCGGCGGCCGTATGTTCATCGCCACGGCGCATGGCCTCCAGTGCTGCCTCGAAATAGGCCTTGCCGGTGCCGGCCTGTTCCAGGCGCTGGCGCATTGAGCTGGGCAGCGCATCATACATCAGGAAGCCGGCCCATGGCTTTGCCAGATTCAAAGCTAGACTGGTGAAGGGTGGGCGATAGCTGCGCGGCACCGCTTCCACCTCTTCCATGAAGCGCTCGGTGGCGGCATCCATGCCGCGCGTGTCGCGCCGCATCATGCGGCCATAGGCGATAGGCAGCAGCAGCATCGTCGCGGTATCCTGCCGCAAGGCGGTGCGGTTGGTCTGCAAAGCGGTGCGGTAGCGGTCGGCTGCCGCCACCAGCCCGGCATAATCGCGCATCTGCAGCAGCGTCTGCAGGCGATAATCGGGCAATGTGACGGTGAGGCTTTCACTCACCCCGCCGGTGGAGAAGATGAAGTCATCAAGCCAGCCGCGCTGCTCGATCAGATCGAGCCATGCCATGGCGCCGCCAAAGTCGTTGCGCCCTAGTAGCACGGCTACGCCGGGCAATTGCGCATGGGCGGCGGTGATCCGCACGGTGGGATTGATGTCGGCGCCGAAGCTGTCGCGGATATGCCGGGTTTCAGCCAATACGTCGTCTGGTTGCCGCAATTTGAGCCGGATATTGGCGATCACCCAGTGGCTATGCACCAGCAGGGTGCGCCGCTGGCTGTCTGGTTGCGCCGCCAGTCCGGCCGCCACGGTTTGGCATTCCGCCAAGGCCCGCTCCAGATTCGGTAAATGGCTGAGCGTGCGGCAGCGTTCAACGCGGGTCTGATTGGCGCGTATCTCGGCCGGCCGCGCCGCCAGCACGGCATCGAAGCCAGCTAATGCCGCCTCATAGCGCCGGGCGAGGCGATCCTTCTCGGCCTGGGCGAACAGGGCGTCGGTCGCATCGGTGTTGCCACCGGCACAGGCCGCTAGAAACAGGCTGAATAAAAGCGGCAGAACACGGCGCATCGGCAAATCCAGAAGCAAGACCGGCGCCGAGCATTGCTGCCCTATGCGGGAAAAGCAAGCCGGAAACTAAACCTCCAGCCACTCCTTGCGAATGGCTGCATCGGCCTGCAATTGCGCCGGCGTGCCTTCAAACACCATATGGCCATGGCCCATGACATAGAGCCGCTGCGAGATTTTCAGCGCGATGGTCAGCTTCTGCTCCACCAGCAGGATGGCCACGCCGCGCTCGGCGATGCGCACCAGCAGCTTGCCCACATGCTCCACCATCATCGGCGAGAGGCCCTCGGTCGGCTCGTCCACCATGATCAGGTCGGGATCGCCCATCAGGCTGCGGCACATGGTGAGCATCTGCTGCTCGCCACCCGACAGCACGCCGCCGGGCGCATCGGCGCGTTCGGCCAAGCGCGGGAAGATGTCGTACATATCCTGGATCGACCAGCGCCCGGCCTTCTTGGCGTTCTTCTGCCCGAGATAGAGATTCTCGCGCACCGTCAGGCCTGGGAAGATGTCGCGATTCTCAGGCACATAGCCCAAGCCCAGATGCGCGATTTCATGCGGCTTCTTGCCGGCGATCTCCTGGCCGCGGAAGCGGATCGAACCCTGCGGCGGCACATCGCCCATGATCGCCTTGATCGTGGTGGAGCGGCCCACGCCGTTGCGGCCCAAGAGCGAGACGATCTCGCCCTCGCGCACATCGAAGGTCACGCCATGCAGGATATGGCTCTTGCCGTAATAGGCGTTGAGGTCGCGCACTTCCAGCAGGGCGCCGTTCTTGGCTGCGTCGGTCATGCTCAATGCTCCGCTTCCATGGCCTGGCCGAGATAGGCTTCGCGCACCGCTTTGTTGTTGCGGATGGCAAGCGGCGCGTCGCTGGCGATGATCTGGCCATAGACCAGCACGCTGATGCGGTCGGCCAGATCGAACACCACACCCATATCGTGCTCCACCATGATCAGCGTGCGGCCTTCGGAAATCTTGCGGATCAGCGCCACGGCATGATCGCTTTCCGAGCGACTCATGCCGGCGGTTGGCTCATCCAGCATGATCACATCGGCGCCGCCGGCGATGGTCACGCCGATTTCCAGCGCGCGCTGCTCTGCATAGGTCAGCACGCCGGCCTGGATGTCGCGCCGATTGGCCAGGCCAATGCGCTCCAGCACCGATTGCGCCTGGTCGTTGGCATCCTGCAATTTGCGCACGTTATGCCAGAAGGAATATTTGTAGCCCAGCGACCACAGCACGCCGCAGCGCACATTCTCGAACACCGTGAGGCGCGGGAAGATATTCGTGACCTGAAAACTGCGGCTTAAACCCCGGCGATTGATCTCGAAGGGCTTATGGCCGGTGATGTCCTCACCCTTGAGCGTGATCTTGCCCGCTGTCAGCGGGAAGCGGCCGGAGATCAGGTGGAACAGGGTGGATTTGCCGGCGCCATTGGGGCCGATGATGGCATGGCGCTCGCCGGCTTTGATATCCAGCGACACGCCACGGATGATCGGCGTGGCGCCGAAGCTCTTATGCAGATCCTGCAGCGAAAGGGCGATGGCGGTCATGGCTCAGGCCCCCTTCCGCGCCGGCGTTGCGGCCCCGCTGCCTGATGGCTGCATCGCCTCGCCCCAGGCGCGCAGCAGGGTGGGTGCGAAACGCCGCCCCAGCAGCAGGCCGCCGGCCAGCAGCCCGAGCGCGATGGCCCAGGGCGTCACGGCGTTGGAATGATAGGCGATGCCGAATAGTTTCATCGCCGGTCCGTCTGTGGCGGTTTTCACCAATTGATGATGCGCGGTCTCGATCAGCGTCACCAGGCCAAGGAAGCCCAAGCTGGCCGGAATCGCCATCAGGCCATAGGCCGGCATGACCTGCAGCAGCGTGCGGTTATGCAGCAACGGCAGATGCATGGCGATCAGGCCGGAAATGCCATAGGGCGCGAACATCACCATGGAGATGAACAGCAGGCCGAAATACAGCAGCCAGGCGCCGGTGAGGTCACTCAGGAATACCTGCAGCAACACCACCAGTACGGCGCCGAGGATCGGGCCGAAGAACAGCCCGACGCCGCCGATATAGGCCATCAAAAGCACCACGCCGGATTGTGCGCCGGAGATGTTCACGGCGTTCATCAGCTCGAAATTGATCGCCGCCAGGCCACCGGCGATGCCGGCGAAGAAGCCAGAGGCGCAGAAGGTGATGAAACGCACCATCTGCGTGGAATAGCCGACAAACTCGGCGCGTTCGGGATTCTCGCGCACCGCGTTGCACATGCGGCCCAAAGGCGTGCGGGTATAGGCATACATCGCCGCGATGCAGATGAAGCACCAGAAGGCGATCAGGAAATACACCTGGATTTGCGGGCCGAAATTGAAATCGAAGAAGCGCAGCATCTTGGTGCGGTTGGCCGTCACGCCTCCCTCGCCGCCAAAGAAGCCGCGCAGGATCAGCGACATCGAGGCGATCAACTCGCCCAGGCCGAGCGAGATCATGGCGAAGGCGGTGCCGGCGCGGCGGGTGGAGACGCTGCCGAAGATGATGCCGAAAATCAGGCCCATGGCGCCGCCAATCAGCGGCACCAGCACCAGCGGGATCGGCAGCTTGCCGGCCGCGATGGTGTTCATGCCGTGCACGGCGAGAAAACCACCCAGGCCATAATATACCGCATGGCCAAAGCTCAGCATGCCGGTCTGGCCCAGCAGCATGTTATAGCTCAGTGAGAAGATGATCATGATGCCCATGAGGCACATGGTGGTGAGTGCCGCGCCCGAGGTGAACACCTTGGGCATGATCAGCATGACAACGGCAACGGCGATCCAGATGCCATAGCGGCGCAGCATGGAGGGTTCGGTCATGGCGCTGCTCATCATCAGGTATCCCGCGTCCCCATCAGGCCGGTGGGCCTGAAGATCAAAATCAACACCAGCATCAGATACGGAATCACTGGTCCCACCTGCGCCACGGTCACCTGCCATAGATCACTCAAGGCGCCCTGCATCGGCCGCGCGATGCCGATCAGGCTCAGCGCCTCGCCAAGCGAGAAATTCACCGAGATGGCGAAGGTCTGGATCAGGCCGATCAACAGCGAAGCGATGAAGGCGCCGCTAAGCGAGCCCAAGCCGCCAAACACCACCACCACGAACAGGATCGGCCCGAGATAGGCCGCCATACTGGGCTGTGTCACCAGGGCCGGGCCGGCGATCACGCCGGCGATGGCCGCCAGACCGGAGCCGACGCCGAACACCATCATGAACACGCGCGGCACGTTGTGGCCCAGCATCGCCACCATCTGCGGATGGCTCAAGGCCGCCTGAATCACCAGGCCGACGCGCGAGCGGGTGAGGATGATGAGCAGCACCAGGACGATAGCCACCGAGATCAGCAGCATGAACATGCGGAAGGCCGGGTAGGTGGTGCCAAACAGGGTGAAGGCGGAGAAATCCAGCAATGGCGGCACGCGATAATCCACCGGCAGCTTGCCCCAGATCATCTGCACCATCTCTTCGATCACGAAGGCGAGGCCGAAGGTGAAGAGCAACTCGGCCACATGGCCATGCTTGTGCACGGTGCGCAGACCCCAGCGTTCCACGCCGGCGCCGATCAGGCCCAACAGGATCGGGGCGGCCACCAAAGCCACCCAGAAGCCCAGCCACTGGCTGATCTGAAAGCCGAAATAGGCACCCAGCATGTAGAAGCTGGCATGGGCGAAATTCAGCACGCCCATCATGGAGAAGATCAGGGTAAGGCCAGAGGCCAGAAGGAACAGCAACATGCCGTAAAGCACGCCGTTCAATGTGGAGAACACCACCAGTTCAAGCAAATTGCAGCCCCCCTCAAACTACCCGCCGCCGGTTATTCCGGCTGGCTGGCTTGGTTCGTCGGATAAACCGGCTTGGCGCGGCGCCGGCTTGTCGAACGATCCTCTGCGGCAGAGACGCGGCCGGCGGGATGGCATCGCTGCCATCCCGCCGGTGCGTTCAGCCAATCAGCTCGGCTTGGCCATCTTGCAGCTGGTGGGCACATCGGTATCCGCCATCTTCACAGTGGCGGCGGTCTTCCAGCCCCAGCCGGTATTCTCCTCGTCGAACTTCATCGTACCAGTCACCGGGGTGAACACTTCCACGAACATGTCCTGGAAGAACTGATGGTCTTCCGCGCGCATGTAGGTGTCCGAGCCATAGATGTTCTTGTACTTCATGCCGCGCAGCTTCTCGGCGAACACCTTCGGGTTGTTGGACTTGGCTTCGTTCATCGCGGCGGTCAGCATTTCCATCTGGTTGCGCACGCGCGGATACCACCAGCCCTGGCCGTTGGATTTCTTGCGGAAATCCTCTTCCCAATCCTGGTTCGCCTTGGTGGCGATATTGGCACTGCCTTCAACGATGGTGAAGATGCGGTCCTTCAGGCCGGCCTGCTTGATCGCAGTCGGGCCGCCGGCGCCGCCGGCATAGTAGGTGTACCAATCCACGCCCAAGCCGGCATCGGCAGCGGCCTTCAGCAGCAGCGCGATATCGCTGCCCCAATTGCCGGTGATGATGCTGTCGGCGCCGCTGGCCTTGATCTTGGCCACATAGGGGGCGAAGTCGGTGATCTTGGCCAGCGGATGCAGTTCGTCACCCACCACCTGGATATCCGGGCGCTTCGCCTTCAGCATTTCATTGGCGGATTTGCGCACCGCATGGCCGAAGGAGTAATCCTGATTGATCAGATAGACCTTCTTGATCTTCTGATTGTTCTTCATGTAGCTGGTCAGCGCCGCCATCTTGATATCGGCATGGGCATCCCAGCGGAAATGCCAATAGCTGCACTTGTCGTTGGTGAAGGAGGGGTCCACGGCGGCGTAGTTGAGGTAGATCACCTCCTTGCCGGGATTGCGCTCGTTATGCTTGTTCACGAAGTCGATCAGCGCGGCGGCCACGCCCGAGCCATTGCCCTGGGTGAGGATGCGGGCGCCGGCATCGATCGCCTTCTGCGCCGACACGATGCTCTCCTGCGGCGAGAGCTTGTTGTCATAGGTCACGAGCTCGAATTTCTGACCATTGACGCCGCCCTTGGCGTTGATCTTCTCGATCATGTATTGGAAGTGCTTCACGCCGTGTTCGCCGATCGGCGCCATGGCGCCGGAGAGCGGGTCGATATAGGCGATCTTCACCTGGGCATAGCCCGGTGCTGCCATCGCGCCCAGGGCCATCGCGGCCGCGAGCATCGGCAAACCATAACGAACAGCCATTCTTTCCTCCATCCCGTTTTTTATCCTGCGGCGCCGTGCGTCTGTGGCCGGATCGCCGATCCCCTGCTCTGTGGCAGGAAATTCCCTTTAGTCCCGAAACTCTGTGCGTCCAAGCCTCACTTGGTCAGCGAGGCATAGACCATGTCGCGCAGCAGGCTGCGGTAGAAAACGCGCATCTTGGGCGACTGCATCATGTAGACCACGAACAGGTCCTGCTTGGGGTCCACTCACATATAGGTGCCGCCCGCGCCGCCCCAGTTATATTCGCCGGCCGAACCGGCCATCGGCGACACGCCAGTCTCCTTGCGCACGGCAAAGCCCAGGCCGAAGCCATAGCCCACGCCGGGCAGATAGAACGGGCCGGGCTTCACATGGTCGCCCATATGGTCGGCGGTCATGTAAGTGACGGTGGCCGGGCTCAGATAGCGTTTGCCATCCAGGCTGCCCTTGTTCAGCAGCATCTTCAGGAAACGGGCATAATCCATCGCCGTGCCCACCAAGCCGCCGCCACCGGATTCAAACTTGGCCGCCTTGCGCGGTTCGCTGAAATCAGCGCCGGCGCCGAAATTGCGGTCGGCGGTGAAGGGCTCGGCGATACGCTTCTGCTTGGCCGGATCGGTGACGAAGAAGCTAGTATCCTTCATGCCCAGCGGGCCGAAAATTCGCTGCTGCATGGATTGGCCCAGCGTGGTCTTGTCGGCCACTTCCACCACGCGGCCCAGGATGTCGGTGTTATAGCCATAATCCCACACCGTGCCGGGCTGATAGCCCAAAGGCAGCCTGGCGATGCGGTCGGCGAAGTCGGCATTGTCGTAATCGCCGCTCAATGCGCCGCTATCGCGGTAGGCGCGCTTCTGCGCCGTGTCGCCGAAAAAGCCATAGGTGATGCCGGCGGTATGGCGCAGCAAATCCTGCACCGTCACCGGGCGGGTGGGCACCAGTTCCAGCACCATCTTGCCGTCGGCACCGGGTTTTTCCACGCCCAGCTTGGCGTCTTTGTAGCTCGGGATGAAGCGTGCCACCGGATCACCGATGGTCATTTTGCCTTCTTCCACCAACTGCATCGCCACCACGGAGGTGATCGGCTTGGTCATGGAATAGATGCGGAAAATGCTGTCCTTGGCCATCGGGATCTTGGCCTGGGGATCCTGTTCGCCGATGGCTTCGTAATAGGCGATCTTGCCATGGCGGGCGACCAGCAGCACGGCGCCGGGCATCACGCCCTTGGCCACATCGTCCTGCAATCTCGCGGTGATCTTGCCAAGCTGGCTGCTCGACATACCTAACGCTTCGGGCTTTTCGCGCGGCAACTCGGCCGCCAAGCCGGTGCTGGCGACAAGCAACAGGGAAGCACTAAGATATGCAAGGGCATTGATACGCGGCGCGGTGCTCAGCAGCATCGTGTCATAACCTCCCAGATAGCGTTTCATTTGCTTGAACGCCTTATTTGTGGGATTGTCCGACAAAGTAATAGGCTCGTCAAGGGGGCGTGATAATTCAGGGGCTGGGTGCGATAAACCGGCAGAGCGGCGGCCCAGGGGGAGATGAGTGAAACCCATCAGCAATGAGCATGACGCATATAAATGAGTAAAACCCATGAGTGAGACCGGCGAGCGCTTTCCGCGCATCACCAATGTTCCGGCCTATCAGCGCGTGGCTGAGTCGATCGAGCAGGAGATCGTCAGCGGCCGGATGCGTCCGGGTGAAGCCATCGGCACTGAAGCCGAGCTGGTGAAGCAGTTCGGCGTCAATCGTTCCACTGTGCGCGAAGGCATCCGTCTCCTGGAGCAGGGCGGCCTGATCCGGCGTGATTCCAGCCGCCGCCTGATCGTTGGCCTGCCGCATTACGAACGCCTCGCCACCCGCATGAGCCGCGCCCTGATCCTGCATCAAGTGACCTTCCGCGAATTGTGGGAAGCCACCATGGCCTTGAGTCTGGCCACCATCGAATTGGCGGTAAACCGCGCCACGCCGCGGGTGATCGAGCGGCTGGAACGCAATATCGCCGCCACGGAAGCAGCCAAGCACGATCCCACCGCCGTGGGTGAATATGACGGCGAGTTCCATCTTGAGCTGGAGGAAGCCAGCGACAACCGCGTGCTTAAGCTGGCGCGCGAGCCCTCCAACATGCTGATCTACCCGGTGACCGAGCTGGTGGTGCGCGATGTGGCCCAGGGCGCCGAGCGCCTGATCCATGCCCATCGCATGCTGGTGCTGGCGCTGAAGGAAAAGGATGTGGAACTGGGCAAGCTCTGGACCCGGCGGCATCTGAACGATTGGCGCAAGGGCTTCGAGCTGGGCGGCCGCGACTTCGATCAGCCGGTGGATTCCGTGCTGCTGGACGCCAATCTCACGCGCGGCACCAGCAAAAGCGCGGCGGAATAGGCATTTAGCGCCGCATCACACACGTTGTCGGCAAGGCGGTCGCCTCGGCCCGCACGCGGCCGGCGGTTTTCCAGCCCCAGCCGGTATTCTCTTCATCATATTTCATGGTCGCGGCCAGCGGGCCGAAGGATGCCACTTGCAAATCCTGCAGCAATTGGTGATCGGCGGCGCGCATCACCGCTTGCTGGCCATACATGGTGCGATAGCTGGCGCCAGCCAGCGCCACCGATAAGGCTCGCGGCTCCACCTTGCCGGTTTTGGCCATCGCCTGATCCAGCATTTCCATCAGCGCGCGGATGCGCGGCACGTTGAAGCTGCCCTGAAAGCGCGCGCGGTAGGCGGTCTCGATGCCATCGCTATCGGCCAGCGGATCATTGGCATGGCCCTCGATCACCGCGAACACACGATGCGCCAGGCCGCTCTGGCGCATTGCCGTGGGGCTGCCGATGCCGCTGGCATAATAGCTGTACCAATCCACAGTCAGGCTCGCTTCGGCGGCCGCCTTCAGCAGCAAGGCCAGGTCATTGCCCCAATTGCCGGTGATCACGCTATCGGCGCCGCTGGCCTTGATCTTAGCCACATAGGGCGCGAAGTCGGTGATCTTGGCCATCGGATGCAGCTCATCGCCGGCAATGGCGATATCGGGCCGCTTCGCTGCCAGCATCTCCAGCGCCGATTTACGCACCGCCTGGCCGAAGGAATAATCCTGGTTGATCAGATAGACCTTCTTGGCTTCGCGCCGTGATTGAAGAAAATCCGTCAGCGCCTGCATTTTCATATCGGCATGGGCATCGAAGCGGAAATGCCAGGGCGAACATTTTTCGTTGGTCAAGGCCGGATCGATGGCGGCGTAATTCAGCAGCAGCGCCTGATTGCTCGGATTGCGCTCGTTATGCTTGTCCAGGAAATCCACCAGCGCCAAGGCCACGGCCGAGGAATTACCCTGGGCGATGATGCGGATGCCGGCATCAATGGCCTTCTGCGCCGCCACGATGCTTTCCTGAGGGCTTAGCTTGTTGTCGTAGGCAGTGATCTCGTAACTGCGCCCATCACGCGACAGCCGCTCGGCCATGAAGCGGAAATGATTGAGGCCGTTCTGCGTCACGGCCACCGCGCCGCCCGAGAGCGGGTCAATGAAGGCGATTTTTATCGGCTCGGCTGCCTGCGCCGGAATGGCGGCGCTCAGCAGCAGACAACCGGGCAGCAGCGCAACAAGCAGCCGCTGCATCTCAAGCCTGCCGCGCCTGCTGCACAAAGGGCTTCAGCGCGATCTGTGGCCGCGCGCCCACATGGCTGATCACTTCGGCGGCGCAGAGGCTGCCCAGGCGGCCGCAGGCATGCAGATCGAAATGCTGCGTGTAGCCATGCAGGAAACCGGCAGCGTAAAGGTCGCCGGCGCCGGTAGTATCCACCACGCTCACACCCGGCACGGCATCAATGATATGCACGCTCTGGCCGGCGATGATCACCGAGCCTTTTTCCGAGCGGGTGAGGGCGGCCACTTCCACATGCTGGCGCACATGCTGCAGGGCGCCGTCGAAATCCTTGCTCTGGTAGAGCGCGGTGATCTCGCTCTCATTGGCGAACAGGATGTCGATGTTATGCTCCACCAGATGCAGGAATTCGGCGCGGTGGCGTTCCACGCAGAAGGCATCCGACAGGGTCATCGCCACCTTGCCGCCGGCCTCGTGCGTCAGCCGCATGGCCTTGCGCATGGCTTCCTTGGCGCGCGGCTGATCCCAGAGATAGCCTTCAAGGTAAGTCACTTTGGCTTCGGCTACCGCATTGGCGTCGATGTCGTCCGGCGTCATCTCGGCGCAGGCACCCAGATAGGTGTTCATGGTGCGCTGGGCATCGGGCGTCACCAGAATCAGGCAGCGCGCCGTGGCCGGGCCATCGGTTGCCGGCAAGGTATCAAAGGCCACGCCGATCTTGCGGATATCCTGGCTGAAGGCCTGGCCCAGTTCATCATCGCGCAGGCGGCCGACAAAACGCACGGAACCGCCGAGCATGGCGATGCCAGCGGCGGTATTGGCGGCCGAGCCGCCCGACATGCGCACCTTGGCCGCAGGCATGGCGGCGTAGATGGCTTCGGCGCGCGCGGCGTCGATCAGCGTCATATGCGCCTTGGCCATGCCATGCTGCTGCAGGAAGGCATCATCCACCTGGGCCAGCACATCCACGATGGCATTGCCCACGGCGAGCACAGCGGTTTTATGTTGCGACATGGAAGCCTACCCGGTGAGAAAGTTTGCAGCTACTCTCCCTTACCCCGGCCATGAAAAGAACGCAATTCGGTGGAGGAATGAAACCATGAACGACTTGATCCGGTTGACCGCGCGCCAGGCGGTGGACAGCCTCAAGAAGGGCGATGTGAGCCCTGCCGAATTGATCGATGCCGCCGAGGCCCGCATTGCGGCTGTGGATGGCAAGGTGAATGCGTTGCCCACCCGTTGCTTCGAGCGCGCCCGTGCCGCCGCCACTCGGCTGGAGCACCCGGAAAATCCCGGCCCCGGCTATCTCTATGGCCTGCCCATGGCGATCAAGGATCTGGTGGAGGTTGCCGGCGTGCGCACCACCTGGGGCAGCCGCGCTTTCGAGAATCACATTTCCATCAAATCCGATTACTCAGTGGAGCGCCTGGAAGGCAATGGCGCGCTGATCATCGCCAAGGCCAATACGCCGGAATTCGGCGCCGGCGCTCAGACCTTCAACGAGGTCTTCGGCACCACCACCAATCCGTGGAATACAGCGCTCACGCCCGGCGGCTCCTCGGGCGGTTCGGCGGTGGCGGTGGCCACCGGCCAGGTCTGGCTGGCCGATGGCTCCGATCTCGGCGGCTCCTTGCGCATCCCGGCCAGCTTCGCCGGTGTGGTTGGCCTGCGCCCCTCGCCGGGCCGGGTGGCCACGGGGCCGCGCGCCCTGCCGTTTGATACATTGTCGGTGAATGGCCCGATGGGCCGTACGGTGGGCGATGTGGCTTTGCTGCTGGATGCCCAGGTCGGCCTGGATGCCCGCGATCCCTTAAGCCTGCCTGCACCCAGCGACAGCTATGTTTCTGTGGTGGATCGCCAGATGGCTTTAGGCCGCTTGCCCAGCCGCTTCGCCGGCGGCTGCCGCATCGCCTTCAGCCCCGATCTCGGCCTCTGCCCGGTGGATGCGGAAGTGGTGGCGGTCTGCGAAGCCGCGATGCAGCGGCTGGCAAAGCTGGGTGCCAGCGTGGATGACAAGGCGCCGAGCTTTGCCGATGCGGAAAACTGCTTCCAGGTTCTGCGCGCCATCAATTTCGCCGCCAGCACCTGGCCACGCATCAAGGACAAGCAGGAATTGGTGAAGCAGGAAGTGATCTGGAACGCCAAGAAGGGCCTGGATCATACCGGCACCGAAATCGCCGAGGCACGGCGCCAGCAGGGCCTGCTCTATAACCGGCTCGCCAATTTCTTCGAGCGCCATGATTTCCTGGCTTTGCCCAGCGTGGTGGCGCCGCCCTTTGATCACCGCACGCGCTATCTGGAAGAAGTGAACGGCCGCAAATTCGATACCTATATCAGCTGGCTGGTGCTCACCTTCGCCGTCACGCTCACCGGCACGCCGGCGATCTCACTGCCCGTGGGCTTCACCAAATCCGGCCTGCCGGTAGGCCTGCAATTGGTGGCGCGGCCACGCGGCGAAGCGGAATTGCTGGCGCTGTCCGCCGTGCTCGAAGCCGAGCTTGATCTCGGCACGCATAATCTGGTGGAGCCGCGATGATCCCAGCCGCGCTCCGGCTCGCCATCGCGCAGCTGCCCGATCCGGCCTTCCGCAGCGTGCTGCTGCGCGGCCTCGCGATCACGCTCGTGGTTTTCGTGCTACTCAGCGTCGGGCTGTTCTATGGAATTGGCCAGTTGCCCACCACCGGCACCGGCTGGCTCGATAGCCTGATCGCTGTGGTCTCTAGCGTTGGGCTGTTCCTGCTCAAGCTGCTGCTGTTTCCCCTGGTGCTCACCGCCGCCATCGGCTTGTTCCTTGATGATGTGGCCGAGGCTGTGGAGCGCAAGCATTACGCCGCCGAACCGCCGGGCAAGCCGCTGCACACGGCCGCCGCGCTGCTGCAATCCCTGCGCTTCCTGCTCACCGTGCTGGCCATCAACCTGCTGCTGCTGCCAGTCTATCTGGTGCTGCTGTTTTTCCCGCCATTCAAGCTGGCGTTGTTCTTCGTGGTGAACGGCTATCTGGTCAGCCGGGAATATTTCGAGCTGGTGGCGAGCCGCTATCTGCCGCGCGCCGAGATGGAGCGGCTGCGCCGCTTGCATCGCGGCAATCTCTGGCTGGCCGGCATGCTCATTGTCCTTCTGTTAACCATTCCCCTGGTAAATCTGGTGGTGCCGATCGTCGCCACGGCATTCATGGTCCATATCTTCAAGCGCTTACCGCGCGGACCTGAAATGCCGGCGATGCCCAGGACGGGAGCTTAGGATCGGGGCACAGCATCAGGGATGAGGGGAATTCCGCATGTTTGGTCGCAAGAAACCCGAAGAATCCGCTGCCATCTTGCCGGCTGCGCCGCCGGCCAAGCCGATGCTCACAGCCCTCGATTCAAGCCCGTCCGCTGTTGCGGTGGGCACGAAAACGGCCGAGGATGAGCTGCCGCCGCTGCCGCTGCATTTGCAGCGCTTCGGCAAACCGAGCTTGCCCGCGGCCAACACCACCCAGATCCATTCCGAACCCGCCAACCAGGGACAAACCATGAGCGACAATTCCTCTTCCGGCAGCACCCCCACCTATCGCCCTGAAATCGCCAAGCGCCCGGCGATGGATCTTGGCTTGAAGCCGACCGTGCCGGTGGCCGCGCCAAGCCCGCTGGCCTCCATGCCCACCACCGTTGCAGCCGCTGCTTCCAGCCCATCGACCTTGCGCAGTGATTCGCCGGAGCCGAAGGTGCTGATCATTGGTCGTGAAATCAGCCTCACCGGCCAGATCACCGCCTGCGACAAGGTGGTGGTTGAAGGCAAGGTGGAAGCCACGCTCAGCGACAGCCGCTTTGTCGAGATCGCGGAAACCGGCCAGTTCAAGGGCTCGGCCGAGATCGACGAAGCCGAAGTGCGCGGCAAGTTCGAAGGCAAACTCTCCGTGCGCGGTCGCCTGTTGATCCGTGGTTCGGGCAGGGTGTCGGGCGAGATCGCCTATGGCCAGATCGAAGTGGAATGCGGCGGCGAGTTGAGCGGCACGGTCTCCACCGTGGCGGCCGGCCGCAAGTCGCCTTCCGTCGCCGCCGAGTAGCTGGCTCACTCTCATGCATAGCATGGCGCGCGGTATTCTCGGCGCGCTGGTTTTGGTCGCGCTCGCGGCTTGCGGCGGGGCTCGCGCCCCGTCCGGCCCAGAGGCGGCTGCCATCGAGGCTGAACCGGCGGGCGAAGCCCTCAATCTGGCCCTGGTGCCGCCGCCATCGGTGCCGGGTGAACAGCCGCGCCGGGCGGTGAGCCGCGATGCATTGGCCAAAACTGCGGCTGAATTGCGCGCCCTGTTCGGCAACCCGGCGCAAGTACGCCGCGAGCCACCCGCCGAAATCTGGCAGTATCTTTCCGATACGCCGTCCTGCGTGCTGCTTTTCGTGCTTTATCCCACCGATGCGCCCGGGCAGTTCCGCGTGCAGCATGCCGAAGCTTTGGCGCGCCGCCGTGGTGGCAGCATCGACGATTCCGATTGCGTCGCGGCACTCTTGAAAACCCCACCCAGCCCAGGCAAACCTGTTTCCTAACTAAAATCCGTACAAGGGAAGCGCCATGGCAATCGACGAAGTGGTGCTGCATATCGACAGCACCGGGCAACTCGTGCTCGGTGTGGTGCTGGCGCTGATCATGTTCGGCGTGGCGCTGGATCTGCGGCTCAGCGATTTCGCCGCCGTGCTGCGCAAGCCCTTCGCGCCGCTGCTGGGCATGCTGGCCCAGGGGCTGCTGCTACCGGCGGCAAGCTGGGCGCTCACCATGCTGCTCAAGCCGCATGCCTCCATCGCGCTGGGCATGATCATTGTCGCCTCCTGCCCGGGTGGCAATCTCTCTAACCTGATCACCCATCTGGGCCGTGGCAATACCGCGCTTTCGGTCTGCGTCACCGGCCTGTCCTCGGTGCTGGCGGTGATTTCCACGCCGTTGAATATCCTGTTCTGGGCCGGGCTCAATCCCGATACCGCCGCCTTGCTGCGCCAGGTGAATATCGAGGCGGTGCCCTTCCTGCTGTCCACCGCCGCCGTGCTCGGCCTGCCGATGGCGGCTGGCATGCTGCTGGTGCATTACGCGCCGAATGTGGCGGCGAAACTGCGCAAGCCGTTTCAGGCTGGCTCATTCCTGTTCCTGATCCTGTTCGTGGTGGCGGCCGGTATTGCCAATGGCAAATACTTCTTGGGCTTCATCGGCATCATCCTACCCTTGGTGGCGCTGCATAACCTGCTGGCGCTGGGCGTCGGTTGGGGCGCGGCGAAACTCGGCGGCCTGAACATCCCCGATACCCGCGCCATCACCATCGAAGTGGGGATGCAGAATTCCGGCCTTGGCCTGGTGCTGATCCTCAATCACTTCGATGCCATCGGCGGCGCGGCCCTGATCGCCGCCGGCTGGGGCGTGTGGCATATCGTGTCGGGCTGGACGCTGGCGACGATTTGGCGCCGGCAGGATGGGAGGCGCGTCTCATGAATAGCGGCATCCTCATCACCGGCGCGGCCGGTTTCATCGGCGCCGCTTTGCTGCGCCACCTGCAGGATGGCCTGGAGCCGCTGATCGGCCTGGATCGCCGCCTGCCGCCAGCACCGCCTGGCGTTTCCTTCCATCAGGCCGATATCCGCGACCGCGCCGCTTTGGTGAAATTGTTCACGGAAGCCAAGCCGCGCGTGGTGGTGCATCTGGCTTCCGTGGTGGCCGCCGGTGGCGATCCCAAGCTTGATCATGCCATCGATGTGGGCGGCACCGAGAATGTGCTGCATGCCTGCCAGGCCGCCAATGTGCGCCGCCTGGTGGTCACGTCATCGGGTGCCGCCTATGGCTATCACGCCGATAACCCGGTGCCGCTGCGCGAGGAAGATGCCCTGCGCGGCAATGATGCCTTCCCCTATGCGCGCAACAAGCGCCTGGTGGAGGAATTGCTGGCGCGCTGGCGCCAGGATTATGGCCTGCTGGAGCAGGTGGTGTTCCGGCCCTGCACCGTGCTCGGCCCCGGTGTAGGCAATCAGATCACCGCAATCTTCGAGCGCTCCATGGTCACGGGTCTGGCCGGTGCCAGCACGCCGTTTAGCTTCGTGGCCGAATCCGATGTGGTGGCGGCTTTGGCGCGGGCCACGAAAGAAGGCCCGCCCGGCATCTATAATCTCGCTGGCGATGGTGCGCTCACCCTGCGCCAGATCGCCGCGCGTATCGGCAAGACCTATCTGGCGATCCCGCCCAATGTGATGAAGGCAGCCCTGTGGCTGGGCAACACGCTCGGCCTCACTGAACTCGGGCCGGCGCAAGTGCTGTTCCTGCAATACCGCCCGGTGCTGGATAACAAGCGGCTGAAAACCGAATTCGGCTATGTGCCAACATATTCCTCGGCTGCTGCCTTTGATCGCTATTGGAAGGCGCGGCCGGCATGACCTATCTGATCATCGGCGGCGGCCCGGCGGGCCTGGCTGCCGCCAAGGCTTTCAAGCAGGCCGGCTTGAGCTTCGAGCTGGCCGAGCGCCATGGCGATATCGGCGGGCAATGGCTTTATGGCTCGGCCAGCAGCGCGGTCTATGCCTCCACGCATCTGATTTCCTCCAAGGGCACCACCGCCTTCAGCGATTATCCCATGCCCGAGGATTGGCCGGCCTATCCGCGCCATGATCAGGTGCAGGAATATTTGCGTGGCTTCATGCGCCATTTCGGCCTGCTGCCGCATATCCGGCTGAATACGGAGGTAAAGCAGCTCACCCGCGATGGCAGCCTGTGGCGTGCCGATTTTGGCGATGGCAGCACACATGAATATCGCGGCGTGGTGATCGCCAATGGGCATTTGAGCGACCCCAGCATCCCCAGCATTCCCGGCACGTTCAGCGGCGAATTGTTCCATTCCAAGCTCTACAAAACGCCGGATGTGTTCGAGGGCAAGCGCGTGCTGATCGTTGGCGCCGGCAATACCGGCTGCGACATCGTGGTGGATGCGGTGCATCGCGCCAAGAGCGTTGCCTGGAGCCTGCGCGGCGGCAATCACTTCACGCCCAAATTCGTCGCCGGCCGTCCGGCCGATGCCGGCAATCATAACCGCCGTTTCGTGCTGCCGCGCCGGCTGCGCTCCATCGTGCATGAATTCGCCTTGCGCCTGCTGGTTGGCCCGCCGGAACGCTTCGGCCTGCCCAAGCCAAAGCACCGGCTGTATGACCGCACGCCCATCGTCAACTCCCTGGTGCTGCAGCATGTCGGCCAGGGCGATGTGGCTGTGCGCAAGCCGATTGCGCGTTTTGATGGCGCCACGGTGCATTTTGCCGATGGCAAGGCGGAAGATTTCGATCTGGTGCTGCTCGCCACCGGCTACCGCACCACATTTCCGTTCCTTGACCCCGCTTTGCTGAACTGGCGCGATCCGGCGCCGCATCTTTATCTCAATATCTTCCCGCCTGATGACAACGGCCTTTATGTCTGCGGCTTGCTGGAAGGCGCGGGCATCGGCTGGCCCGGCCGCATGCTGCAGGCGGAATTGATCGCCGCTTATATCGCGGCGCGGGCCAAGCCGGCCGGCGCGGCTTTCCGCCACAAGATCGAGGCCTATTGCGCCGGGCCGCGGCCCAAGGACGCCGGCGAACACGGCATCTTCGTCGATTTCCTGGAGTATAAGCGCGTGGTGGCTAAGGCGATTTCAGCGCTGCGTTAGTTATACAGGTACGTCATCCTCGGGCTTGACCCGAGGATCTCATGCAAGCAAAGCAATTGCGCTTCTGTAGGGCGCTGCCCATTTAAAAATGGGATCCTCGGGTCAAGCCCGAGGATGACGATGCTATAAAAGAAGCGCGCGAAACTCGGCATAGCGCGTAGCCTCCAGCGCCCTGTCGTCGCTCACCAGTAAGGCGTGCTCCGCTCTGGCCTGGGCCAGCAGCTGTTCGTCGCGGCTCATCAGGCTCGGCGCGGGCAGCGGCAGGGTGGCGCTATGCAGGCGGTGATATAAGTCCAGCAAGCGGTGTCGCCGGGCGCCATCGGCGATCTGGCGCAACTCGTTCTGCACCACGGGGCTGGCGAACAGCAGCAGCCGGCCATCATCCAGTGCCGCCATGATCAGCGTCGCATCATCATGATGCAGCACGGCATCATAGGCATTGCTGTCGAGCAGGGCGCGGATCAATCCATATCCTCGGTCTTGGGCGTGAAGCTGCACAGATCGCGGATGATGCAGCGCGGGCAGGCCGGCTTGCGCGCCTTGCAGATATAGCGGCCATGCAGGATCAGCCAGTGATGCGCATGCTGGGCGAAATCCGCCGGAATCACTTTTTCCAGGCCGAGTTCGATGGCCAGCGGCGTCTTGCCTTGGGCCAGGCCGATACGGTTGGAGATGCGGAAGATATGCGTATCCACCGCCATGGTGGGTTCGCCCCACACCACGTTCAACACCACATTGGCGGTCTTGCGGCCCACGCCAGGTAGCGCCTGCAGGGCGTCGCGGTTGCGCGGCACTTCGCCGCCATGCTCGCGCAGAAGCTTTTCTGAGAGCGCGATCACATTCTTGGCCTTGGCGTTAAACAGCCCGATGGTCTTGATATGCTGCTTCAGCCCGGCTTCGCCCAAACGCAGCATGGCGGCTGGATCGCGCACGCTCTCAAACCATTTTTTGGTTGCCTTGTTCACGCCGGTATCGGTGGCTTGCGCGGAAAGCACCACGGCCACCAGTAAGGTGTAGGGGTTGACGTATTTCAGCTCGGTCTGCGGCGTCGGATCGGCGGCGGCAAAACGCGTGAAAATCTCACGCACGGCTTCCTTGGTCAGTTTTTTTGCTCGGGGCATCGGGGGCTTGCGGTGTAAGCGTGGCTGGTTGATGCTTTAAAGCATGATCCGCGCGCTTCTCCTAGCCTTCCTGCTTCTTACGCCCGCTTTGCCGGTGCCGGCCCAGGCCCAGGCGCAAGAATGTCGCCTGCCCGAGCGGCTGGAAAGCCGCGCCTGCGGCGGCAAGGGCCCCATGGTGGGCCAGGCCGGTGATTTTGATTACTATGTGCTGGCTTTAAGCTGGTCACCGCAATTCTGTGCTGATGCCGGCCGGGCGCGCGCCAATCCGCTGCAATGCGAGGCCAATCGCTTCGGCTTGGTGGTGCATGGCCTCTGGCCGCAATACCGCGACCGGCCCGGCAAACAAGACTGGCCACAATATTGCCAGCCCAGTCAGGCCCTGCCCGAGGCCTTGCTGCGCCGCCATCTCTGCCGCCAGCCCAGCCAGGTGCTGATGAATTGCCAATGGGCCAAGCATGGCAGCTGCAGCGGCATGAGCGCGCCGGCCTATTTTGCTGCAACGGAACGGCTTGCGGCGGCCCTGGTGCTGCCTGACCTGCCACGCGGCGAGCAGCGTGCAGGCGATCTGCTGGCCAGCCTAGCTAAGGCCAATGCGGCGGCCGGTTTGCGGCAAGAGCATATGGCCGTCATCGCCAAGGACGGCGCCTTGAGCGAAATTCGCATCTGCTACGCGAAGAATATGACGGAATTTGTCACCTGCGACCGCGCGGTCGGCGGATCGCGTCCCGGCTTGCGCTTGCAAGTGCGCTGAGCCGCTTCCTAGGAGTTGCCAAGGCACGCAACCTAAACGATGATCCGTTTTCGCGAGATACCAAGATTATTTTCTTTGGGTTGGGAGGCCTGGCTCGCATGATCCTGCAACGCTCCATCGGCGCGCGCATCGTCGCCGCCATGCTCGCCGCCACATTCCTCGGCATCGCCATCGTCGCCGCCTATATGGTGGCCGATAACCTGCGCAGTGCGCGCGAAGGCGTGGACCAGGAGATGCGTGATTTCTATGGCGATGTGCAGGATGGCGTGGTGCAGGAACTGCGCACGCTGGAAGCGGTGAGCAACATGGTGGCCGGTTTGCGGCCGGTGCAGGAAGCGGTAGCCGCCAATGACCGCGCTGCCGCGCTGGCCTTGCTCACCGAATCGATGAAATTCCTCACAGAGCGCCAGGGCATCGGCCTCATCACCATCCAGGTACCGGGCGGTGTGGCTTTTGCCCGCGCGCATAACCCCACAGCCTTTGGCGACAACGTGCTGGCGCGGCGCAACACGGTGAAGCAGGCACTGGAACTGGGCAAGACCCATGGCGGCATCGAGCCGGGCCGCGACAATCTCTCCATCTTCTCCACCGTGCCGATGCGCCTGGATGGTAAGCTGATTGGCGTGGTGGATACCGGCGCGGTGCTGGGCGAGGAGTTTGTGAAGCGCATGAAAGCGCGCAGCCGCGTGGATGTGTCTATCCACTTGCCCGATGGCGAGAATTTCAAGCTGTATGCCACCACGCAGAAAGCGGAAGCGCCGCCGGCCGATAGCCTGAAAGCGGCGATGGCGGGCGAGATGCGTCTGGCACGCGTGACGCGCGGCGCCGCTGAATTGGCGATCCTCACCGGCTCGATGAATAATTTCTCCGGCAAGCCAATCGCGGTGGTGGAGATCGTCGCCGATATCAGCAAGCAGGCAGCCCAGGCGCGCAACGCGCTGCTGATCCTGCTGGCCATCGCGGCCGGCGCCCTGGCACTCACTGCGGCCATCGCGGTGTTCCTGGCGCGCGGCATCAGCCGCCCGATTGAAGCCGTGACCGGCGCCATGCAGCGCATCGCCGAGGGCGATCTGGATATGGCGATTCCGGCGGAAGGCCGCGTCGATGAAATCGGCCGCATGGCGGCGGCTTTGGGTGTGTTCAAGCGCAACGCGCAGGAAAACAAGCGCATGGCGGCCGAGCAGGAAAGCCAGCGCGCGGCCTATGAGGCCGAGCGCAAGGAGCAGGAAGCCGCGCTCGACCGCGCCGTGGGCCAGGTAGTGCAGGCGGCAGCCAATGGCGATCTGGCGCAGCGCATCGCCACCGAGGAACTGGATGGCGTGATGCTGCGGCTGGGCGAGGGTGTGAACCGTTTGGTTTCGACCACCGATGGTGCGCTGCGCGAATTGTCCGCCGTGCTCGGTCGCTTGGCCGATGGCGATCTTGGCGCGCGCATGAAGGGCGGCCATCATGGCGTCTTCTCCGATCTGGAGCAGGATACCAACCGCATGGCGATCAAGCTGACCGAGATCGTGCAGCAGCTCGGCACCGCAACCCATGCGGTACGCGATGCGGCCCATGAAATCTCCGCCGGCAGCCATGATCTGGCCGGCCGCACCGAGCAGCAGGCGGCAAGCCTGGAGGAAACCGCAGCGAGCATGCATGAAATCACCGCCACGGTGAAGCAGAATGCCGATAATGCCCAGGCCGCCAATCAATTGGCCGGCCTGGCGCGTGAGACCGCCAATCGCGGCGGCGCCGTGGTGGCCGATGCGGTGGCGGCGGTGGCGCGGATCGAAGGCAGCGCGCAGAAGATTTCCGATATTGTTGGCCTGATTGATGAAATCGCTTTCCAGACCAACCTGCTGGCCTTGAATGCGTCCGTGGAAGCCGCGCGGGCGGGCGAGGCCGGCAAGGGCTTTGCGGTTGTGGCCCAGGAAGTGCGCAGCCTGGCGCAGCGTTCGGCCAATGCATCCAAGGATATCAAGGCGCTGATTGTTGAATCCAACAACCAGGTGCGCAGCGGCGCGGCTTTGGTCAACCAGACCGGCAAGTCGCTGGATGAAATCGTCGGGGCCATCAAGAAGGTGTCGGATATCGTCGCCGAAATCGCCGCCGCTTCGGCCGAGCAATCAGCAGGGCTGGAAGAGGTTAATATCGCTGTGGGCAACATGGACGAGATGACCCAGCGCAATGGTGCTCTGGTGGAGCAGACCAATGCCTCGGCGCAGTCCCTGGCCGGCCAGGCCGACCAGCTCGCCACGGCGGTGGGCTTCTTCCGCATCTGATGCGGCCTGTCCCGCGCAGGCTGTTGGGCCGGGCGCCGGCGCCCCCTGGAGGTAGCGTTATGGCGCCGCCGGGTTGTGCCGACAAAGGGTTGGAGCAGGCCGCTTCCCCCTGAAGCGCCGCATCGCTAGGATGCCGGCTCAATGGATAACGCCAAGGAAAAATTCCTCGCCACGCTGAATTTCAGCACCTCGCGTGTCTATGCCACATTGCTGTTCCCGCGGTCCCTGAACGCGGCAGTGGAACAGGAAGCACGCGAACCGCCGCAATTCCTGTTTTCCAATGCGCGGCTCAACCGCTGCTTCGTGGTGAAGGAAACCACCACGCGGGTCTCTGATTTCTCGCTTGGGAATTACACCGAGACCAAGATCGTCATCCCCTATAATGTCGATCAGCTGGGCGATGGCGGCATTTCCTACCTGCCCAAGATGCGCGGCGGCTGGCGCGCCTTGCAGGATGCCGGCTTGCTGAGCGAGCAGCATGACGATCCGCGCCGCAAACGCGATCAGGCCATCCTGGATGCCTTTTGCTCGATCCCGTCTTACGCCCCCTTCCTGGTGAAGGACCGGCTGCAGAGCAAGGGTATTGAAGCCGACGAAGCCTATTTCGCCATCACGCCGCAGGAATATGAGGCGGTGCGCGCCTTCATCAACCAGCGTTTCGACAAGATGGTGCAGACGCTGATTCCGCCCAATGCGCCTGATCGCGCCGGCCGCGTGGAAAAGCTGGTGCATAAGCTGTGGTTCCTGGATGACATGGAGTCGCTGGCCGATATCGCGCGCGCCTTTTCCATCCCCAAGGAGAAAACCTTCGAGGTCTTCTATGGCTGGAAGGGTATTTCCTATTTCGAATACGAATATGCCCGCATCAAGCAGCGGCTGATGGATCTGGTCACCTGGCTAGCGGGCGAAAGCGAGCCGGTGGATTATGTGCCGAAAGAGAACCGCAAGGATTACGACGCTGACCGCGACGCAGTGGCCAAGGGCATGGTCTATGCCACGCGCATCATCCATACCCTGCTGCAGCAATATAACGACAGCTTCGACAAGCTGTTCGTGCACCAGACCGGCTCAGCCGATTTCGTCAATTTCCTCATCACCGCGAATGAGAAATTCTGGCAGCTGGGCGAGAATATCTCCAAGATCGAACATGCCTTGAGCGTGATCGACAGCTATATCGAGCGGCTGAAAACCCGGCGCTTCCAGTATGTGCATCTCACCGAAATCCTCGCCGCCCAGAAGGCGGTATTCGCGGTGCCGGATCGCCGCGCCGACGACGCTGAGGGCGAAGGCGACGATAGCGGCTTCATCACCGGCTAGAAAAGCTGCATACTGACGGCAATGAGTGAGGCGGGAGCAGCATGACAATACTTGTCGCCGGCGGCGGCATTGGCGGCTTGGCTGCGGCCCTGGCGCTAGCCAATCGCGGCTTCGCGGTCACGGTGCTGGAGCAATCGGCCAATCTCGGCGAGATCGGTGCCGGCATCCAGATCGGCCCCAATGCCTTTCATGCGCTGGACCATCTCGGCGTCGGCCCAGCGGCGCGGGCCAAGGCAGTCTATGTTGATGGCCTGGTGCTGATGGATGCCTTGTCGGATGAGCGCGTCTGCGTCATCCCGCTGGATGAGCCTTTCCGCCAGCGCTTCAACAATCCCTATGCGGTGATCCACCGCGCCGATCTGCATGGCGTGCTGCTGGAAGGCTGCCGCAATCATGCCGGCATCACGTTGCGCACCGCCACGCGCATCGTCGCATACGAGCAGGGCGGCGAGGGCGTGGTGGCGATCACCCAGAGCGGCGAGCGCTTGAGCGGCACAGCCTTGATCGGCGCTGATGGCCTGCGCTCGGCGATCCGCGCCCAGCTGGTGGGCGATGGCGAGCCCAGCGTTTCCGGACACACGACATACCGCTCGGTGATTCCCACCGAGCAGATGCCGGAAGAATTGCGCTGGAATGCCGCCACGCTGTGGGCCGGCCCGAAATGCCATATCGTGCATTACCCGCTGCAGGGCTGGAAAGTTTTCAATCTGGTGGCCACGGTGCATACCGATGCCAAGGAGGCGGTGGCCGGCGAGCCGGTGCCCACGGAACTGGTACGCGACAGCTTTGCCCATGTGGTGCCGCGCGCGCGGCGGATTATTCACGCCGCCGATAGCTGGAAACGCTGGGTGTTGTGCGACCGCGAGCCGCAGGAGGCTTGGGTGGATGGCCGCGTGGCGTTGCTCGGTGATGCCGCCCATCCGATGCTGCAATACATGGCCCAGGGCGCCTGCATGGCCATGGAGGATGCGGTCTGTTTAGGCCGTGCTTTAAGCGCGATGGGTGATGATATCCCGGCCGGGCTCGAAGCCTACCGCAGCGAACGCCTGCCGCGCACCACGCGGCTGCAGCTCGCCTCACGCGCCATGGGTGAGTATGTCTATCACCCCGATGGCCCGCGCCGCCTGGCGCGCAATGCCTGGCTCGGCGCCAAGTCGGCGGAGGATTTCCACATCAGCCTGGATTGGCTCTACGGTTTCGGCCGCTAGGGGCTTCGCTCGCAAGATCAGGGTGCCAGAGCCTGCTTGATCCAGGCGGCGATATCGTCGCGCGCCGCCTGCAGGATCGAGACATGGGTACCGGGCATGTCCACATAGCTATGCTTCGGGTTGGGCGGCAATTTCTCGAAGATATAGCTGCGGGCCACGCGCACCAGCGGATCCTTGTCGCCAATCATCAGCAGCACCGGGATACCTGGTGCCAGCTTCGGCGCCATGCGGCTCATCTCGGCGTCGCTATCCGGGTCCCAGTAGGAGAGATACTGCTTCGCCGTCAGCCGCACGGTCAGCGCCTGGCCCTGGTTGTTGTCCTTGAAATCGCGCCGTGTGTCGCCCTGGCCGGCGGCCACCAGGCCGCGGGCTTCGTCAATGCTGGCGCGCACCGCCACATTCGGCCCCGATTGCGCGGCGGTGTAGTAATAGTAAGGCACATGGCCCGGCGCCAACATTACCAGCGCATCCGCACCGCCGCGCGTGGCGGCATAGCTCAAGGCGCCGGCCGCGCCAATGGAATGGCCGGCCAGCACCAGCTTGGTGGCGCCGTCGCGCTTCAGCGCCGCCAGATGCCCGGCGATCTCGTCCATCGCCTTGGCCCAATCGCCATCCACATAGCGATTGGCGGACCACGGCATGTCGGGCACCCGCAGCTTCATGCCCTCATGTTCCAGCTTGGTGCGGATGCTTTGCAGGCCGGGATTCTGCGGGCTGCCCGGATTCTTGCCATGCAGCAACAGCACGCCAACCACATCGGCGGCCAAGGCCGGGCCGCAGGCCAGCATGGCAAACAGACAAAGGACAAAACGCATGACTCAGGCCTTCGGCTTGAGCATCAGCGCGTTGAAGCGGCGCAAAGGATGGCTTTCCACCACCAGCTCCTTGCGTGCGGCGAATTGCCAATTGGGATGGAACACGGGGATGAAGGCCTGTTCCTCAATCACTGCTTCCAGCGTCTGCTGCGTCAGGGCGATGCGCTTGGCCGGGTCCATCTCCACCGAGCCTTGCTGGATCAGTTTGTCGATGGCGGCATTGGAATGGCGGGTGCGGTTGGCGGTGCCAAAGCCGCGAGACGGGTCCACGGTATGGATCAGCGCGCGCGGCCCCACCATGGCTTCCTCGGTGCCGTATTGTGCAATGAAAGCCGAGTATTTCTGCGTGCTGGCCTGGCCGAAGAAGACCGTGCCCGGCACCGCCTCAATGGCCACCTGCAGGCCCAGCCGCGTCCAGGTCTGGCCGATGGCCTGGGCGATGTCACGGTCCTTCGGGTAGCGGTCGCTGGTGGCATGCAGCGTGATCTTGAAGCCATCGCCATAGCCGGCCGCCACCAGCAGCTTCTTGGCCTGATCGGGGTCGAAGCCATGGGGCCTCAGCTTCTGGCTGGTGCCGGCGAAGTTGGAGGGCATGAATTGCGAAGCCGGGGTCACCGAGCCATCCATCATGCGGCTGGCGATCAGCTCGCGGTTGATCGCCAGCGAAAGCGCGCGGCGCACGCGTTTGTCTTTCAGCGGATTGCCCTTCAGCGGCGGCTGGCCATCCTTGGGCCCGATGAACGGGCTGTCGTCGCGGTCGCTGTCCAGCGCGATGTAATGCACCACCGAGGAGGGGCCGCTGAACAGGGCAAAGCGCGCATCCTCGCGGAAGCGCGGCAGGTCGCCCGGCGGCACTTCATCGATGGCGTCTACCTGGCCGGACAGCAGATTGGCGATGCGGGTGGGATCGCTCTTGATCACCTTTTCTACCACCTTGCTCCAGCCCGGCTTGCCGCCCCAATAGCCGGCATTGGCTTCTAGCACCAGGCGGTCGCCATTCACCCATTCCATCACGCGATACGGCCCGGTGCCGATACAGGCGCCGCCATTGGCCGTTGTGCCACCCAGATTGAAATCGGCGGTGCTGGCATTGGCCAAGGCTGCCGGGATGATGAACACACGCGCCAGATCAGCCGGCAGGGTGGGATTGGGCTCCTTGGTATGGAAGCGGATCAGGTGATCGTTCACCACCTCGATACGCTCGATCGACTTGGTGAACTGGCTGAACAGATTGGGGCTGTTGGGCACATTCGGCACGCGGTTATAGGTGGCCGCCACATCGGCCGCCGTGAAGGCCGCGCCATTATGGAATTTCACATTCTTGCGCAGCTCGAATTCCCAGCTCAGGTCATTCAGCGCCTTGAAGCTGGTGGCCAGGCCCGGCTGCAGCATCAGGCGCGAATCCAGCGCCATCAGCGCATCGAAGATCAGGCTATGGCTGGAGCCCTGCGGGAAGCCGTTGAAGAAATGCGGGTCGAGCGTGTTCAGCTCCAGCTTGGTGCCGAGCGTCAGCGTGCCGGGCACCACCGTGGTCTGGGCGCGGGCCAGGCCCGGGGCAAAGCTCAGCGCGCCAAGCGCCAGGCTGCTGTTGATCAGGTCGCGCCGATTGATGAGATGCATTGCCCCCTCCATTGAGAAGTCATTAGTATGAGAACATTCGTCACCTCCCTGTCAAACGGTATCGCCCCCCGATGAACACGATGCAGCAATCTCCCCGCGCCTATCGCATCGCCTTTGGCGGTTTCATGCTGGAAAGCAACAACCATGCGCCGGTGGCCACCGAGGCCGAGTTCCGCGATGCCGTTTTGCTGGAAGGCGCCGCTTTGCTGGCCGATATCGCCAAGGCCGCACCCGCCAGCCCACCCACCGTCACCGGCTTCACCAACGCCATGGATGCCTTTGGCCCGTGGGAAAAGCTGCCGCTGATCCTGGCCGCCGTGGGCGCCTCCGGCCCGGTGGATCAGGCCTTCTTCGACTGGGTGGTGCAGCGCATGGTGGCGCAGCTCAAGGCCGCGATCAACGAAGGCGGGCCGCTGGATGCGGTGTTCCTCTCGCAGCATGGCGCCGCCATCGCCACGGGCGATATCGACCCCGATGCCACGCTGTTCCGCGCCGTGCGTGGCGTCATCGGCCCTGATGTGCCGCTGATCTGCACGCTGGACCTGCATGCCAATGTCAGCCAGGCGATGGTGGACCTGACCAACGCCATGATCTCCTATCGCTGCAATCCCCATACTGACATGGCCGAGCGCGGCGCCGATTGCGCCCGGCACCTGCAGCGCATGCTGGCGGGCGAGCGGCCCCATAGCGGCTTCCAGAAGTTGCCTTTCATTCCGCCCTCCACCGCGCAGAATACCAAAGCCGGCCCCTATGCCGATGTGATTGCTTTCGGCCAAACCTTCGTGGATGGCGATGAAATCTGGGATGTGTCGATCAATTCCGGCTTTTCGCTGGGCGACACGCCAAAGAACGGCACCTCCGTGGTGGTGACGGCTTCCTCTCAGGCGCGTGCCGATGCGGTGGCCAGCGAAGTAGCCGCCCATGTCTGGTCCGAGCGCCAGCGCTTCGTCGCCAAGCTCACCGAGATGGAGACCTGCGCCGCCATGGCCGTGGCAGCCGCGCAGGATGCCAGCAAACCCGCCTTGCTGTTTGCCGATGTAGCGGATAATCCCGGCGGCGGCGGCGGCGGCAACACGCCCTATATCCTGCAGGCCTTCCATAAGGCTGGCGTCACCGGTTGCGCGCTGGGGCCGTTCTTCGATCCCGAATTGGCGGCAGAAGCGCATCGCTTAGGCGAAGGCGTGCAATTCCCCGCCACCTTCAATCGCAAGCCTTCCACGCATTTCTCGGGCACCGTCACGCTGCCGGCGCGGGTGGTGAAACTCTCCGATGGCCTGTTCGTTGGCCGCCGTGGCATGGCCTCGGGCCGCCAGATGGATATGGGCAAGGCGGCGGCGATTGATGTGGGCGGCATCATCGTGGTGGTCACCACCTATCGCCACCAGGCGCTCGATCCGATGTTCTTCGAGAGTTTAGGCATTGATCTGCGCCAGCTTCGCAGCCTGGTGGTGAAATCACGCGGCCATTTCCGCGCCGGCTTTGATGATATCTTCGCCGATAGCCAGATCATCGAAGTGGATGCGCCGGGCCTCACCACGCCGATGCTGCAGCGCGTGCCCTGGACCCAGGTGCCGCGCCCGATCTTCCCGCTCGATCCCGATCTGGAATGGGCGCCGGCGCGTGAGCAGCGCTGACACGCGCCATGATGCCATCATCCTTGGTGCTGGCGGCGCCGGGCTGATGTGTGCCGCCGTGGCCGGCCAGCGCGGACTTTCCGTGCTGCTGCTGGATCACGCGGAAAATCCGGGCGAGAAAATCCGCATCTCCGGCGGCGGCCGCTGCAACTTCACCAATCTCCACGCCACGCCGGCCAATTTTCTCTCGGCCAATCCGCGCTTCTGCGTCTCGGCGCTCAGCCGCTACTCGCCGCAGGATTTCGTGAAGCTGGTGGAGGCGCACGGCATTGCCTGGCATGAAAAGACGCTCGGCCAGTTATTCTGCGATGGCTCGGCGCGGCAGATCGTGCAGATGCTGCTGGATGAAGGCGCCAAGGGCAGCGTGCAATTGCACTTAAGTGAAAGCATCAGTGAAGTCAGCCATGATGGTAGCGGCTTCACGGTGCGGACTGACAAGGGCCGTTACGCGGCGGGCAATCTGGTGATCGCCACCGGCGGCCTCTCGATTCCCAAAATGGGCGCCACTGGTTTTGGCTATGCCCTGGCGCAGCAATTCGGCCTGGGGCTGGTTCCCACCCGCGCCGGCCTGGTGCCGCTCACCTTCTCGGCCGAACAATTGCAAAGTTTAAGCGCGCTGGCCGGTCTGGCGGTGCCCGATACGGCGATCCGCTGCGGCAAGATGGTTTTCCGCGAGGCGTTGCTGTTCACCCATCGCGGCCTGTCCGGCCCGGCGGTGTTGCAGATTTCCTCCTATTGGCGCGAGGGCGACACTATCGCCATCGATCTGGTGCCGGGCGCAGATGTGTTCAGCATGCTGAAAGCGGCGCGGCGTGACACTCCGCGCCAGGAACTCGCCACCGCGCTCGGCCAATGGCTGCCCAAGCGCCTGGCGCAGGACAGGGCCGGCGCCGATGCAGCGCAGCGGCTGGCCGACCTGAGTGATGCGCGGCTGCGTGGCGTGGCGGAAAGCCTGCAGCAATGGCGGCTGCTGCCCGCGGGCAGCGAGGGCTACCGCACGGCGGAAGTAACGCTCGGCGGTGTTGATACCGCCGCGCTCTCCTCGCAAAGCATGGCGGCCAAGGCGGTACCCGGCCTGTATTGCATCGGCGAGGTGGTGGATGTCACCGGCCATCTCGGCGGCTTCAATTTCCAATGGGCCTGGGCGTCGGCGCAGGCGGCGGGCAAGGCACTGGCGCGCAGCGTTTAACCCGCTTCAGCTTTTCTTCTCTTGGCCCTTGGGCGCCTTGTCCATGCCTTTCTTCTGGCCCTTGTCCATGCCCTTTTTCTCACCCTGCTGCATGCCATGGCTGCGGCCGGTGGCATCCTTGTCTTTCTTACCTTCGGCGGATTTCTTCGCTTTGGCTTCGGGCTTCTTCTCATCCTTCTTCGCCGCGCCCTTGGCGGCAGCCGGTGGTTGCGTGGCGCTGGTCTGAGCGAAGGCGGGCAGTGTCAGGCCGAAGCCGGCAAGCATGGCAAGCAGTAATGCGTAGCGACGCATCCACATGGCAAATCCTCCCTGAGGCCCGCTGCTGGGCGATTCAGTCTAGCAAAGACCGGCGATGTCGCCCAGGCTGAAGTCAGCAGAAGACCACTCGGCCATAAGCTATCTCGCCATGGTTGCAGGCTTGCAAGATGCAGCATGGGGCGAGACGGTGCCTTGCAAGCTTGCTGGGTGCCGAGGCAGGATCATGCGACTTATGCTTTGGAAAAAATAAGGGCGCGATGCTCCGCCGGTTTTGTCTTGTCCTGCTGTTGCTGATGCCTGTGCTGGCTGCCCCGCCGGCGCGGGCAGCCGAGCCCGTGGTGATGGGCATGGGCGAATTTCCACCCTATGTGTATTATGGCGATGGCCCGCCCACTGGGCTGGCGGTCGCGCTGGCCAACCGGGTTTTCCCCGAAGCCGGCTTTAGCCTGGTGCTGCGCCAGATGCCCTTCGCCCGCGCCATTCAGGAAACCATCACTGGCGGCATTGATGGCGTGCTGATGGCCTCGCATACGCCGGACCGTGAAGGCACGATTGCCTTCAGCGCGGTGGCCTTCTGCGAATACCGCCATCTCTATGTGCGGCGCGGTGATGAATTCGATTGGCGCCAAACCATCGCCAATAAAACCATCGGCGTTGGCCAGGGCCTGAATTATGGCCCGATGGTGCATAGCTGGATCAATGCCAGGCTGATCACGCCGGTGGCGCTGACCAATGTGGCGCAGCTGCTGGAGGTGCTGGCGCGCGGCCGTTTCGATGCCGCCTTGATCTCGCGCTCGGAAGCCGAATTGCTCATGGCGGCACGGCCTGATCTGGCGCAGGCCGTGCTGCGGCTGGAGCCGCATATCACCGTGTCGCCTCTGCGCTTCGGTTTCAGCCGCGCCCAGGATGGCGCCAGCCGCGCCCTGCGCGTCACCCAGATATTGCAAAAGCATGGTCTGGTGGCGCGCTGCACCGAGTAGTCACAGCTCGCGGCCGTCCAGCCCGAAGAACAGCGAATAGCAGATCACCATATCCACTTGGCTGCCATCGCCGGCCAGCGGCAGGAACAGGTTTTCCACGGTGTGGATATCGGGCACGCGCTCGTTATTGGGTATGCCCTGGCGCCAGCTTGGCAGGCCGGTGGCGGCCACGCTTTGCAGCCGCGCCAAAGTGGGGTTGGGCTGGTTGCGGGCCGGATTGGCCTCATCCAGATAGTGGCCGGTGGGATTATGGCCGCCGCGCATTTCCACGATCTTGGTGCCGGCCAGGCGATAATGGAAACGCGGGCCATCCGCGCCTTCGCGCACCACATCCAGCAGCCAGATATTGGGCAGCCAGGGTTTCAGCGCCAGCGGATCGATATGCTGGCGGCCCGGCAGCAGGCCGGTGGCCAGCCCGTCCTGACGGCCGCAATCGCGCCAATAGGCATGAATCCCCACCACCTTGGCATGCCAGGCGGGCGAAGGGTCGGAAGCGGGATCAGCAGGCGCCAACGTCTATCCTTGCTACAACAGGGGCCAGCATATCGCGAGGGTTGAAATTCCGGCAAGCAGTGATGCGGCTGGGCGTTGTAACCGTTGATGCGCCGTCATCAGCCCGATTGACGCCGGCATTGTCCCGGCGCCATGCTGAATGATGAAGTAGGCCAGACGGGCGGGTGCATCATGGCAGCCGGGATCACGGCCATGCCCGAGGAAGCACGCTTGCTGCTGCAGCGCTGGCGCGCCCTGCGGCAGGGTGATGCCTTACCCAACCTGCATGATTTCGCGCCGTCGCAGATTCCCCCCGCCCGCATTCCCTGGCTGATGACCTACCGGCAGAGCGCCGACCAGCAGCTGAGCTATGGCGTGGTGGGCGAGGAAATCCGCCACCTGTTCCGCAAGAATCTGCGCGGCGAGCCGGTGCTGTATTACGTCGATCCGAAACAGCGCGCTTTGCGCTATGGCCATATCAACCGCTCGATCAATGAAGGCCGGCCGCTCTGGTTCACCGGCGCCGTGCTGTTTGAGGAATGCCGCCTGGAATTCGGCCGTCTGGGGCTGCCGGCCCAGCTTGAGCGCGACCGTGCCCTGCTGCTGATCTATTTCCCGCTGGAGCCGGTTCCCTGGCCGCGGCCGCAGCCAAGGCATCACTCAACGCCGCTGCCCTTCGACCTTGTCTGGCTTGATGAGGCCTGAGAGGCTATCCTACCGCCATGGCGGAACGCTGGAACCTGACGCAGACCTGGGCCTGGATCCGCTGGCGCGATGCGGCCAAGGTCGCCGCTTTTCAAGCGGAAGGCCATATCGGCCTGGCGGAAGCCATGATGTATCCCGATGGCACGCCGATCATCGAGGATGGCCATCGCCTGGCTTTGCTCACCGCATTGCGCGAGGGCCGCATCGCCACCCAGGGCGTGCAGGTGACGCAAGGCACTCAGGCGGCTTTGCCGCAACTGATCCCCAAGGATGCTTGGCACAGCATCGAGCCGATGGCGCCCTCGGAAGCGCGCCATGCCGTGGCCGGCAACCGCCGCGTCGCCTGGCGGGGCTTGAGCTTCGCAGCATCAGAAGTGATGCGGCTCTTGCCGGGCGCTGCGCCGGCCAGAGCCGCCTTGTCGATCAACGCCTGATCAGGTGCCGCGGCCCCACAGCCCGCAATAGCGCCGCGCCACGAAGGGCAGATTGTTGGCATAGCCGGGCCAGCTCTCATATTTCGGCAGCTTGAATTCCTTCTCCGCCGTGTCCCAGCATTTGCCGTCCTGCGCCAGCAGTTTCATCGCCGCCGAGGCATCCTGCAGGAATTCCAGCTGCGCGCGCACGTCATCCTTGGTGCCCAGGCGGTCGCCGGGGCCGGGATGGCCGGGGATCATGCGCTCCCAATCCATCTTGATCACCTTCTTCATGAAGCTTTCGGTTTCCAGCGGATGGAAATCGATCATGCCGCGGCCGGGCACGCTGCCCACCGGAATCGTGTCGACGATGAACACGATCTTCTCCTTGGGCAGGCGCATCACCAGCGTGGAATCGGAATGGTTGAGGCCGTGATAGGTCAATTCCAGCACCGTGCCGCCCAGGGTGATGGTGCGGCCCTTGTCGCTCACCACTTCATCGGGGAGCACGGTATGCGGGTCGCGCAGTTTCGCCAGCCGCGTCTTGGCGCGGTGATGCGCCACGAACGTGGCGCCGGCTTCCTTCAGCGCCTTGCCGCCGGCGATATGGTCAAAATGATGGTGGCTGTAGATCACACATTTGATTGGCTGGCTCGTCACCTTGCGGATTTCGTCCAGATATTGCTGGCCGCCAAACGGCTTGCCATAGGCCACCGGATCGGTGGCGATCACGCCCTCGGATGTGACCACGAACATCGCCTGGTGATTGCCATTGCGGAAGACATAGACATTGTCCGTGCCGGCCACCTTGGTGGTGGCGATGGCGGGCCGGGCCGGTGCCGCCGCCGGCGCTGCTGCCGGGGCCGCTGTCTGGGCCTGGGCCGTGACGCTGAAGCCGAGCAGGGCGATGCCGAGCAAGGCGATGCTGTGTTTGAACATGGTTCCCCCTAGGATGTCCGTAAGCATGCAGATTGCTTTCAACGGATGCCCGCCAGCCTATGCCAATGGCGCGCGCGGGGCAAAAAAAACTTAGCGTGAGCCCGTCAGGCCGGGCCTGGAGGATTGATCGCCCGCGCCAAACAGGGGAGGCTCGCGGCATGAAGCAACCACCCAGAGGTGAGCCGCGCGGCCTTGTCCGCCTGCTGCTGCTTGCATGCCTGCTGTTGCTCGCCACGCCCGCTTTGGCTGTTGACCTCAAGCCCGCTGACTTCCAGCGCTGGACTCCGGCGATCCGGCCCCAGGGCATTGATGCGCGGTTTCAGCCGGTGCGGTTCGGCGCGTCGCTGTGGCTGGGCCAGGAGATTGCGCTGCATGGCTATCTGCATATTCCAGCTGCCGAGGGCAAGCGCAAGGCCGTGATCTATCATGGCGGCTGCTCGGGCTGGTATGATGTAGGGCCGCAATACCAGGCCGATCAGATCGGCTGGCTGACCGCGCAAGGCTATGCCGTGCTGCATCTCGATAGCTTCGGCTCGCGCGGCTGGCGCAGCGCGCTATGCAGCGCCATCACCATCGATCCCACCTATGTGATGGCGTTGCAGGCCGGGCGCGATGCCTATCTGGCGCTGGAATACCTGCGCACCCGGCCAGAGATTGATGCCGACAACATCGCCTTCATGGGCTACAGCCAGGGCGGCGGCATCGGCTTTTATCTCGGCCTCGATTTCATGAAGCCGGCCGCCTATCCGCAGCGCTTCAAGGCCATTGTGGCGCTGAAGCCCGGCTGCCCGCATCTCTATCGCGGCGCCATCACCACCGACCTGCTGGCGATCTATGGCGGCAAGGATACGTCATCCTCCGGCCCGGCCAATTGCGGCCATTACCAGGCGGCAGCCGGCGTGGATTACCGCATGGTGGTGCTGGAGGGCGTGTATAACAGCTGGCTTTCGCTGGGCATGCCCACGCAGGCGCATCTCACCAGCCTGCCGGGCCAGCCGGCTTCCTATAGCCGCTTTGATGCCAAGGCGCGCGACGCCACGCGGGAAAGGGTGCTGGCATGGCTCGCCGAAAAACTGCGCTAGGCCTGCTCGCCCTGCTGCTGCTCGGCCTCGCGCCATCATTGGCCGCCGCTGCCGAGCCGCCGGCATTGGAAGGTAACCGTTTCGCGTTCCACCGCCCGCGCAATGTCACGCGGGAATACATCGTGCAATTCCATGGCAACGGCATCGGCACCCTGCTGATCGATGTGATCGACGAGCGCCGCGTGATCACCTTCCAGGGCAAATGGGCCTGGCGCGGCGAGCGCCTCTGCCTGGAATTCCCGCCCACCTTCAACGATTGCTTCCTGCTGATCCGCAACCGCCATTTCTTCCTCATGGCGCGCGCCGATAGCGTGGAGCAGCGCACAAATGCTGCGGCCGATCCGCGCAAATTCGCCACCGAAGGCTCCTGGGGCAGCAACCCGGACCTGCTCGGCGCCGGGATATTCCTGGCGGGGCAGTAGGGGGCATGTTTTCTTATACTCCGTTTATAAATTATGGAGTATAATTAGGGATAACCGGAGAAAAGCCCTTATTATTAAGGCTTATACTCCATAATTTATAAGTGGAGTATAATTTGTTTCTCGGCCCCAAGATAACCCTGCCGGTCGCCACGCTCTATGCCGAGCTGCATGACCGCTCCGAGCTGGACCAGCCCGGCAGCCGCCGCGAGGGCGGCTTTGCCGCCAAGCGGATCGCCGGGCGCATCTATTGGTATCGGCAAATCTGGCTCGGGCCTGTGCGGCAGCAAAAAGCCATAGGCCCCGAAACGCCGGAGCTTCTAAGCTGGATCGCGCAGGAGCGGGAAAAAACCGCCGCATGGCAGCAACAACGCAAACGCCGGCAGGAATTATGCCGCGCGCTGAAGGCGGGCTTGGGCATGAAAGTGGAAGCGCTGTTTGGCCGGGTGATCGCCCGGCTGTCGGATAATGGCATCTTCGAGCGCGGCGCCATCCTGATCGGCACCCATGCCTATGGCTGCTATGGCCCGATGCTGGGGCGCCGATTGCCGGCGCAAAGCCTCACCACGCAGGATATCGATATCGCGGCCGGTGATACGATTGCGGTGGCCGCGCCTGAAGCCGCCACGCCATTCGCAAAAATCATCGAGGATGTCGATCCGGCTTTTTTCATCGTGCCGGCGCGGGTGGGCGCGGTGATCTCCCATGCCCTGAAATACAAGGGCGGCGAGGTGCGCGTCGAATTGCTCGCGCCCGCCGAACCAGGCCGCGAATGGCAGCCGCGCCTGATCCAGGCCTTGGCCTTCGGCGCGCAAGGCGTGCCCTATCTGGATTATCTGCTCAATGCGCCGGTGCGCGCCACCTATCTGCATGATGATGGCATCAGCGTGATGGTGCCTGATCCCGCCCGCTTCGCGCTGCATAAGCTGATCGTGGCGGCCAACCGCGATGCCGGCGCGCAGGCCAAGGCGCGCAAGGATATTTTCCAGGCGGCTGCTCTCATTGCGATCCTCGCAGAAGACCGGCCCGATGATCTGGCGCGTGCGGCGGCCAGCCTGCGCGAGTATCCGGCGGCGTATCTCTCCTTGGCGCGCAAGGGCGCGCGGCTGCTGGATGACGAGACGCGGGCACTGCTGCCGGAGGGGTTTTGAGGGGGGGGCGGGGGCGAATCATGTTGTTTGGGATGGTCCGTAGTCCCAGCTTGACCAAACCAAGATTCGTATGATGCTCTGAGTGTTGTGATGCAGCCGCCGCAAGATTCAATTGAAGCTAAGACAGAGGCTCTTTCGGAGCCGCTTCCCTTCGATATTGAAGCCGCTTATGCCGTCTTGGCCACCTTGGAGGCCGAGGATGTGCCACCGCTTCTCGATTGGGGAGTGCCAGTTGGCAAAGAGGTTGTTGAGCGGTGGTAAGATAGGCTCTGCGCCAAGCTGGCTGGCTAAATAGAACCAGCACATATTTGTAAGGTCTTCATTCTCATGACGGAACGTCCTTACATAGTTTATCTCGATCAAAACAAGTGGATTGAGTTGGCGCGTGCAGCCAAGAAACCCGATGATTTTCCGGCTCACTATCAACTGCTTGAATCTATTGTACGTGAAGCCAAGTCCGGCCGACTACTATTGCCGCTCACCGCTGCTAACATTTATGAAACCCAGAAGATTAACGACCCAAAGCGCCGACAAGAACTTGCCTATTTTCAAGCAACAGCGAGTCAGGGCCTTGTTTTTCGGGGTCGACATATGCGCCTCGAAGCTGAGTTGAATGATTTTTGGTGCGCTATTTACGAACGGCCTGCTGAGATTCGCGAGATGCATTGGTTCTTGTCGAATATATTTTTTGAAGCCTTCGCAGAATGGGGAGATGTTCAGTTAACAGTTCCGATTTCCGAAAATATTATTGGAATAATTCGGTCTGATCCTCCCCGGCATATCTATGAATTCCTGGTGGCGACTCCGGAAGATGTCCGTAGGGCTGCCGTCCGAAATTTTTCGGAAGGTTCGGATCAACTGCGGCAGCGGATCGAAGAGCGTCGTAGGCAGCATGCCGGGGAAAATCTCGCCATGCGACGAAGGATTCAGAGTGCAAATTTGATGATTAATGAGATGGATTTGATCCTTACCTTTGCTAGTCGGGCAGGATTTCCATGGAAGAGCATCGGCGAGATGGGGGAAGAAAATGTCCGGCAAATTGTCGAGGATGTCCCTGCTTATTATGTCTCTTATTATGTCGAGCGCGAAATTGCCCTCCGCCTAGAAGCCCAGGCGCGCCCCATCCAAGAGAATGATTTCCGGGACATGCAATCTTTTTGCACTGTCATTCCCTATGCCGATCATGTGGTCAGCGAGAACCAGTTCATCAATCTGGCGCGACAGGCAAAATTGGACAAAAAATATCGCACCCAGCTCTCGACTAATATTCTCGACCTTGCCGCGAATCTTGACGGTTCTGGATCGGCAACAAGAGAGCAGAAGGCTTAGCGTATTTGTGTCGTCAGGCTTGCTTTTCTTTTGAGAACATGATAAGAACATACTCCTAGTCTAAAACAGCTGTAAAGCCCGGTTTTCCAGGGCAAATGGCCTGTTTTTGCTAACGAAAAATAAGACGAAATAAGGAAAAATAAGACGAAATAAGGAGAAATAAGGAGAAATAAGCCGGTATAAGCCGCAATAGGCTCGGATAGGGCGCAATACGGTGAAACAGGCAGGCATGAAGTGACGTGAGCCGGGAATGAGCCTGAACGAGCCTCAACGAGCGCGGAATCAGCCTGAACGAGCTGGAACTGAACCTGAATGAAGCGGAATGGCTTCCCGGTGCGTGTTTTTGAAGATTTTACCTGAGTGCGGGGCGCTAGGAATTGGTGGAGCCGAGGGGAATCGAACCCCTGACCTCCTCATTGCGAACGAGGCGCTCTCCCATCTGAGCTACGGCCCCAGCGCGGTATTCCGCACACGGCCGCCGCTCGCAAACCTGGGCAGCCGGGCGGCATGCTTGTAGCCCAAGGCCGCCGCCCTTGTCCACCGCCGGTTTGCGGGAAAATGCCCCGCCCGGCCATCCGGTTGGCCCCCTGCCGTTGCCTTGGCACCCGCCAGCCGGTATCACTTTGCGCATTCCGGCCCCGCTGGGGGCATAAGCTGTGGCGAAGGAGCCTCGATGTACGCCTTTATCTGGCTGATCGACACCGTGATCGGCCTCTATATCTGGCTGCTGATCGCGTCGGCGATACTGAGCTGGCTGGTCGCCTTCAACGTGATCAACACGCGCAACCGCTTCGTCTATCTGCTCGGCGATTTCCTCTATCGCGTCACCGAGCCGGCCCTGCGGCCGATCCGCCGCGTGGTGCCCAATCTCGGCGGCCTGGATATCTCGCCGGTGCTGCTGATCCTGCTGCTGATGTTCATCCAGCGCCTGCTGGTGCAGGATCTGGCCCGGGCCCTGCTCTGATGCCCGCCACGCTGATTGAAGGCAAGCCCATCGCCGCCGCGTTGCGTGCCGAAGTCGCGGCCCGCGTGCCGCGCTTTAAGGCCCGCACCGGCCGCCTGCCGGGGCTCACCGTGGTTTTGGTGGGCGAGGATCCGGCCAGCCAGGTCTATGTGCGCAACAAGGGCGTGTTGACGCGTGAGGCCGGCATGATCTCCGACGAGATCAAGCTGCCGGCGCAAACCAGCCAGGCCGATCTGCTTGGCGTGGTGGCGCGGCTGAATGCCGATCCGGCTGTGGATGGCATTCTGGTGCAGATGCCGCTGCCCGGCCATATCGACACGCAGAAGATCATCGAGGCGATCGATCCAGCCAAGGATGTGGATGGCCTGCATCCGGTGAATGCCGGCATGCTGGCCCAGGGCATGGAAGCCCTGGTGCCCTGCACGCCCAAGGGCTGCATGATCATGCTGGAAAAAACCGGCGTGACTTTGGCTGGCGCCAATGCCCTGGTGATCGGCCGCTCGATTCTTGTCGGCCGGCCGATGGCGGCCCTGCTGATCGGCGCGTCCGCCACCGTCACCGTGGCGCATTCCAAAAGCCGCGATCTGCCTGGCCTGTGCAAGGCGGCCGATATCGTGATTGCCGCCGTGGGGCGGCCCGAGATGGTGCGTGGCGAATGGTTGAAGCCCGGCGCCATGGTGATCGATGTCGGCATCAACCGCATCCCCAAAGATGACGGCAAGACCAGGCTGGTGGGCGATGTGCATTTCGCCTCTGCCCTGGAGGTGGCCGGCGCCATCACCCCGGTGCCCGGCGGCGTGGGCCTGATGACCATCGCCTGCCTGCTCGGCAACACGCTCACGGCGGCCTGCCTGCGCTCAGGCATTGATCCGAAAACGCTCTGACCTGCCGCAAGGACAGTCTTTCGTTTCAGGTGAATTCACTTAAGCTGGCGCCATGGTCAAACGCCTGCCGCCGCTGCTGGCCCTCGAGGCCTTCGATGCCGCCGCCCGCCATATGAGCTTCAAGGCGGCCGCTGTGGAATTGAATCTCACGCCCTCGGCGATCAGCCATCGCGTCAAGGCGCTGGAGCGCCATCTCGGCCAGCCATTGTTCCGCCGGCTCAACCGCGAGATCCGCTTCACCGAGGCCGGCCAGGATTATTTTGGCTCGGTGCGAAGGGCCCTGGATGAAGTGTCGCGGGCCTCCACCCGCATCCAGGCGCCGAGCCAGGGCGATGAGCTGCGCGTCTCCGCCGTGCCCTTCATCGCGGCGGCCTGGCTGATCCCCAATCTGGAAAGCTTCCTCGACACCCAGCCCGGCCTGCGGCTCTATGTCGAATCGACCCAGCGCAATGCTGACTTCGCCCGCGATTCCGTGGATGCCGCGATCCGCTGGGGCCATGGCCGCTGGGCCGGGCTGTCGGCCACGCGGCTCGCCTCCATCTCGGTCACGCCGGTGGCGGCGCCCAAGCTGCTGCAGACGCGCGGCGCCACCCGCGCCCTAGTGCGGCCGCGTGATCTGCGCGACCACACGCTGATCCATTTGAGCTATCTGCCCAAGGCCTGGGACCGCTGGCTGGCGGCGGCCGGTGTGGCGGGCCTGAAGCCGAAGCGCGAAATCTGGGTCGACAACATGCAGCAGGCGATTGATGCCGCCGAGCGCGGCATCGGCATTACCCTGGGCGTGGTGCCGTTGCTCGCGCCGCGCCTGGCCGAGCGCCGCCTGGTGATGCCGTTTGGTTTGGCGCTATCGGAGAATTACGCCTACTGGTTCGTCTGCCGCCGTGCCGAGGCCGAGCGACCTAGGCTGAAGGCGCTGCGCGACTGGCTGGTGCAGCTATTGGCCGGCGCCGATAGTCAGATGAAGCAGCTTCAGGCGACCCGCGACTTTTAGCGGTTGCCGCTTAAGCCCGTCGATTGCATCCTTGGGCCATGACGATGGAACCAGAGCAGATCACCCTCACTTGTGACGACGGCCGCAGGCTGGCGGCCAGTTTCTATGCGCCGGAACCTGCCGCCGACCAGGCCTTGAGCGTGCAGATCAATTCCGCCACCGCCGTGCCCCGGCGCTATTACGATGCCTTCGCCAAGCATCTGGCGCGGCGCGGCATGGCGGTGCTTGCCTATGATTACCGCGGCATCGGTGGCTCCAAAGAGGGCCCGGCGCAATCCATGCTGCATTGGGGCGTGCAGGATGCCGGTGCTGCCACCGCCTGGCTGAAAGCACGGCGGCCGGACGCGAAGCTCGCCGTGGTTGGCCATTCCTTCGGCGGGCAGATACTCGGCCTCACGCCGCACGCCGCTGATTATGCCGCCGGCTTTTTCATCGCCGCACAAAGCGGCTATTGGCGTCATTGGCCATTGCCGGAGCGGCCGCGCCGCATCTTCAACTGGTATGTGCTGATTCCCCTCATGGCGCGGCTGCTGAACGGCATGCCTGGCCGCTTCCTGGGCGGCGAAGCATTGCCGCGCGGCGTGGCCCTGCAATGGGCAAGATGGTGTCGCACGCCGCATTATCTGAGCGACGAGAGCGGCCAGCCGGCGCGGCCCTATAATCATCTGGTGCGGGCGCCGATCCTCAATACCAGTTTCAGCGACGATCCCTTCGGGCCCCGCGCCGCCGTGGATGCGCTGTCGCCGTATTACCCGCAGGCGCAGATCGAACGCCGCCATGTGGCGCCGGCTGATTGGGGCCTGGACCGCATCGGCCATTTCGGTTTCTTCAACCGCGCCATGCCGCTGGCGCGCTGGGATGAAGCCGCCGATTGGCTGCTCAGCCATGCCTTGCGGAAAGCCCAGGCGGCCTGAAATTCTTGAGCCGCCGGCCCGCGCCGGTGTTTAAACTCGCCTGAAAGAGAATCAGGAGAGCATCATGCTTGAGGAAAAGACCGGACCGTATCTGGAAGGCAGCCTGGAGGATGAGGCCGGACAATTGATCGCCAAGGCGTCTGCTACCGCCCGCCGCATCGCTTTCGCGCCGCGTTAATGTGGCTCGGGATTACAGCGGGCCTTGGCGCCGGCGCGCTGTGGGGCCTCACTTTCGTGGTGCCGCTGATGGCACCGGAATTCGGCGCCGTGCTGATCACGTTGGCGCGCTATCTCGCCTATGGCCTGTTTGCTTTTGCGCTGCTGCTGCGCCGGCCCTGGCTGGCCCTGCTGCGCCAGCATTGGCGCGGCCTGCTGGTCATGGCCATCCTGGGCAACCTGCTCTATTCGCTGCTCATGGTGCTGGCGGTGCAGCGCACCGGTGCGGCGCTCACCGCGCTGATCATTGGCTGCCTGCCGATCACCGTGCCGCTCAGCGCTGCATGGCGGGATGGCGCATTGCTGCGCCAGCTGGCGCCGGCGTTGGCGCTGATCCTTGCCGGGCTGTTGCTGCAGCAGGCCCAGGCTTTCCAGAGCGCGGTTGATTGGCTGGGCCTGGGCTGTGCCGTGGCCGCTTTGCTGAGCTGGAATCTCTACGCGCTGCTCAATGCGCGCTATCTGGAAAGCCATCCCGGTCTCGCGGCCAGCGACTGGGCCTCGCTGATTGGCCTGGGCTGCCTGCTCGGCCTGCCTTTGCTGCTGCCACTCTACCCGCTGCTTGATGGCGCTTGGCCTGTGGTGGAAGCGGATGCCTGGCTGCGCCTGGGCCTGCTCTCGCTCGCCACAGGCATTGGTTCGGCTTGGGCCGCCACCTGGGCGTGGAACATCGCCGCGCGGCGCCTGCCGGTGGCGCTGGCCGGGCAATTGATCGTCTCGGAAACCCTGTTCGCCCTGCTCTATGCTTTCCTGCTTGAGGCGCGCGGCCCCGATTGGCGCGAGGCGGCGGCGATTGCTTTGGTGATTGGCGGCGTGGTCTGGGGCGTGCAAGTATTGCAGCCGCGTCGTTGAGGGAGGGAGCCATGAGTGTCGCGCCGGCCATTGCCGATCGCATCCAGAGTCTGCTCATCGCCTCGCCGTTGGGCATGCGGCTCGGCCTCGCCGTGGTCAGCCTGGAACCTGACCGCGTGGTGCTCGGCCTGCCGTTCCAGCCCGGCAATGTCACCGTGGGCAGCATGGTGCATGGCGGCGCCATCGCGGCGCTGATCGATGTGGCCGGCATGTCGGCGGCGATTTCCAATGCGCCGGCGGAAAGCCAGAACCGCGCCGCCACGGCCTCGCTGGTGGTGAATTATCTCGGCCCGGCCAATGGCGTGGACATCCGCGCCGAGGCCCAGGTGCTGAAACGCGGCAAATCCCTGGTGGTCAGCCGCATCACGGTGCGGGATATCGCCGGCAACCTGGTGGCTGATGGCACGGTGACCAGCAAGCTGGGCTGATGTCACAAACCGGCCCGCTGCCGCGTCTGAGGGGTATCAATAAAGAAGGATACCGCCATGACTGTGAATAACGTGCAAACCGCCCTGGATCGCGTTGCTGCCACCGAGGCCATTTTGGGTGTGCGGCTGGATTACATGCGCGAGATGGCCGAGATCGGCTCGCCGGTGCTGGCCAAGCTGCAGGCCTTCACGGCGCTGAACCGCGAACCGGGTACCGGAAAATTGCCGGCGGATATCCGCTGCTTCGCCACGCTGGGCGCGGTGCAGGCCGATGATTGCGGCGAATGCGTGCAGATCCATATCAACATGGATCGCGCCGAAGGCATCGATGCGGCTTTGCTGCGTCTGGCTCTGGCGCGGCGGCCACAGGATCTGCCTTCGCCGCTCGGGCTGGCCTGGCGGTTTGGCCAGGCGGTGGCGGCCAATGCAGTTGATATGGAAGACCTGCGCCAGGAACTGGAAGGTATCTGCGGCCGTCCGGCGATGATCGAACTAAGCTTCGCCATTGCCGCCGCGCGCTTCTATCCCACGGTGAAGCGGGCTTTGGGCTATGCCTTAAGCTGCAACCTGGTGCAGGTGGAGGTATGACCATGTCAGCCATGAGCGGGCATGTGGCGATATTCGAGACCCATCGCCGGCGCCTGCAGGCGCTGGCCTACCGCATGCTCGGCAGTGTGGGCGAGGCGGAAGACGCAGTGCAGGATACCTATCTGCGCTGGCACCGCCAGGCCTTCGCCGAATTGCGCAGTCCGGAAGCCTGGCTGGTAACGGCCTGCACCCGGCTGTGCATCGATCGCCTGCGCGCCGCCAAAGTGGCGCGCGCGGCCTATACCGGGCCCTGGCTGCCGGAACCGGTGATCGCGCCGGAAGCGGATTTCGAGGTTGAGTTGGCGGAAAGCCTGTCCATGGCCTTCCTGCTGGTGCTGGAGCGGCTCTCGCCCGCTGAGCGCGCCGCCTATCTGCTGCGCGAGGCGTTTGATTATGACTATCCCGCCATCGCCGGCATCTTGGGCAAGACTGAGGCCGCCTGCCGGCAGTTGGTCAGCCGGGCGCAGAAGCACATCAAGACGGAGCGGCCGCGCTTCGATGTGGATGCCGCCCGGGCGCATGACCTGGCGCAGCGTTTCGCAGCGGCCGCACAAAGCGGCGATGTGGCGGCCTTTGCCGGCCTGCTGGCCGATGATGCGATGATCTGGTCCGATGGCGGCGGCAAGGCGCGCGCGGCGCTGAATGTGATTCGCGGTGCTGATCGCTGCGCCCGCTTCTTCGCCGGCATCGCGCCGAAGCATCCGCGCGGCCTAACCCGCCGCTTCTGCCGCGTCAACGGCCAGATCGGCTACGCGCTGTATCACGGCCAGAAGCCGTATTCGGTCGTCACCTTCGAGATCGTGGACGAGCGCATCCGCTCAGTCTTCGTCATCCGCAACCCGGATAAGTTGGCGCGACTGGAGCCGCTGAACTGAGCTTAAGCCAGCGAGCGGCGCGACAGCGCGTCCTCGATGGCATCCCAGATTTCGGCTTCGATCTTCTTGCCGTCGAAGCGGTTGATCTGCTGGATGCCGGTGGGTGAGGTGACGTTGATCTCGGTCAGGTAATGGCCGATCACATCAATGCCCACGAAGATCAGGCCGTCGCGTTTCAGATGCGGGCCGATCATTTCGCAAATTTCTTCCTCACGCTTGGTCAGACCGATTTTCTTCGGCTGGCCGCCCACATGCATGTTGGAGCGCGCCTCGCCGGCCGCCGGCACGCGGTTCACCGCGCCCACCGGCTTGCCATCCACCATGATGATGCGCTTGTCGCCCTGGCGCACCTCGGGCAGGTAGCGCTGCACGATCACCGGCTCGCGCGAGAGCTTGGTGAACATCTCGTAGAGCGAGCCAAGATTCTCATCCTCGGGCCGCAAATGGAACACGCCGGCGCCGCCATTGCCAAACAGCGGCTTCAGGATGATGTCCTTATGCTCGGCGCGGAAGGCCTTGATCGCCTCGAAATCGGCCGAGATCAGCGTCGGCGGCAGCAGGCCGTCGAAATGCGTGACGTAAAGCTTCTCCGGCGCATTGCGCACCGCCACCGGGTTGTTCACCACCAGGGTGCGCGGATGGATATGCTCCAAGAGATGCGTAGCGGTGATATAGGCCATGTCGAAAGGCGGATCCTGGCGCATCAGCACCACATCCATCTCGCCCAGATCGATCAGCGCCGCTTCGCCCAGGGTGAAATGGTTGCCGCGTTCATGGCGCAGCCGCAGCGGCCGGGCGCGGGCCAGCACGCGGCGGTCATGGAAGCTTAAGTCCTTCGGCAGGTAATGCCACAAAGCATAGCCGCGCGCCTCGGCCTCCAGGCCGAGCACGAAGCTGCTATCGCCATCGAAATCGATGGTCTCGATGGGGTCCATCTGGATCGCCACCTTCAACGCCATGACGTAAATCCTTTTGCTTCAGTTCAGCTGACGCCGAATGTGGTGCAGAAAGGCCTGCGCCTCAAGGCTTGCGCCTTCGCTTCCCGATAGAACCAGGAAACGTTCCGTAGCGATGATGGATTGCCGGATGCGGCCGCGCTTCTCCTCCACCATGCCCAGCTCGCGCCAGGCCGGCGCGAAATCCGGCGCCACCATCAGCATGCGCTCCAGCATGGTGGCGGCGCGGTCCACATCGCCGCCCTTCCAGGCGCGCGCCTTGATGTTGTTGGCCAGCCTCAGCAAAACCTCACGCGCCCGCATCGGCCGCACATGCTCGGGCCGCAATTCCTGTTCGCCGCTGATGCGCCGCAGCAATTCGTTCATGATCGGCGGATCAGCGATGCGCCCCATATGGAAGGGATCCAGCACCAGGCTGCCATCCTCGCCTTCCACACGGATCAGGAAATGGCCGGGGAAATCCAGGCCGTCCACGCGCCAGCCCTGCGCCCGGCCGGCATGGATATAGAGAATGCCCAAGGCCACCGGCAGGCCCATGCGGCGCTCGATCACCCGCATCAGATCGGCATTGGCCGGATCCTCATAGGTCTCGTTGTCGCCGCGATAACCGTATTCACCGGCGATCACGCTGGCCAGTGTCAGCGCGCGCGGCGCGGCCTCGGCGCCGGCCTCTTCCTTGGTCACCGCGCCCACCACATCATTCAGGTGGCGGCGATAGGGCCCGATATCGGCCATCGGGCGGTCGAGCGCCGCCATCAGCAAAGCGGCCTCGGCGATATCCAGCTGGTCGTCGGGCACGGCGCCCAGCGCCTTCAGCGCTGTTTCGATGGCTTCCGTGCCCGTGGCCATCGCGCCCTAGACCGGGCGGCGGCGTGAATCGGTCTTCAGCAGCACATGGCTGACGACACGACGCACGCCCTTGATGGTGCGGGCATGATCGGTAACGCGCACAATCTCCGCCTCGCTCTGCGCCAGGCCGAGCAGGAAGATGATGCCGTTCACCGTCTCGATGGAGTAATTGATATCCACCACATTGGAATCGGTGGTCAGCTTGAAGCGCAGTTGGCTGGTGATCCAGGTATCGTTGGCCGAGTCGAGCAGGGTGCCGCTCGGTGCGATCTGCAATTCGTTGATCACTTCCACGGTGCGGCCCTGGGCCCAGGCGATGCGCTCGGCCTCGTCGCGGTCTTCCTGCTTCTGCACCACGCCGGTGAGCATGGCGCGGCCTTCATAGACGGTGACCGACACCTTGCCGAACAGGCTCGGGTCTTTCTGGAACAGCCGTTCGTTGATGGCGATCTGGATGCCTTTGTCATTGGCGGCATTCTTCACGCCGCGCTCCTCGGCGGCGGCCACGCCGGCGGTGGCGCCAGCGCCCACCGCGGCGCCAACGCAGCCTTGCAGTAAAGGCGCTGTACCCAGCAGCAGGAGCGGCAGGATGAAGCGGAAGCGGGAAGCGGGACGAATCACTGCAAGGTCTCCTTGGGGTTTGATCACGGCTCGGGCCGCCAGGCATCCTGGATATGGTAAGGCAGGCGCCAGGGCGCAAGCAGCACGGCATCGAAACGCAAGGCCACCCGCTGATGGTCGGGCAGCTGCGCCCAGAATACCGAAGCCGCCCGCTGGATGCGATATTTTTGCCTGGATGTCAGGGCCAGGGCGGCGCGCTCCAGGTCGGGCCGCCATTTCACCTCCACGGCGGCCAGCACCTGGCCACGCCGGGCCAGCAAATCCACCTCACCAGTGCCATGGCGGAAGTTACGCGCCAGGATGGCGTAGCCTTTCAGCCGCAACCACAGAGCGGCGAAAGCTTCGGCGCGCCGGCCGGCTTGGAAGCGCTGCTGGCGTTCAGTCCTTAGGCGGGCCATGGCTTTCCTGCGCCAGTTCCAAGGCCCGCGCATAGACCGCGCGTTTGCGCTGGCCGGTGGCGGCGGCCACGGTGGCAGCCGCCTCGCTGACACTGAGATGGCTGAGGGCGGTGCGCAATTGCGTGTCCAGGTCGGCCTGGGCCGAGGCCAGATCGGCCGCGATCGGCGGGCCGATCACCAGAGTCACCTCCCCCCTGGGGGCGCCGGCTTGGGCATAATGCGCCGCCAGCTCGGCCAGGGTGCCGCGCCGCACTTCCTCGAATTTCTTCGTCAGTTCCCGCGCCACCGCCGCCTCGCGGTTGCCACCTAGCGCCGTGGCCAGCCGGCCCAGGCTTTCCGGCAACCGTTGCGCGCTTTCCAGCAGCACCAGGCTGGCCGGGATCGCCGCCAGTTCGCGCGCCCAGGCATCGGCGGCCATCGCCTTGGCCGGCGGGAATCCGGCGAACAGGAAACGGTCGGTGGGCAGGCCGGCCAGGCACAGCCCGGCCAGCACCGAGGAGGGGCCGGGCAGGGCGGTGACCGGCAGGCCGGCGGCCACGGCCTCGCGCACCAGCTTGTAGCCGGGATCGGAGACCAGTGGCGTGCCGGCATCGGAAATCAGCGCCACCACCGCGCCTTGGGCCAGACGGCGCAGCAGGTCGGGCCGCGCCTCGGCGGCATTATGCTCATGATAGGGCAGCAATTTTGCGTGGATGCCATACCGCCGCAGCAGGCTGCCGCTGGTCCGCGTATCCTCGCAAGCGATCACATCGGCGCGGGCCAGCAGGGCCAGGGCCCGCACGGTGATGTCGGCGGCGTTGCCGATGGGCGTCGCCACCAGATATAAGCCTGGGGTGAAGCTGCCTTGATGCCCCAGGCCAGCCAAGGCGGCCGCCAGCAGGCTGGCGGTGTCTCTGGCATCGCCGGGTGTGACCAGGCTGCCGGAAGCTGAATCTGGGATGGCCGGCTGCATGGCGGTTCCGTTGAGCGACGCGGGAAGCGAGCGAGTGATGAGACGTTACCTTACGGCCGGGCTCTGCATACTGGCAATGGCGGCCCTGGCGGCTTGCGAGAATACGCCAACCAACCTGCCCGCCCTGCTGGATACCATTATCAGCGGCCGCCCCACCCCCGTGGTGCGCCCGGCGCCCACGCCGCCGCCCAATCAGCCAGCCCCCCAAGTGGCGCAGCAGCCAGTAGCGCCCCAGCCGCCGGCGCCGCCCCGGGTGCCGGTACCGCAGGTGGAAACCCGGCCGCTTGAGGCCCCGGGCAGTCTGCCGCAGATCACCCTGCCGGCCCCTACCCTGGTGGCGCCGAGCAATGCGGAAGGTGTGCGGATCGGCTTCCTGGTGCCGCTTTCCGGGCCCAGCGCGGCTTTGGGCCGCGCCTTGCTGGATGCCGCGCAGTTGGCTTTGTTCGATCTGGCTGATGACCGCCTGATGCTGCTGCCGCGCGATACCGAGGGCCAGCCGGAACCTGCGCTGCGGGCGGCGCAGAGCCTGCTGGCCGAAGGCGTGGACCTGATTATCGGCCCGCTTTTCGCCTCCTCGGCCGCTGCCGTGGCGCCCCTGGCGCGCGAGCGCGGCGTGAAAGTCTTAAGCTTTTCCACGGATCGCGCGGTGGCCGGTGGTGGCGTCTATATCCTTGGCTTCACGCCGGATCAGCAGGTCGCCCGCGTCATCGCCTATGCCCGCGCCAAGGGCATGAGCCGTTTCGCCCTGTTGGCGCCGGATTCGCCCTATGGCAATGCTGTGGCCCAGGCGATGGAAGCCGTGGTGGCGCTGGAAGCGCCGCGTGGCCCGGCCCGCCTGCTGCGCCAGGAACGCTATCCGGCCGATGCTCCTGATCTCACGCCCATGGTGCGCCACTTCGCCGCCGGCCTGCGCGGCCTCACGCCCGCCGAACCCCTGCCCGAGGGCTCCAGCCCGGCGCCTTTGCCGGGTGCCAGCGGCGCCTTGGGCCAAGGCGCTGGGGGCCAGGGCGCGGTGGGCAGCAATGTTGTTGCAGCCCCGATTGATGGCCTGCTGCTGCCCGAAGGTGGCGCGCGGCTGCGGGCCCTGGCGCCGCTGCTGCCCTATTTCGATATCGATCCGCGCGCCGTGCGCTTCATGGGCACCGGCCTGTGGGACGACCCGACGCTGGGCAACGAACCGGCGCTGATCGGCGGCTGGTTCGCCGGCCCGGCGCCGGAAGGCTTTGAGGATTTCCGCAAACGCTTCGAGCAGGCCTATGGCCGCCGCCCGCCGCGGCTCGCCAGCCTGGCCTATGATGCTGCCGCCCTGGCCGGGGTGCTGGCGCGCAGCGGATTGCAGCCGGGCAGCACCGGGCTGTTTGCCGATTCCGTGCTTAACAATCCCGATGGTTTTGCTGGCTATGACGGGGTTTTCCGTTTCCGCCCCGATGGCGTGGTTGAGCGCGGCCTGGCGGTGCTGGAGGTGCAACGGCGCGGCACAAGGGTGGTGGATCCGGCCCCGGCCAGCTTCCAGCCGGGTACGAATTAACCAAGATTTCCCAGTAATGAGGGCATTTGGCCTTCACATTATAGCCGGCGGGGTATTTGCCCCTTGCGTTATGCGGCGCTTCGGCCGAAAAAGAGTGCAAACAACCACTGCGGGTACAAGCCAACCCACAAAGTATGCTTGTGTGATGCGCTTTGGTCGCCTAAATCTGGGGCGTGGCGCGTAGCGTTGGTGGTTGGTGTAGAAGAAGGTCATTTTTCATGAGCATGGAAAAGATAGACTTTTCCAAGATCCATTTTCTGATTGTCGATCCTAATCGTCTGATGGGCACGATGATTCGTGATGTATTGGTGACGCTGGACGCGCACCACATTGATCGCGCGCGCAATCTGGAGGGGGCGGTCACCATTCTGCGCCAGGGCCGCACCGATGTGCTGATCACCGAATGGGATCTGCAGGCCGAGCAGAATGGCATGGATCTGGTAAGCTGGATCCGCAACGATGCCGGTTCGCCTAACCGCCTGCTGCCGGTGATCATGATGACGGCGAATTCCGAGATCGAATATGTGGTGCGCGCCCGTGATGCCGGCGTGAACGAATTTGTCGCCAAGCCCTATACCGTGCAGAGCTTCTATACCCGGCTGGCCGCCGCCATTGCCCGGCCACGGCAATTCGTGCGCGTGGATGGTTATTTCGGTCCTGACCGGCGGCGCAAGCGTGATGATGCTTACGAAGGCCCCGAGCGACGGGTGGAAGCGGACGGCCAGAGGTAATGCCCAAACGCCCAACCTTTATCGCGGCGCCACAGGAGCTGAAGCGCAAGGCGGTGAATTTCAAGCGCGGCTTCTCGCTGAAGCTTGAGCCCGAGGTGATGAAGAAGTTGGAGCAGGTGGTTGAGAAAGCCACCGACAACTTCACCGTCGAGGTAGCCGAAAAGCTGAAACAGCTGCGCGCCGCTGTGAATGAAATGGTCGAGAGCAGCCAGAATGCCGGGCACTACATGCGCGAAATCCGCAATGTGTCGCTCGACATCAAGGGCATGGGCGGGATGTTCAAATATCCGCTGCTTACGTCGTTTGCCAAGACGCTGAACGATTTCGTGCAGGGCATGAACGACCCCAACGAAATCCAGCTTGATATCATCGCGGCGCAGATCGATGCGCTTTATGTGGTGATGGCAAACCGCATCCAGGGCAGTGGCGGGCCAACCGAGCGCGAACTTCTGGAAGCCCTACGCCTCGCAACCCAGAAACACAAGAACGGCTAGCTAAGCCAGCCGTCCTTGAGCATGTCATCCGATCAGCAGCACCAGGCCGGCCATAGCCGTGGCGGCGCCAGCGGCGCGGGTGAGCAACGGCAGCGCGCGGCTTTGCGCCTGACGCGCGGCCAGCAGCCCTAAGCCATGCAGCAGGGCGGTGCCCAGCAGCATGCCGGCGGCATAAAGCAACACGGGGCTCTCGGCTGGCATTTCCGCGCCATGGGCAAAACCATGGCAAAGCGAGAAGGCGGCGGTGACTGGCAGCGCCAGGGCTAGGGGCGGCTTCACGGCCAGGGCCACGGCGAGGCCCAAAGCCAGCACCGATAGCACGATGCCGGTTTCCACGAAGGGCAGGTCGATGCCACCGAACCCCAGCGCGAAGCCCGCCGCCATGCTGGCAACGAAAGCTGTCGGCACGGCATAGAGGGCGCGGCCGCCCTGCTGCATCGCCCACAGCCCCACGGCCACCATGGCCAGCAGATGGTCCAGGCCGCCGAAGGGATGGCCCAGGCCCGCCCAGAAGCTGGCGGCGAAGTCTCCGGGATGCAGGCCAATATGGGCATGAGCGGTGGAAGCAGCCAGCGCGACGGTCGCCGCAACAGCGGCGCCAAGCGGCAGACGGGCAAGGAACATGGAGAGCCTCATGGTTTTATGTGCAGCGCAACCCACCTGGGTCTTTTGTGCCCGGCTTGCAGCACTTTGACAAGCGGGGATGATGCATTAGAACCGGGAGATGGTGCCGCCGCTCGACTACATCCGGGATCCTGACCGCATCCACCGCGAAAGCCTGGCGCGCATCCGCGCCGAGGTGGATTTAAGCGGCCTGCCGCCGGGCATCAACGAAGTGGCCCTGCGCCTGATTCATGCCACGGGTGAGGCCGATATGCTGCCCGATCTGGCCTGGTCGGCGGATCTGGTGCTGGCCATGCGCCAGGCCTTGTCCGCCGGAGCGGCCATCCTCACCGATGCCGATATGGTGGCCCATGGCCTGATCCGCAGCCGGCTGCGCGCCGCCAATGCGGTGCATTGCTTCCTCAATGACGAGGCCGCGCGCAGTATTGGCCAGGCCGGCAATATCACCCGTGCCGCGGCTTCCGTGGAACTCTGGCCGCCGCATCTCGCCAATGCCATTGTGGTGATCGGCGCCTCGGCGTCCGCCTTGTTCCGGCTGCTGGAGCTGATCGATGCCGGGGCGCCGAAGCCTGCGGCGATCCTGGCTTTTCCGGTCGGTTTCGTGGAAGCGGCGGAAGCCAAGCAGGCCCTGGCCCGGGATGCGCGCGGCCTGCCCTATTTATTGCTGCATGGCCGCCGCGGCGGCGCGGCCATGGCGGTGGCAGCGTTCAATGCGCTGGCCGGGCTGCAGCCTCCTTCCGAGGACGGATAGACCACGCTGGGTATAACCCCTAGACTCCGTTTAACGATTCGTTAGTCCAGCGAGATTAAACCCGCCTCATGCCTTTGTGCCGATTCAGCATCGCCCTGCTTTGCGCCGTCCTGTTGTTGCCGGCCGCTTTGGCTGCGGCGGATAAGCCGAGCCAGCATGCCTCGGCGGCGAAGCCGCCCGCCAGTGCCATCGCGGCCGCGCGGGCCGAGGAAGCTCAGAAGGGACCGGATTCCGGCCTGCCGATGCCGCGCTTTGTCAGCTTGGCGTCCGACAAGGTGAATGCCCGCACCGGCCCCGGTTCGCGCTACCCCATCGCTTGGCAATACCAGCGCCGTGGCCTGCCGGTGGAAGTGGTGGGCGAATACGAATATTGGCGCCGCTTCCGTGATCGCGACGGCACCGAGACCTGGGTGCATAAGAATCTCACCTCGGGCAAGCGCTATGCCCTGGTGGATGGCACCATCCGCGAATTGTTCAAGAAGGCGGATGCCAACAGCGAAGTGCTGCTCAGCGCCGAACCCGGTGTGCAGGCACGGCTGCGCAAATGCCAGGAAGCCTGGTGCCAGGTGGAGATTGCCGGCACCAAGGGCTGGATCCCGCGCAATCATCTCTGGGGCCTCTATGCCTCGGAAAGCTTCGACTAGTGCCTGCGTTATGGGCTGCGACATAAAGCCCCCTAGTCCTGCCCTGCGGCTGCCCTATTCTGGCCTGCATGAGCAACGATCATCCTGAAGAAACGATGGAAGAGCGCGCGGCGCGGCGGCGGCAATTCGCGCCCGGCGCGGTGAACGGCATTGATGAGCCGCTGATCGAAGCCGTGGTGCGCGGCTTCTATGGCCGTATCCGCGCCGATGCGCGGCTCGGCCCGATCTTCGCCAACGAGATCGGCCATGATTGGGAACCACATCTTGCCAAGATGATGGATTTCTGGTCGTCGCTGCTGCTACTCACCGGGCGTTATGGCGGCCGGCCGATGCCGGTGCATGCGCGGCTCGAGGGCTGGAATGGCAAAGGCCTGGAGGCGGGCGATTTCCAGCATTGGTTGGCGCTGTTCGAAGCCACGCTGGCTGAGTTATGTACAGCGGAAGCCAAGGCCCTGTTCATGGAACGCGCGCGGCGCATCGCCGATAGCTTCCAGATGGGCATCCAATTCCATCGCGGCCAGACGCCCGATTGGCTCGGGCCGGTGAAAAGCGCACAAGCGAAACAATAAGCGCGCCACAACCCTCGCGAAAGCGATGGGGCCTCATTCAGCGTGGTAAAATGTCATTCCTGCCTAAGCGGGAATGACACATCGGTGCTTAAGCGAAATCCTGCGCCAAAGCCTGGCGCGTGGTTTCCGGCACCACGGCCAAGTGGCCGTAATTGGCATGGTCGCAGCCCACCAGCACGCGCGCTTCCGGTTTGCGGAAAGCGGTGATCAGGGCCGGCGTCAGCGGAAAGCGTAGGAAATGCACCGATGAGGTCTTGCCATCGGCGCGGTTGCGCTCGGCGTCATCCTCGGGCACGGCATAGGCCTTCACGCCATCGATCTCGAGATAGAGATGGGAATCGATGCCTCCCAGGCTGCCGAGCACGCGCGCGCGGCGCACCGGCTCGTCGATCTCCAGCATGAAGGTGGCCACCAGCTCGGCGCCCTTGGGCACCAGCGGCGCATAGGCCGCCAGCTCATCGGCCATCTGCTCCTCGCCGCCCTTCTCGATGTAGAGCATTTCCTGAATCTGCCACCACATCGTGTCGTAATTCTCGAAATAGAACGTGGCATGCGGCCCGAGCGAGAGGCGGCGATGCTTCTTCAGCGCCACGATGGCGGCGCGCTTTTCCTGGCGCACAGCCACGAAGGCATCCATCGGGATGATGTCGGCGGCGGTCAGCGTGGTCTTGGTCGGCATGAACACAAAAATCTCCTGCTCAGATCAGGCCATAGGCCTTGGCGAATAGCTCGACGGGATGCTCGGCCTTGGCCGGCAACGTGAAGCCCTCCTTATCCTTGCCTTCATTCTCCATGCCCTGGCGGATATGGATGGCGGCAAGCGGACATTCGGAGGCGATATGCGCCTTGTTTTCCTTCACGGCGGTGCGCATCACCGGCTTGCCCACCTTCATGCCCACTTCAAAGAATTCCTTGCGCACGCCCCAGGAGCCGCCATGGCCGGCGCAGCGCTCGATCACCGCCAGATCCTGGCCCGGCTTCAGCTCAGGAATCAGTTTCAGCATGTCCACGGCCTTGTTGCCCATATTCTGCGCGCGGGCATGGCAGGCGAGATGCAAGGTCACGCCGCCTTGAAGCGGCTTCAGCCCCGGCGCCAAGCCCTGCTTCTTGGCGATATCGACAATGTATTCCGAGATATCGTAGGTCGCCTGGGCCAGCTTCTTGATCAGCGGGTCATCGGGCAGGATCAAGGGCCATTCGAATTTCAGCATCAGGGCGCAGGACGGCACCAAGGCCACGATGTCAAAGCCTTCATCGATCAGCGGCGCATAGTATTCCGCCACCACGCGGGCCTTCTTGGCCACATCGGCGATATCGCCCTGTTCCAGCTTGGGCATGCCGCAGCAACCGGGATAATCCACGCGCAGCTCCACGCCGTTATGCGCCAGGATGCGCTGCGCGGCCACGCCGATATCGGGGTTGTTGTAATTGCCAAAGCAGGTGGCATAGATCGCCGCGCGGCGCTTGGCGGCATAGCCCGGCGCGTCCTTGTTGATCGCCGGGGCTTCATTCTTGGCGCGGGCAACAAGCGTCTTGCCATGGAATTTCGGCAGTTCCGCATCCTTGTGGATATCGGCCACCTTCTCCAGCACCGGCCGCGTCAGCGCGTTGCCGCGATCCGTCGCCCAGTTTGCAATGGGAGCAACGAGCCCGGCCAGCGCGCCATTGCGGTCGGTCTGGCTCAGCTGGTCGCCGATGAAATCGGTTTTGCCCTGGGCGCGCTCGGCGGCGCGGTAGCGCAGCATCAGATGCGGGAAATCCAGATTGAATTCATGCGGCGGCACATAGGGGCATTTGGTCATGTAGCACAAATCGCAGAGCGTGCAGGCATCCACGACCGGCTTGAAATCCTTCGACTCGACGGTATCGAGTTCTTCGCTCGGCGCGCCATCCACCAGATCGAACAGGCGCGGGAAGGAATCGCATAAATTGAAGCAGCGGCGGCAGCCGTGGCAGATATCGAAGACGCGGCGCAATTCGGCGTCGATCTTCTCCATGTCGTAGAAATCAGGATTGTTCCAATCCAGCGGATGCCGGGTTGGCGCCTCCAGGCTGCCTTCACGCATGATACTCTCCGGTGCGTCTGACTTTGGTGGGGCCAAGCCCTGGACCGGCGAACCGGTCCAGGGGTCAGTCACGTCAACGGCCAATTTAGGCTAAAGCGGGCCTCAGCCCAGGGTGTCGAACGCCTTCTGGAAGCGGCCGGCATGGCTCTTCTCGGCCTTCGCCAGGGTCTCGAACCACTCGGCGATCTCGTCGAAGCCTTCCTCGCGGGCGGTCTTCGCCATGCCGGGATACATGTCGGTATATTCGTGGGTCTCGCCGGCAATGGAGGCCTTCAGGTTCAGGCCGGTGGCGCCAATCGGCTCGCCGGTGGCCGGATCGCCCACTTCAGCCAGGAATTCGAGATGGCCATGGGCATGGCCGGTCTCGCCTTCCGCGGTGGAGCGGAACACGGCGGCGACGTCGTTATAGCCTTCGACATCGGCCTTCTGGGCGAAATACAGGTAGCGGCGGTTGGCCTGGCTCTCGCCGGCAAACGCTTCCTTCAGGTTTCCATGGGTCTTGGTGCCTTTAAGCGCGGGCATGGTTATTCCTCCTGGCTGGTACGCAGCCGCCCGGGACGGATTCCAAGGCGGCGGGGGCTCTCGCGCGGTTAAAAATACGCGCGAGTTAACGGGGAGGATTATGGACCCGCACCGTACTCTGTCAAGGTTTTTTAGAACGATTCCAGAAAACTATCAGCCGTCCAGGCGGACGATCACATCCACGCGGCTGATACGCTGGCCCTCGGGCGCTTCCGGCAGGCTGGACAGGGCCACATCGGAGGCCGGAATGTCGCGCAACTCGCCGGATTTCTCATAATAGAAATGGTGGTGCGGCGAGAGGTTGGTGTCGAAATAGGCGCGGCCCGAATCCACTGTCACAATGCGCAGCAAACCGGCATTGGTGAATTGGTGCAGGCAGTTATACACGGTGGCGAGCGAGAGTTTGCTGCCCTGCTCGGTGGCGCGGGCATAGAGGCTTTCCGCCGTTACATGGCGGTCCAGCCCATCGGCGAACAGGATTTCCGCCAGGGTCAGGCGCTGGCGCGTGGTGCGCAGGCCAGCCGCCCGTAGGCGCCGCATGGCGCCGGATTCGGCATCCGGGGATTCCTGCTTTTGCGCGGCCGGGGAGGGCTTGCTTAGCGTCGTCATGCCCCCAGATATAACACAGGTGTTACAAAAGGAAACGAAACTGTTGCCCCCAGCGGGGCAATGACTAAAGTGTGCCCGATTGTGGCCCGGCCAAGCTGGCCAGGGGGTAGGCCCCAACCGCCTTGCCGGCGGATTTAATCGTTGCAAATCGAGGATTTCCGCCTGTGGAACGGAAGAGTAGCTACACCTACGAGGACCTGCTGGCCTGCGCCCATGGCACCCTGTTCGGCGAGGGCAATGCCCGCCTGCCGCTGCCACCGATGCTGATGCTGGACCGTATCCTCAAGATTACCTCCGAGGGTGGTAAATACGGCAAGGGCGAGATCGAGGCCGAACTCGATATCAAGCCCAGCCTATGGTTCTTCCCCTGCCATTTCGAGAATGACCCCATCATGCCGGGCTGCCTTGGCCTGGATGCCATGTGGCAGCTGGTCGGCTTTTTCCTCGGCTGGATGAAGGCGCCCGGCAAGGGCCGCGCCTTGAGCGTTGGCGAAGTGAAATTCTCCGACATGGTCACGCCGGCCGCCGCCAAGCTCACCTTCAAGATCGACATCAAGAAGCTGTTGCTGCGCAAGTTCGGCATCGCCATCGCCGATGGCAGCATGTTCATCGATGGCAAGCTTGCCTATGAATGCAAGGACATGCGGGTCGGCGTGTTTCCGGCCGGCATGACCGCCACCGCGGGGGCCTGAGCCATGCGCCGTGTCGTTGTTCCTGGTATGGGCATCACCTCGTCAATCGGCAACAACGTTGCCGAGGTGACGGAAAGCCTCAAGCTTGGCCGCTCCGGCATCGTGTTCTCCGAGGAATATGCCAAGCTCGGTTTCCGCAGCCAGGTCTATGGCACGGTGAAGATCGATCTGGAGGCGGCGGTTGATCGCCGCCAGAAGCGCTTCATGGGCGATGGCGCGGCCTATGCCTATCTCGCCATGGAACAGGCTTTGGCCGATAGCGGCCTGGAAGAGCGCGATGTCATCAACGAGCGCACTGGCCTGATCGTTGGCTCCGGCGGCCCCTCCACGCGCAACCTGATCCAGGCGGCTGATATCACGCGCGAGAAGGGCGGGCCGAAGCGCATCGGCCCCTTCATGGTGCCGCGCGCCATGTCGTCAACCTGCTCGGCGGTGCTGTCCACCGCCTTCAAGATCAAGGGCCTGAGCTATTCCATTTCCTCGGCCTGCTCCACCTCCGCGCATTGCATCGGCAATGCCGCCGAGCTGATCCAGTTCGGCAAGCAGGATGTGATGTTCGCCGGCGGTGGCGAGGAACTGGATTGGGCCTTGTCCAACCTGTTCGACGCCATGCCGGCCATGTCGTCGTCCTATAACGCCACGCCCGAGCGCGCCTCGCGCGCCTATGACAAGGATCGCGACGGCTTCGTCATCGCCGGTGGCGGCGGCGTGGTGGTGCTTGAGGAACTGGAGCATGCCAAGGCGCGCGGCGCCAAGATCTATGCCGAATTGGTGGGCTATGGCGCCACGTCCGATGGCGCCGACATGGTTGCGCCTTCCGGCGAAGGCGCGGTGCGCTGCATGCAATTGGCGCTGAAGGAAGCCAATATGGATACCAGCCGGCGCGGCCATAATGCCCCGGTGGATTACATCAACACCCATGGCACCTCCACGCCGGCGGGTGATATCACCGAGCTGAAGGCGATCCGCGAAGTGTTCGGCGAAGCGGTGCCTGCCATCTCGTCCACCAAGTCGCTCACCGGGCATTCGCTCGGTGCCGCCGGCGTGCAAGAGGCGATCTATTCGCTGCTGATGCAGCAGCATAACTTCATCGCGGCATCCGCCAATATCGAGAACCTGGATCCCGGTGCTGAAGGCTTCCCGATCGTGCGTGAGCGCCGCGACAATGTGACGCTCAACCGCGTGATGTCGAATTCCTTCGGCTTCGGCGGCACCAACGCCACCTTGCTGTTCCAACGCTACGAAGCCTGATCGCTTCGCCGCCCCACTTCATCCCCTTCATTTTTAGAAACAACGAAAAAACACCATGACGGAAACTCGCGGCCTGATGGCCGGCAAACGCGGCTTGATCATGGGTGTGGCCAATGATCATTCCATCGCCTGGGGCATCGCCAAGATGCTGGCCAGCCATGGCGCTGATCTCGCCTTCACCTATCAGGGCGAGGCGTTTGAACGCCGCGTGAAGCCATTGGCCGAAAGCGTCTCGGCCAAGGCGGTGGTGCCTTGTGATGTGGAAGACGAAGCCAGCCTGAAGAGCGCCATCGACAGCGCCGCCGCAGCCCTGGGCGGCCGGCTGGATTTCGTGGTGCATGCCATCGCCTATTCCGACAAGGAAGAATTGAAGGGCCGCTACCTCAACACCACGCGCGGCAATTTCAGCCGCTCGATGCTGATCTCCTGCTATTCCTTCACGGAAGTGGCGCGGCTCGCCGTGCCGCATATGAGCGAAGGCGGTGCGCTGATCACGCTCACCTATGAAGGCTCCACCCGCGTGATGCCGAATTACAACGTGATGGGCGTGGCCAAGGCGGCGTTGGAAGCCAGCGTGCGCTATCTCGCGGTTGATTTGGGCCCGCAGAATATCCGCGTCAATGCCGTCTCGCCCGGCCCGATGCGCACGCTCGCCGGCTCGGCCATCGGCTCGGCCCGCGCAACGTTCAAATTCACCGCACAGCATAGCCCGCTGCGCCGCAATGCCTCGTTGGAAGAAGTCGGCGGTTCGGCGCTGTTCCTGCTGTCTGATCTCGGCGCTGGCGTCACAGGCGAGATCATCCATGTCGATTCCGGCTTCCATGCGCTCGGCATGCCCAATCCGGCCGATCTGTATGGCGGCGGCGAAGGCTGAGCGGGGCTAAAGCGCCGCCCTCAGCACGGCAAACAAACGCTCCACATCGGCATCGGTGTTATAGACATGGGGCGTCACGCGCATGGCGCGACCGCGCACGCTGACAAACACATTGCCTTCAGCCAGCTTCAAAGGCAGATCGGCCGGCACCTCTCCGCCGAAGCGCAGGCCGAGATAATGCCCGGCGCGGCGGTTGGATGGCACGGCATTGAGGCCGAACTCGGCAGCCGCGCGCGCGGCGATGGCATCGGTGCGCTGGCGCAGGGTTGTCTGAATCCTTGCCGCACCCCAGCCCAGCAGCAATTCCAGCGATGCCTTGGCGGCGGGCGTGAGCGCGAAGTTGCTGCGCTCGCCCACATCGAAGCGCCGCGCGCCGGGCTGATAGGCGGCCTTGTAATCCACCAGGCCGGCGAAGTTTTCCGAATCCTGGCGCGCGATCCAGTTATGCTCGATGGGTTCCGCCTGCTGCCAGTTTTTCGCCACATAGAGATAGCCGTAGCTGTAAGGCCCGAGCAGCCATTTATAACCGCCAACAGCCAGGAAATCCGGCTGGATCGCCGCCACATCAAAGGGCAGCACGCCCATGGATTGCGTGGCATCAATGCAGAGCGCGGCGCCTAGTTTGCGGCAGGCTGCGCCGATGGCCACCAGATCGAGCAGGCCGCCATCGGTCCAATGGCAATGGGGCAGGGCAACGATGCCGGTGCGGCCATCAAGGCATTCCAGCACGCGCGCGGTCCAATCATCATCACTGGGGCGCGCGATGGTCACCAGCTCGGCGTTGTTGCGCCGCGCCAGTTCGATCCAGGGATAGACATTGGAGGGAAATTGCTCGGCCAGCGTCAGGATGCTCTGGCCGGCTTTGAGTGGCAGAATATTGGCTGCCACCGCCATGCCATAGGAGACAGATGGCACCAGGGCGATGTCTTCGGCCGTGGCGTTTACCAGGCGCGCGAATAACGCGCGCACGTTTTCTGACTCGGTGAAGAAATCAATCGGCCTGATATGCCAGGGCTGTGCCTTGGCGCTCATGCCGCGCTCGCCAGCGGCCGCGGCAGCCCGTGGCATCGGCCCCATATAGGCGCTGTTCAGATAGGCCACGTCTTCGGGGATATCGAACAGCGCGCGTTGCGATGGCAGCAATCCCTGAAGTGGCGTCTGATCGGTCATGGCGGCTCGCTCCGTGAATCCGCGCGGATACTGCGGTTGAGGTGCCGGGCTGTCGAGGGATTAATTGCACCCCAACAATATTCCCCTGGATCATGCCCTGGACCCATGGGAAGACTGCGTCAGATCATAAAAAACGCCTCGCCCCGCAACCGCTTGAGTCTTGCCATGTCGCCTCGCCATATCGCGCTTGCCGTGCTCATCGCGGCGCTTTGGGGCTTCAATTTCGTGGTCATCCGCTTCGGTCTGGATGCCTTCCCGCCCTTGCTGTTCAACGGCCTGCGTTTCGCTGTCGCCAGCTTGCCCTTCCTGCTCTTCCTGCGGCAGCCGGGCGTGGCCTGGCGCTGGGTGATCGGCACCGGCATCGTGCTCGGCGTGATGAAATTCAGCCTGCTGTTCCTGGCGATGAATAACGGCCTGCCGGCCGGCCTGGCTTCTGTGGTGATGCAGGCCCAGGCCTTGTTCAGTGTGGTTTTCGCTGCCCTGCTGCTGCAGGAGCGCCCCGGCGCCCTGCAATGGGGCGGGCTTTCCATCGCCGCGATCGGGCTTGGCGTGATCGGCCTGGATATGGGGCTGGAGGCGAGTTTTGCGGCTTTCGCTATCGCCATGGCGGCGGCAGCCTGCTGGGGCTTTGCCAATATCCTCACGCGCAAGGCCGCGGCGCCACAGCCGCTGGCCTTCATGGTCTGGGTCTCGGCCATCCCGCCCTTGCCGATGTTCGGCCTGTCCTGGGTCTTCGAGGGCGAGGCGGCGATTGCCGCGGCCTTCGCCAGCCTCGATCTGAAGGGCGTGGTCTCTGTGCTCTATATCGGGCTGCTCTCCACCACGGCCTGTTTCGCCGCCTGGAGCCTGCTGCTGCGGCAATACACGGCGTCGGTCGTGGCACCCTTCACCCTGCTGGTGCCGGTTTTCGGCCTGGCCAGCGCAGCCCTCGTGCTCGGCGAAGCGCCCTCGACCCTGAAAGTCGGAGGTGCCGCGTTGATTCTGCTCGGGCTGATGGTGAATGCCGGGCTGCTGCGGCGGCTGTTCCGCCGGCCGCTATTTGCCTGAAGAGGGGCCCGCCCGAGACGCTTTAAAGCTTCAACGCCAGGTCGCGGATCGTGGCGCGGCAGGACTCGGCGGTCTGCTGCAGGTATTCCCGCGCCTCCGGGCGCAGGTTGTCCTGCTGCAATTGTTCGTTAATGGACGCAAGAATCGCCCGCAAGTGCCTGATACGCACTGACATACTGTCTTCCCCCTCATGGTCTTCCATGGGCGGAGCTTCGCTGATTCGTGGTTAATAAAGTTTATCCGTAAACGGCGTTAAACCGTCACGTCGGCCTTGCCGCCCATGCCGCGCGGACGCGGGCCGGCGCGGTCGGTGCGGCTCTCGGTGGCATTGGCGTTGTTATCGGCCTTGCGGCCTTTATCGCCCCGCGTATTGGCCGAGCCGCCGGAATTACCCGAAGCCATGGCCGCCATGCGGGTTTCCGTGCGCACGCCAAGCGCCGCCACGCCCGCCACAGCCTGGGCAGCGGCAGGTCCTTGGTTGGTCTGCTGGGTCGGTGCATTGGCCACCGAAGGGAGCAGACCCGGTGCGGGCGCAATCAAGGTCATACCTCCGATTGTAGTCCTAAAAGTCGGAACAGCAAGAAGAAGGTTGCGTCCGGACCGGGATCGCGGGAGGCTGTTGCCATGAAGCCACCGGCCAAGAAGCCCCCCGCCAAAACCCCGCCCCTGAAGCCACCGGGTGCCCTGCAGCGCCTGGTCAATGCGCTGTTTGTGGCGGAAAAATCCCCGAAAACCGCACCTGTTATGGGCCAGAAGGCGGCCGATCCGCGCGTGGAACTGGCCCGCCTGATCCGCACCATCCGGGCGAGACTCGATCCCAAAGTGGTCAAGCTGGCCGAAAAGATCGCCCGCAAGGGGCCGCCGACCACCGATCAGGAGCGCGCCATGCTCAGCGTGGAACTGTTCCTGGCGCAGCGCGAGGATGGCGGCGCTTTCGCCGCCAAGCTCAGGGCCAAGCTGGAAAAAGAGCGCGGCGGGCCGACCAAGCATTGAGGCTGGCAGGTTGCCGGCTCAGTGGATTTGACGGGCCGGCGGTTCGTCGTTGGGCGCCGGTGTGACAATAGCATCGGTCGTCGCGGCATCGGCCACCGGCGCCGTGGCCAAGGCATCGCCGCGCTTCAGCCGCTCATGAGCGCGATAGCTGAACGGGATCGAGATGATATAGGCGATCTCCAGCGCTGCCAGCGTGTACCACGGCTCGTTCATCAGCAGCGCGGCCAGCACGCCAACGCCAAGCAGCACCAGCAACACCGCCTCGCGCTTCACCCGCACGCGCTTGAAGGAATAGGTCGGCACCTTGCTCACCATCAGGAAGCCGATGCCCAAAGCCCACACGCTGTTGAGCAATGGCGAGCGGAACAGGGCGCTATCCACTTCCAGGCTCAGGATCATGAACAGCAAAGCCAGGCCGGCGCCAGCAGGCGAGGGGATGCCGGTGAAGAAGCTGCCGGTCCAGACCGGCTTGTCGGGTTCTTCCAAGGCGGTGTTGAAGCGCGCCAGACGCAGCGCCGTGCAGGTGGCGAAAGCCAGCACCACCAGCCAGCCGGGATTGCCATTGCCCAGATCGCGCAGGGTCCAGAAATACAGCACCATCACCGGCGCCACGCCGAAGCAGAGGAAGTCGGAGAGCGAATCAAGTTCGGCGCCGAAGCGGCTGGCGCCCTTTAGCAGCCGCGCCACGCGGCCATCCAGCATGTCGAACAACGCCGCCACAGCAATCGCCGCCACGGCGTATTTCCATTGCCCGGCAATGGCGAAGCGGATTGAGGTGAGGCCCGAGCAGAGCGCGCAAATCGTGAGGATATTGGGCGCCAGCATGTTCAGCGGCAGCTTGCGCAGGCGCGGCGGCGGCTTGATCAGCATGCAGGCTCCTCCGTTATGAAGTGATCACGATCAGCGGATTTCGCCGCTGCGCGCCTCTTCCTCGGTTTCGTCCTCGGCGATCACGCTCTCGCCGCCAATCGTGTTCTGGCCCACCACCACCAGCGGCACCATGCCGTCGTCGAGATAGACATCGACGCGGCTGCCAAAGCGGATCAGGCCATAGCGTTCCCCGGCTTTCAGCACCTGGCCCTCGCGTGCCTCGCACAGGATGCGGCGCGCCACCAAGCCGGCGATCTGCACCACGGCCACTTCCTTACCGCTGTCCAGTTTCAGTTTCATGGACATGCGCTCGTTATCGGTGGAGGCCTTGTCCAGGGCGGCATTGAGGAACTTGCCCGGGCGATAGGCCAGGGCGGCCACGCTGGCATCCACCGGCGAGCGGTTCACATGCACATTGAACACGTTCATGAAGATGGAAATGCGCAGGCGGGCATCATAGCCCATGCCCAGTTCTTCGGGCGGTACGGCGCGCTCGATCATCTGCACCACGCCATCGGCCGGCGCGATCAGCAGGGTGTTGGGCGCCTTGCCATCGGGGCCGGGGCGGCGCACCGGGGTGACGCGCGGCGGATCGCGGAAGAAATAGGCGCACCAGGCGGTGAGCACCACGCCGATCCAGCCCAGCGGCGTAGCAATCCAGAACAGCACCAGGGTGACCAGCGCGAAGATCGCGATGAACTTCCAGCCCTCGCGGTGGATCGGCACCAGAACCGAACGGATCGTGTCCATACTTGTTAAGCCTCATGTCTTGAATGCAGTGCGGCATTGTACCGGCAATGCGCCCGGGCCGGAAGCCTTTAAGCGACCTTGGCTCAGACCGCCGCCACTGCTTTCAGGCGCTTTTCGGCTTCGGCGGCTTCCAGCTGGCGGCGCCACAGCTTGGCGTAGAGGCCATCCTGGGCCAGCAGCACATCGTGGCGGCCGCGCTCGGCCACCCGGCCCTGATCCAGCACGATGATCTCGTCGGCATCCACCACGGTGGACAGCCGGTGCGCGATCACCAGGGTGGAAAGGCCCTGGGCGGCGGTGCCCAGCGCCTGCTGGATCTCGCGCTCGGTATGGGTGTCGAGCGCCGAGGTGGCTTCGTCAAACAGCATCACGCGCGGCCGCTTCAGCAAAGCGCGGGCGATGGCCACGCGCTGCTTCTCGCCGCCCGATAGTTTCAGGCCGCGTTCGCCCACCATGGTGTTATAGCCATCGGGCAGGCGCGCGATCAGCGGTTCAAGCTGCGCCATGCGGGCGGCTTCGCGCATTTCCGCTTCCGAGGCGCTGGGGCGGCCATAGGCGATGTTGTAGGCGATGGTGTCGTTGAACAGCACGGTATCCTGCGGCACCATGCCGATGGCCTGGCGCACGCTGAGCTGCGTTGCCTGCCGGATATCCTGGCCATCGATGCGGATGGCGCCGCCAGTGATGTCGTAGAAGCGGAAGAGCAGCCGCGACAGCGTGCTCTTGCCCGCACCCGAGGCGCCCACCACGGCAAGCTTGCTGCCCGGCGCCACGCGGAACGACACACCCTGCAAAATCGGCCGTCGCGGGTCATAGGCGAAATCAACATTCTCAAACACCACTTCGCCCGGGCCCGGCAGCAAAGGCATGGCATCGGGCGCATCCTGCACTTCGGCCGGCACATCCAGCAGGGTGAACATCGCTTCCATATCCACCAGGCCCTGCTTGATCTCGCGATAGGCGAAGCCGAGGAAATTCAGCGGCATGTAAAGCTGGATCAGATAGGCATTCACCATCACGAAATCGCCCAGCGTCATGCTGCCATCGCGCACGCCCTGGGCCGCCAGGGCCATCACGGCGATCAGGCCCACGGCGATGATCGCGCCCTGGCCCAGATTCAACATGGCCAGCGTCACCTGGCTTTTTACCGCGGCGCGTTCGTAGCGGCTTAAGGCTTCGTCGAAGCGGCGTGCTTCATGGGCCTCGTTGGTGAAATATTTCACCGTCTCATAATTCAGCAGACTATCCACCGCGCGGGTATTGGCGCGCTGGTCTTCGTCATTCATCTGGCGGCGATATTTGGTGCGCCATTCGGTGAACAGCAAAGTGAAGGCGATATAGCCGGCGATGGCGCCCACGGTAATCGCGGTGAATTCCCAGCCATACAGCGCCCATAGGATGCCGCCCACCAGAGCGATCTCCACGATGGTGGGAACGATGTTGAAGGTCATGAACTGGAGGACGAATTGAACCCCCTTGGTGCCGCGTTCGATCACCCGGCTGAGGCCGCCGGTCTGGCGCTCCAGGTGAAAGCGCAGGCTCAAGGCATGCATGTGGTTGAACACTTCCAGCGCCAGATTGCGGATCGCCGATTGTGCCACCTTGGCGAATATCGCGTCGCGCGCCTCGCCAAAGGCCTGGGCACCGACGCGGGCCAGACCATAAGCCAACACCACACCCAGCACGGCGGCCAGCGCCATCTGGCTGTCATTCTTGGCCATCTCGAGCAGATCCACGGCGCGCTTGAACAGGTAGGGCACGCCCACATTGATCAGCTTGGCCAGGATCAGGAACAGCATCGCCAATACCACGCGGCGGCGCAGATCGGGGCGGGCCTGGGGCCAGAGCCGGCTTAGCAGGTCGGTGGTGAAGCGGCGCGGCGAGCCGGCGGGGTGGGCCGGCGGATGCAGGATGGACATGTTTTCAGAATTTCAGACAAGAATTTCAGACAGGGGGGCGGGGCTTGCGCGGCCCCAGGGGCGGGCGTATTGATTGCCGATACAACCAAACTGTTACCCTGGGAGCGACGCGATGAAAGTGGTTAGTTTCACGGCGAATGGCAAGGCCTCGTATGGTGTGGTGGGTGCGGATGGCAAGGTGGCCGATGTGGGCGCCGTGCTGGGCGCCACCTATCCCGATCTGGTGGCGGTGCTGAAGGCCGGCGCTTTGGCCAAGCTGGGCGAAGCGGCGGCGGCGGCACCCAAGCTGGGCGTGGTGGAAAGCCTGGATTTGCTGCCCGTGGTGCCCAATCCCGGCAAGATCATCTGCATCGGCGTGAATTATGATGAGCATCGCCGCGAAATGGGTCGCGAGCCGCCGGGCCATCCCACCTGCTTCGTGCGGTTCCCGGAAAGCCAGGTGGCCCATGGCAAGCCGTTGCTGCGGCCGGCCGAATCCGAGCGTTTCGATTATGAAGGCGAGCTGGCCATCATCATCGGCAAGGAGGGCTTCAAGGTTTCGGAAGACAACGCCTATTCGCTGATCGCGGGCTATAGCTGCTACATGGATGGCTCGATCCGCGACTGGCAGAACCACACCAGCCAGTTCACGCCGGGCAAGAACTTCCCCGCCACCGGCGGCTTCGGCCCTTGGATGGTGTCGGCCGACGAGATTCCCGATCCGCAGAATCTGTCGCTGGAAACCCGCTTGAATGGCCAGAGCGTGCAGAAATCCGGCACCGATCTGATGACTTTCAACATCCGCAAGATCATCAAGTATGTCACCACCTGGGTGGCGCTGAAGCCGGGCGATGTGATCGCCACCGGCACGCCGGGCGGCGTTGGCGCCAAGCGCACGCCGCCTTTGTGGATGAAGGATGGCGATCTGGCCGAGGTGGAAATCAGCGGCGTGGGCCTGCTGCGCCATCCGGTGAAAAACGCCTGATCTAGCCTTTAGCGGCATCGATACCGACGGCTTCCGTAACATTGCGGAAGCCGTCTTTTTTCAGCAGCAGGGCTAGATCGCGCGTGATGCGCCGCACCAGTGTGGGGCCTTCATAGACCAGCGCTGAATAGAGCTGCACAGCACAGGCGCCGGCGCGGATTTTGGCATAAGCCTGGGCTGCATTGCTCACGCCGCCCACGCCGATCAAGGCGATGCGGCCATTAAGGCGTGCATGCAGCTTGCGCAGCACGGCGGTTGAGGCTTCGAATAAAGGCTGGCCCGACAATCCGCCGGTCTCGGCGCGGTTGGCGCTCTGCAGGCTGGCCGGCCGCGCGATGGTGGTGTTGGTGGCGATCAGGCCATCCAGTTTGTGCGTCAATGCCAGTTCCGCGATGTCGTCAAGATCGGCATCGGTCAGATCCGGCGCGATCTTCACGAAGAGCGGCTTCGGCCGCGCGGCGCGCAAAGGCATCAGCCGCTCCAGCAGGCCGGCCAGTTCATCGCGGCCCTGCAGGTTACGCAGGCCGGGCGTGTTGGGCGAAGACACGTTCACCACGCAGAAATCCACCAGTGGCGCCAGCGCAGCATAGCCGCTGGCATAATCGCCGGGGCGGTCAGTGCTCTCTTTGTTGGCGCCGAGATTGGCGCCGACGATGCCCGCCCCCGCCATCCCAGGGCGTTTCTGCCGCGCGGCCAGGCGCGATACCACAACATCCAGGCCTTCATTGTTGAAGCCCATGCGGTTGATCACGGCGCGGTCCTGTTCAAGGCGGAAAACGCGTGGCTTAGGGTTACCCGGCTGGGCACGCGGCGTCACGCCGCCGATCTCCACAAAGCCGAAGCCGAGCTTCAGCATGGCATCGGGCACTTCGGCATTCTTGTCGAAGCCGGCGGCCAATCCAATCGGGTTGGGCAGATCGAGGCCCGCCACGCGGCAGCGCAAAACCGGATCGTCATAAGACCCCACGCTCGGCATCAGGCCAAGGCTGAGCAATTTCAGCGTCAGGCGATGGGCGCTTTCCGCATCCATGTGGCGGATCAGCGGCCAGGCAATAGTCTTGTAGAGGCTCATGCCCCCTCCAGGTCGAAGGTTGCCAGTGTGGTGGCAACAAGCGAGGGATAGCGCTGGCCTTGCAGCAAATCCAGCCTTTCGGCGCGCCAATCCACGGCGCAGGGCAGGGCCGCGACTTGGTCTGCGAAATCGCCGGGCAGTTTCTCCGGCGCGGCATAGCGCAGCAGCGTGCAATGCACCAGCGGATAGGGTGCTTGCGCACCCACCGGCGCCGGTGCGGCTTCAAGCAGTCGCAAGCGCAGTATATGCAAGCGCGGATCGGGTGGTGCGGCGGCAATCACGCCCAGCGGCGCGGCCATCAGGCGGTCGAAATGCCATTGGAAAGGCTGTGGCTGGCTGCGAATGAAATCGCCCAGCACTTGGCGCACCTTGTTCTCGGCGCCGGCCCAATAGGCGGCCTTGTCGAAATCATGGCGTGGCGAGGCCAGGATCTGCACCGAGACATGCAGGCGGTTGGCTGGCACGCGCAGGAAGCAGCCAGGCGCCAGCCGCTCTAGCCTGTCGCGCAACAGCTCCAGCGCATGTTGCACCGCCGGTGGCGCCAATGTCTGCACACTATAGGAAAGCCGCGCCTCGGCCCAATCGGGATCGCGGATAAAAGCCGGCGGGCTGTGATCGGCCTTAATCGAGGGGCGGGAAGACATGGCGGCCATCATGCCCCAGCGGCAGCTTCTCGATACGGTAAACCTGATCGGGCTTGAGCGCGCCATAGAGATGCGGGAAAAGCTGGCCGCCACGCGCTGCTTCCCAGATCACGGCATCGCCGAGCGTTTCGGCATGCACATAGAGCAGCAGCAGATCATCGCGACCCCGGCGGTGCTTGGCCGCCGATTCCACCACCTGGGCGGCGATAGAGAAATGGATGAAGCCATCGCGCAGATCGTCGCCCGAGCCGCGATAGCGGCCGCTGTCTTCCGCCGCGCGCCAATCGGCGATGGCAGCCATATGATAGATCGTGGTCATGGCGATTCTTTAGCCTATTTCGCTTTGCCTGTCGCCTTTTCCAGGGTGCGCAAGCCGGCCATGCCGAGCATGGCCAGAACCAGCTCGATCAGGTTATCGGTAATGATGCCGGGCGGCTGCAGGCCGGGGGACCAGAGCGCGGCGGCCCAGGCGAAGACCGGGTGGCCGATATAGGCCCAGGCGACGCCGGCGGCACAGACCCAGCCCACCGCAGGACGCCAACCGGCAACGAAAATGGAGCGATGCGCAGCTTCGATCTTGTTCAGCTCCACCTGCAATTCGGCCGGATGCTGGCGCAGCTTTTCCAGCACCGCGCTGGCTTGCAGGCGTTCCTCATCAGACGTGAACAGCTTGTCAAACAGGTTGCTGATGGCATCGATGGGTGTGGCGGCATTGGCGCCGGCGAAAACCGAGCCGAGGAGACTGGCGAGCATGATGCGATCCTTTCCTAGAAACGACCGGGAATGCTGTGCAGCGAGGCCTGATCGAGCTTGGCTTCGATACGCAGCAGGTGCTCGGTGAGCCGCGTCTCCACATCCTTCAGGGCACCCAGAGAGGCATAGCTCTGAGCTACTTCCAGCTTATAATCGGCGAGCGCGGCGCGGGTGGCCTGAATCGCCTGGCGGCTGTCGCGGGCGATATTCTCCAAGCTGCGCTCGGTCTGGTCGCGCTGGCGCTGCTGCAGCCAGAACAGGCCGGCCAGAGCAGGCAGTTCCACAGCCGAGAGCCACCAGGCGAAGTCGATGGATGGCATGGCGATCATCCTTCCCGTTTCAGCGGATCGAAATCGGCCGGTACGGTTAGGCTGTCGCTGCCCTGGCGCCAATCCTGGCGCTGTGGCCGTGTGCTTTGCGTCAGCCGCACCGGTTCGGCCAGCAAACAGCCGGCCACCGCATCCAGGCCATCATCGCGCGTTGTGCTGGAGCCGGGCCGCCATTCGCGCATTTCCAGGATCAGCGGCGATGCCAACACGCTGTCATGGGCGTAAAGGCGGCCAGCGGCGAGGGGTGCGTCGAAAGCCGCCAGGATGCGGGCCGCTTTTGCCTGGCGCGAGACATGTTCCACCACGCTGGCGCCGCAGTCGATGCGGCCTAAGGCCTGGCGCAGCAGGCCGGGCAGGAATTTGCCCAGGCCATTGCCCTCCACCCGTATGGCGGGCAGATGCAAGGCTTGAACACAGCTTGCCACTTGCTCGCATAATTGTGTGGCGGCATCGGTTTCATTCAAGCGCGCCGGATCATGCTGCAGATAGGCGATGCGGTGCAGGTAGTGGCGGCCCTCATTATCGGTGAACACCGCGGCCACCACGCTGCCATCACCGCTTTTGCCATGGGCCTTGCGCGGTGCGCCGAAAGCCGGATCCCAGAAGGCGCTCGCCGATATCAGGCGTTTGCCGCCCAGGCTCAGCACCCGCCGCCCGCCGGCCTCGCGCAGGTCCAACGCGTCGTCATAGCCGCGCAGCAGATCGGGATCAAGGCGGCCATCCTCGGTGGCGGTGGGCAGCAGCAGCAGCTCAACGATGAAATTCGAGCGGTCGAAATGACCCTGGGCGCGGCGCGAGGCATCGTCCAGCAGGCTGGCGGCGGGGCCATGTTGGGCTGGATCGACATCGCTGCCGGGCTGGAAGGCGAACCAGCGTGACCAGGGCGGGGTGAGCTGGGCCAGCAGGCTGGCGGCAAGCTGATCCACCGCATCGGCGGCGGTGCCATCATAAAGCGGGATATCACCCCTATTTACCTGATTTGTTCCCATGCTGCCTGTGCGCACCGCGCCAGCCAGGGGGAGGGCCATGGCATAGCAATCCTGCCAGCGGCTTTCCCAGGCCGAGCGCGCGGCACGAGCGGCGGCATGGCGCTGGCGCAGCATTTGCGCTTTTGCTGTGGGATTGTGGGCGTCTGATATGGCAGCGTTCATCATAAGTCTCACTCGCCGATCAGTTTCTTGCGCCCGGTCTGGGGCGATTGCAAAGCCTCGTCCGGCAGGCCGCGATAGGAGGTGGCGATGGTTTCGCCTTGGGCACGGCGGCGGCGTTCGCGCGCCAGGCGGCTGGCGGCCTCTGTCGGGTCTTCCGGCGTGGCTACCGGCGACATCACCGGCGGCGGCGCAGGATTGTTGAAAAATCCAGCCATGATGGTCTCCCGAAAAAGGCTCCGCGAAGCAGGCGGCAGGCCGTGGTGAACCAAGGGCCTGATACGGCCCATGCGCGAGCGATATACACTTTTTGTTCTTGTTGACTTGAGGTATACTCCAGGAGCAGATCATCGTCAAGAGAGAATTTTCTTAATTCGTGAAAAAGTTGCCATGAAGTGCATATAGTATAGCTATTTATTCCTATAACGCGCTTCACCAGTTCGACACAGGAAAACGGCAGGGGTGGTGCCAGGCGTTCGGGCGGCTGGCGGATCGGCAGGGTCATGGCCATGCGGCCATCCAGCCGCAGACTGGCCGCCAAATCCAGCGCATCGGCCAGTTTATTCGTTGATTTTATTGGTATTTCAAGCTGGAATTCAACCGCCAGGCGGTGGCAGAGCGGGTCTAGCAGCAGCCAGCCGCCGGGATATTGGCGATAGACGCAGCAATGGCGAAAGCCGGGGCGCAAAGCTTGCAGCCACCAAATCCTGGTTTGTTCGGTAAATACCACCACAGCAAAGCCATCGAATTGCGGTAAAGCCGGAGTCGCAGGTGGCAGTATACTGTTTTTGTCTGTTTTCTGTGCGCTTCCTTTAACCTCCAATTGCGAAAAAGCCCTGGAAGCCATGGCGCTTACCTCTGGTTTAGCGGGTATTCAAGGGATCAAAAACGAACATATAATAATCATTCCACTAACTTTCTATACTATTTGGACATGCCGGCTTGTCAATTGCCTTTTTCGGCGCATATTGCGGTAGCCAAAAAAGGATAAATGTAAGACAATGTTCCCATGTTGACGCATAAGGCCATTTGGGCCGCCATTGATGGCTTAGCCGAACGTTATGGATTGACCGCTTCCGGCCTGGCGCGCAGAGCCGGCCTGGATCCGACCACCTTCAACCGTAGCAAGCGCGAGGCCCTGGATGGCCGCCAGCGCTGGCCCTCCACGGAGAGCATCGCCAAGGTGATCGAGGCCACGGGGGCGTCGATTGGCGAATTCATGGATGTGCTGGTGGATTCCAGCGGCGCCCGTGGCTCGGCCTTCCGCATCCCGATGCTCAATTTCAACCAGGCTGCCACGCCAGGCCTGTTCGACGATTCTGGCCTGCCACTAACCCAGCATGGCTGGGAGCGGGTGCCGTTTCCTGACTTAAGCGACGATCTGGCCTATGCCCTTGAAGTCACCGGCGAAAGCCTGTTGCCGGTCTATCGCGACAGCACGCTCCTGGTGCTCTCGCCGCAGGCGCCGACACGGCGCGGTGATCGCGTGGTGCTGCGCCACCTGAGCGGTGAACTGCTCTGCCGCCAGCTTTTGCGCAAGACACTGACCCGCGTGGAACTCCTGGCCTTTGATCCGGCTCAGGGCGAGCGCAGCCTGGATGTGTCAGATGTCGCCTGGATGCATCGCATCGTCTGGGCTTCGCAATGAGCTTGGCTGCGGCGCTGCTGCGGCTGCCGGTGCTGGTGGCCGAGGGCGCCGGCGCGATCTGGCTCGATGGCGCTACCCTCGATCCCCAACCAGAGAAGCTGGATGCTGAAACCGCCGGCCGCCGCGCCCGCGCCGTGCCGCCATTGCTGGTCCATGGCCGCGCCACAGCCGCGCGTCTTGGCCTCAATCCATTTCCCGCTTTCGATCTGCTCGATCTTTTCGCCTTCGTACGCCCGGCGCGTTTCTGCCTGCCCACGGCGCGCGGCTTGCTCGATGTGCTGCAGCAGCCGGTCCCTCTGGTAACAACCGACTTGGCGCCGGCCATGCGCCAAGCAGCCGCGCAATTGCTTGCTGAACTTGGCCGCCTTGACTCCCATCGCGCGCGCCGCGTTATGCGCCTCGCCGCCACCATGCAGCGCGCCGGTTGGCCCTGGGCGCCTTATGTGATCGAAGCCCTGGCGCCCGAGCCGGTGCCAGCAAGGCTTGGATTGGATGTATGGAGCGAATTGCCTGATTGGGTGGATTTCGCGCCTCCGCCGCCGCCGGATACGCAGACCGTATCGCCGGCCGAAGCGCGCGAGCGGCTGCAGCGCCTATTGGGTGATTCCGCTGAGCTGCGCGAGGCGCAGGCTGATTACGCAGCCGCCACGGCGCAGGCCTTCGCGCCGCGCGCTGAAGTGGGTATGCCGGAACTGGTGTTGAGCGAAGCCGGCACCGGTATTGGTAAGACCTTGGGCTATATCGCGCCGGCCTCAATCTGGGCCGAGAAGAATGGCGGCACGGTGTGGCTGTCCACCTATACCAAAAATCTGCAGCGCCAGCTTGATCGCGAATTGGATCGCCTCTATCCCACGCCGGCCGACAAGGCCGCCAGAGTGGTGGTGCGCAAGGGCAGAGAGAATTACCTCTGCCTGCTCAATCTGGATGACGCGAGCCAATCGGCTGCGGCACGGCCCAACGATATCATCGCGCTGGGCCTGGTGGCGCGCTGGGTGCAAGCAACACGCGACGGCGATATCGCCGGCGGCGATTTTCCCGCCTGGCTGATCGATCTCCATGGTCGTGGCCGCACGCTTGGTCTCACCGATCAGCGCGGTGAATGCATTCATGCCGCCTGCCCGCATTACCGCAAATGCTTTATCGAACGCGGCCTGCGCCGGGCGCGCCGCGCTGACATGGTTATCGCCAATCATGCGCTGGTGATGATCCAGGCCGCCATCGGTTCTGATGATGATGCCGCGCGGCCTTTGCGCTATGTTTTTGATGAAGGCCATCACCTGTTCGATGCCGCCGATAGCGCTTTCGCCGCGCATCTCACCGGCCAAGAAGGCATGGAGCTGCGCCGCTGGCTGCGCGGCCCGGAAGGTACGCGGCGCAGCCGCGCACGCGGTTTGGGCAATCGCATCGGCGACCTGCTGAGCGGCGATGACAATGCCCGCGCCGCTTTGGATGCAGTGGTGGAAGAAGCCCGCGCACTGCCGGGCGAGGGCTGGGCAGCACGCCTGCAAGAAGGTGTGGTGCAAGGTGCGGGCGAGCGTTTCCTGATGCAGGTGCGGGCGCAGATATTGGCGCGCAGCCCGGTGCCGGATTCGCCCTATGGCCTGGAATGCCCGACGCGCGAGCCCTTGCCGGCTCTACTCGATGCCGCCAGCGCCTATGCCGCCGCCTTGCGTAAAATGCTGCAGCCCATGGCGGCGCTGACCAAGGCGCTGAATGCCAAGCTGAATGATGAGACGGCTGAATTGGATAGTGCCACGCGTGGCCGCCTGGAAGGTGCCTTGCGTGGTCTCACCCGGCGCAAACTGACCCTGGAGGCCTGGGCGGCGATGCTGAAAGCGCTGGAAACCGAAACGCCCAAGGAATTCGTCGATTGGTTTGCGCTGGAGCGCGAGGATGGCCGCGATAGCGATCTCGGCCTCTATCGCCATTGGCTTGATCCGATGCGGCCCTTTGCTGAGGCTGTGCTGGCGCCGTCCCATGGCGCGGCGATCACATCGGCCACCTTGCGCGATTTCAATCCAGGCCTTGGCGATGCGGCGCCAGAGCTAAGCTGGCTCAGCGCTGAAATCCGTTCCGGCGCGCGCCATCTGCCGCAACCGGCGCGGCGCGCTTCTTTCCCATCACCTTTCGATTATGCCGGCCGCACGCGGGTTTTTGTTGTCACCGATGTGCGGCGCGATGATGTGAACCAGGTGGCGGCCGCCTATCGCGAATTATTCCTGGCTGCCGGCGGCGGTGGGCTGGGGCTGTTCACCGCCATCTTCCGCCTTCGCGCGGTCCAGAAGCGCATCCTGAAGCCGCTGGCCGATCAGGGCCTGGCGCTCTATGCCCAGCATGTCGATCCGCTGGATAATGCCACGCTGGTGGATATTTTCCGCACCGAGGAACATTCCTGTCTGCTCGGCACCGATGCCATGCGCGATGGTGTGGATGTGCCCGGCGCCGCGCTTCGCCTCGTGGCCTTCGACCGCGTGCCCTGGCCGCGCCCGGATTTGCTGCACAAGGCCCGCCGCTCGGCTTTTGGCAATCAGGCCTATGACGATCTGCTCACGCGGCTGAAACTGAAACAGGCCTTCGGCCGCCTGCTGCGCCGCGCCGATGATTACGGTGTGTTCGTGGTGCTGGATGCACAATTGCCCACGCGGCTGCTCTCGGCTTTTCCCGCTAGCGTGGAGGTGCGGCGCTTAGGCATCGCCGAGGCCGTGGCCGAGACGCGTGGCTTCTTGAGCGGCATGCAGGCGGCTAGAAGTGCCGCAGCTCTTCCCGGATAGCCGCATCGGCTGATGCGTCGCCGGTCACAAGCCCAGAGATGGTCCGTCATGGTCTCCGCGCGCCTCTTGTATGCCTGCGCGCAAATCCCCATAGTTCGCGGCAATCCAAGGGAGCCAGCATGACCACCATTTCGATCCAGTCCGCGATGATCTACGCCATGGTGATTGCCGCCGTGGCTGACGGCAAGATCAAGGATTCCGAGCTTGAAGCCATCACCTTCGCGGTGCGCAGCCTGCCGGTCTTCCGGGGTTACTCGCTGGATGCCATGCGGGTCTCCACCGGCGATTGCGTGGCGTTGCTTGATGATGAAGACGGTATCGAGGCCGCCTTGGGTCTGGTGAAGGAAGCCGTGCCTTCCGGCCTGGTGGAGACCGCCTATGCGCTGGCCTGCGATCTGGTCGCCGTGGATGGCAATGCCGAGCAATCGGAATTGCGCTGGCTGGAAATGCTGCGCCATGAACTGGGGGTGGAACGGCTGCATGCCGCCGCCATCGAGCGTGGCGCGCGGGCGCGCTACCGCCCGATGAACGCCCAGACCCTGGCGCGCTGAAGCCTTGCGCTAACTCCACGCCCCACTGGCTGCCACGGCCCGGGCATAATCGGCGAAATCGCGCGGGGGACGGCCCAGCGCGCGCTGCACGCCATCGGTAAGGCTTGAATTGCGGCCATCCAGTACCTCGGTGAACAGGTAGCCGAGAAGGCCGACGAAATCCTCGGGCACGCCGCCCGCTTTTAGCGCTGCGGTGTAATCGGCAATCGGGATTTGTGTATAGGTGATCGGCCGGCCCAGGGCTGTGGCGATTTCTTGTGTGGCCTGTGCGAAGCTTAGCAGGCGCGGCCCGGTGATTTCATAAAGCTGGCCGGCATGGCCGGGTTCGGTTAACGCGGCGACTGCGATATCGGCGATGTCATCGGTATCCACGAAAGGCTCCTGCACCTCGCCGAGCGGTAGCATCACCTGGCCAGCGCGCACCGCGTCGATCAGGAAGCTCTCGCTGAAATTCTGGTAGAAGAAGCTGGCACGCAGGATTGTCCAGGGCAGGCCGGCCTCGCGGATCACCTGTTCGCAGGCTTCCGCTTCGGGTTCGCCGCGGCCCGAGAGCAGCACCAGCCGACCGATGCCGGCATCCTTCGCCGCGGTGCTGAAACTGCGGATGGCTTCCAAGGCACCGGGAACCGCCAAGTCCGGGTAGTAAGAGATATAGACCGCGTCCACGCCGATCAGCGCCTTGGCCCAGCCGGCCGGATTTTCCCAGTCGAAAGCCGGGTTGGCGCTCCGTGATCCCAGGCGATAGGGCAGGCCAGCGGCCGCCAGGCGTTCGGCCACCCGCCGCCCGGTCTTGCCGGTGCCGCCGAGAACCAGGGTTAGGGGCTTGCTTGGGATTTGCGTAGTCATGTCTATGCCTCCTGAGGTTTAATATGAGGAATACTCACATTTGCAAATGTGATAAACTCTCGTATTATGAAAGGCAAGAGGAAAATGAGCATTACTCATATTTTCTTTGCATCATCGGAAAAATCCTTGCCACAGAGTGATTTGCAGATATCTCCCGCTGCCCGCCGTGCGCCTAGCCAGCGCCGTAGCCGCGAGCGCGTGGAAACCCTGCTCACGGTTGCCAGCGCCTTGATTGCGGAAATGGGCAGTGACGCCTTGCGCATGAGCGATGTGGCGCAGCGGGCCGGCGTTTCGATTGGCTCGCTGTATCAGTATTTCCCCGACAAGGGCGCACTCATTCGTGCATTGGCCGAGCGCCATAACGCGGTTGGCCGCACCTGCGTGGCGGCGGCGCTGGATGCGGTGCAGGACGAAGCCGCGCTATCCGAGGCCATGCTGCAGATTCTGGATGCCTATTACGCCATGTATCTGGCCGAGCCGGTGATGCGCGATATCTGGTGCGGCACCCAGGCCGACAAGGAATTGCAGGCCATGGATGCCGAGGAAGGCCGCTGGCATGGCGCCAGGCTTGCCCAAACCTTGCTGCGGCTGCGGCCCCGGCGCGATCCGGTGCAACTCGGCACCGCCACTTTTCTGATGATGGCGCTGATCTGTGGCACCGTGCGCCTGGCCATTGCGGTGGAGCGCGGCGAAGGCGATGCGTTGATCGCCGCTTTCAAGCCCATGATGCTGCGCGAAGTGGCGGCGCTCTAGGGCTCAAGCCCTGGGCACGATCAGCCGCAGTGGCTGCTGGCCCACGCGGATCAATGCCGGCAACTGCCCGGCAATATCGCCATCGGCCTGCACCGGATCGTCGGCCGGGCCTTCGATCCTGACCTCCCGGCCGCGCAGCAGTTGAATTTCGGCTAAGCGGGGCAGCAGGCCCAGAGGCAGGGCCATCAGCGCCCGGGCCACGCCCCAGCGCCCGGGTTTGCGGAACAGGCAAATCTGGAAATCGGCATCCTCCAGCCGGGCATCGGGGCAGCAGATGAACCGCCCGCCATAGAAATGCCCCTTGGCCACCACCGCTGAAGCGGCCTCATGCGTCACGCCGTCAATGGTCAGGCGATAGCTCCGGCCTGGCCAGAGCAGCAGGCGGCGCAGAGATTCCAGTACATAGGCGCCCTTGCCCAGGGCGCGTTTCAGCTCGGGCGGCAATTCCGCCACCACATGGGCATCAAACCCCACCCCGGCCATGATGGTGAACAGGCGATCATTCAAAAAGCCCGGGAAACAGGGTTTTTCCGTGCCATGCAACACGGCCTCCACCACGGCTGCCGGGTTCAGCGGCAGGCCGATTTCGGCCGCCAGCACATTGGCGGTGCCTAGGGGGAAGATGCCCAAGGGTGCTGCGCCCTGCGCTGGCAGGCCATTGGCCACTTCGGCGATGGTGCCCTCGCCGCCTGCTGCTACCACGGCATCATAGCGCTCGGCCAGCGCAGCGGCGGCAAAAGCCTCGGCATCGCCGCGCTGTGTGGTTGGGCGGTATTCCACCGCGCAGCCAGCCTCTTCCAGCAGGTCGAGATAGGCCTCCAGCCGGGCCCGTTTGCGCCGCCCGGCGGTGGGGTTATAGATGACCAGCAGGCGGCGGCGGTAGGGCGGGGACGTCATATCGCCGGAATTAGCAGATTTATCCACAAGGGGTTAGCGATAGTTTGGTGACAAGACGGGGCTGGGCCATTTGGCCGAATCCAGGGTTGACAGGGGGTTTTCGGCGGCTATAGTGCGCCACCTCGGAATTCTGGTGGCGCTGCGACAGCGGAGCGCCGCCTTTTTACATGGATTGACCAGATGTTCGCAGTGATCAAGACCGGCGGTAAGCAGTATCGGGTGGCAGCGGGCGACGTGCTCGAAGTCGAACTGGTTGCCGGTGAAGCCGGTGCCACCATCGAGTTCGACAAGGTGCTCGCAGTGGGCGGTGAGAAGGGCGTGAAGCTCGGCAAGCCGTTCCTGGCTGGCGCCAAGGTTACTGCCGAAGTCATCGGCCGTACCCGTGGCGAAAAGCTGATCATCTTCAAGAAGCGCCGCCGGCAGAATTCGCGCCGCAAGAATGGCCACCGTCAGGATTACCTGTCGGTCAAGATCACCAACATCGCCGCCTAAGGCGCCAGGTACAGGTTTAGGAGAAGACTATGGCTCACAAAAAAGCTGGCGGTTCCTCCCGCAACGGCCGCGACTCTCAGAGCAAGCGCCTCGGCGTCAAGAAGTACGGCAGCGAAGCCGTGGTTGCCGGCAACATCATCGTGCGTCAGCGCGGCACTAAGGTGCATCCTGGCAAGAATGTTGGCCTCGGCAAGGATCACACCCTGTTCGCGCTGATCGACGGCAAGGTGAAGTTCCATGACGGCAAGAAGGGCCGCGACTATGTCTCGGTGCTCCCGTCGGAGGCGTGATCTAAACGCGCCTTCCCAAAGCGATATCGAATTTGAGGGGAATGGCGCAGGCCATTCCCCTTTTTCGTTTCTGCTGGGTATGTGAAAAATGAAGTTCCTCGATCAAGCCAAAGTCTATGTGGAGAGCGGCCAGGGCGGCCCCGGCTCGGTGAGCTTCCGGCGTGAGAAATTCGTCGAGTATGGCGGCCCCGATGGCGGCAATGGCGGCCGTGGCGGCGATGTCTGGGCTGAATGCGTCGATGGCCTCAACACGCTGATCGACTACCGCTATCAGCAGCATTTCCGCGCCCAGCGCGGCGGCCATGGCATGGGCCGCAGCCGCACTGGCGCCGATAGCCCGGATATTGTCCTAAAAGTGCCCAAGGGTACCGAAATCCTGGCTGAGGATGGCGAAACGCTGATCGCCGACCTGACCGAGATCGGCCAGCGTGTGCTGCTGTGCAAGGGCGGCGATGGTGGCCATGGCAACGAGCATTTCAAGACCGCCACCAACCGCGCGCCGCGCCGTGGCGATCCCGGCTGGCCCGGCGAGAATCAGTGGATCTGGCTGCGGCTGAAGCTGATTGCCGATGCCGGCCTGGTTGGTTTGCCTAATGCCGGTAAGTCCACGTTCTTAAGCCGCGTCAGCCGCGCCAAGCCCAAGATCGCTGATTATCCCTTCACCACGCTGAAGCCGCAGCTTGGCGTGGTGCGCTTCGCCGACAAGGAATTCGTGCTGGCCGATCTGCCCGGCCTGATCGAAGGTGCTTCCGAAGGCGCGGGTCTTGGTACGCGCTTCCTGGGCCATGTGGAACGCTGCGCCGTGATCCTGCACCTGCTGGATGGCACGGAAGCCGATCCGGTGAAGCATTGGCGCATGATCCGCAAGGAATTGCAGACCTATGGCGCCGGCCTGGAGGACAAGCCGGAAATCATCGGCTTGAATAAGGCCGATGCGATTCCGCCCGATGAATTGAAGACCAAGCTGCAGAAGCTGAAGCGCGCCACCAAGCGGCCGATCTATGTGCTCTCGGGCGTCAGCGGCGAAGGCATTGATCCCATCGTGCAGGTGCTCTACGAGCAGATCGCTGCGGCGCGGCTGGCGGAGAAGGGCGAGCCTGTGGCCAAGGATTTCGCAGTCGAGACATGACCGACTACTTGAAGAAATCCAAGCGTGTCGTCGTCAAGGTTGGCTCCAGCCTGCTGGTCGATGGCGACAAGGGCACGCTGCGCGGCCAGTGGCTGCAGGCTCTGGTGGAAGATATCGCGGATCTGCGCGAACAGGGCAAGGACGTGCTGGTGGTTTCCTCAGGCGCCATTGCGCTTGGCCGCCGCGTGCTTGGCCTGGGGCCAAAGCAGTTACGGCTGGAAGAAAGCCAGGCCGCTGCCGCCGCCGGGCAGATTCGTTTGTCGGCGGCCTGGGCTGAAGCCTTGGCCAAGCATGAACTGAAGACCGCGCAGATTCTGCTGACGTTGGGCGACACCGAATCGCGCCGGCATTACCTGAATGCGCGCGAGACGGCGAATACGCTGCTCGGCCTTGGTGTGGTGCCGGTGGTGAACGAGAACGACACCGTGGCGACGGCAGAAATCCGCTTCGGCGATAATGACCGCCTGGCCGCCCGCGTGGCGCAGATGATCTCGGCCGATAGCCTGATCCTGCTTTCCGATATTGATGGGCTCTACACCGCCGATCCCGGCCTTGATCCCAACGCCAAGTTCATCGCCGATGTGAAAGCGATCACGCCGGAGATCGAGGCCATGGCCGGCATTTCGCGCTCGGGCTTTGGCCGTGGCGGCATGATCACCAAGATCATGGCGGCCAAGATCGCCGTGGGCGCCGGCTGCGCCATGGCGATTGCCAATGGCAAGCGCCTGCATCCAATCCAGCATCTGCTTGAAAGCGGCCAGGGTACCTGGTTCCGCGCCGCTGGTTCGCCGGCCACGGCGCGCAAGCAGTGGATTGCCGGGCATCTCAATGCGCTCGGCGTGCTCACCATCGATGCCGGCGCCGCGCAAGCCTTGCGCCGGGGCCGCAGCCTGCTGCCGGCCGGCGTTACCGCCGTGCATGGCCGCTTCCAGCGCGGCGATGCGGTGCAGGTGGTGGATGGCGAGGGCCTACTGATCGCGCAGGGCCTTTCGGCCTATGCCGATGAGGATGCGCGCCGCATCATCGGCCATAAATCTCATGAAATTGCCGATATTCTCGGCTACGCTGGGCGTGACGAGATGATCCACCGCGACGATCTGGTCCTGCGCTAGTGCCGCGCTAGATAGGTGCCACCATGAATGCGCTGATCCAGAATGATGCCACCGCCCTGATCGCCCAGATGGGCCAAGCGGCGCGTGCCGCTGCCCAGGTGCTGAGCATTGCAAGCACGGAAGCGAAGAACCGCGCCCTGCTGGAAGCCGCCAAGGCGCTGCGTGTCAGCAAGGCGGCGATTCTGGAAGCCAATGCGCAGGATATGGCCGCCGGCCGCGCCAAGGGGCTGACGGCGGCTTTGCTTGATCGCCTGGAATTGAACGACAAGCGCATCGAAGCCATCGCGGTGGGCTTGGAGGATATCGCTGCTCTGCCCGATCCGGTGGGCGCGACTCTTGCCGAGTGGACGCGACCCAATGGCCTGCGTTTCCAGCGCGTGCGCACGCCTCTGGGTGTGATCGGTGTGATCTATGAAAGCCGCCCGAATGTCACCGCCGATGCCGGTGGGCTGTGTCTCAAGGCCGGCAATGCCTGCGTCCTGCGCGGTGGCTCGGAAAGCTTCAATTCCAGCCGTGCGATTCATGCCGCACTGGTTGCGGGCCTTAAATCCGCTGGCTTGCCCGAAGCGGCGATCCAGTTGGTGCCGACCACGGACCGCGCGGTGGTGGGCGCCATGCTGGTGGCAGCGCAATGGCTGGATGTGATCGTGCCGCGTGGCGGCAAGAGTCTGGTGGCCCGCGTGCAGGATGAAAGCCGCGTGCCGGTCTTTGCCCATCTCGAAGGCAATTGCCATCTCTATGTCGAGGCTTCGGCCGATCTCGCCATGGCGAAAAGCATTGTGCTGAATGCCAAGCTGCGCCGCACCGGCGTTTGCGGCGCTGCCGAGACGTTGCTGGTGGAGCGCACAGCCGTTGCCACGCATCTGGCGCCGCTGGTACAGATGCTGCTGGAGAATGGCTGCGAAGTGCGCGGCGATGCCGAGACACAGAAGGTGGCGGCGGCAGTGAAGCCTGCCAGTAAGGAAGATTGGGCAACGGAATATCTCGATGCCATCATCGCCGTGAAGGTGGTGGAGAATCTGGACACGGCGATCCGCCATATCGAGACCTATGGCTCACGCCATACTGAAAGCATCATCACGCAGAACCAGGATCACGCCGCCGAGTTCATGCGCCGGCTGGATAGCGCCATCCTGTTGCATAATGCCTCCACGCAATTTGCCGATGGCAGCGAGTTCGGCTTCGGCGCCGAGATCGGCATTGCTACCGGCAAGCTGCATGCGCGTGGCCCGGTGGGCGTGGAACAGCTCACCACGTTCAAATATCTGGTGCATGGCACCGGCCAGGTGCGCCCCTGAGCAATCTCCTGCCGCCTTTTGGCTCTGGCCTCAGGCTACGCGTCGGCCTGCTCGGCGGCTCGTTCAATCCGGCCCATGCGGCGCATCGCGAGATCAGCCTCACGGCCTTGCATCGCCTGAAGCTGGATCAGGTCTGGTGGCTGGTCAGCCCGCAAAACCCACTGAAAAGCCGGCAGGAAATGGCGCCGCTGGCGCAACGCTTGGCTGGCGCTGAGAAAATCGCGGCACATCCGCGCATCAAGGTATCGGCTTTGGAGGATCGCATCGGCACGCGCTATACAGCCGATACCGCGCGAAAGCTGCGGCTGCATTATCCGCAGATGCGGTTCGTGTGGCTGATGGGCGCCGATAATCTGGCACAGATGCGCCATTGGCAGGATTGGCGCAGCATCGCCAGCATGCTGCCCATCGCGGTGCTGGATCGCCCTGGCTATGGCCTGCCTGCCGCTCAAGGGCTGGTGGCGAAAGTGCTGGCGCCGCATCGCTTGGGCATGGCTGATGCCGCGGCTTTGGCCAGCCAGAATCCGCCGGCTTTCGTTTACCTGAAATCGAAGCTCAATCCGCTGAGTGCGACGGCACTGCGGCGCGCAGGAAAAGCTTATTCACACCGGTAAGCAGCGCATGCACCGGCGCATAGGCGTCGCTGAAAGCCACCCAGCTTAAATTAAGCGCTTCCGCGATCTGGCCCAATGTGCGCCGGCCGTCGATCAGCGCTACAATGGCCGCAGCGCCTTCCGGCGAAGGCAGCACCAGACGGTCGCGCTCAAAGGTGATGGCCAATTGCCCGGTCTTGGCCAGGCTCGCGGCCAGCGCATCGGGCGGCAGGCCGCGCAGGCCGGGGATCAGCGCCGGATCATCAGGCCAGGCCATGCAGGCGGCGGCGCGGTGGCGTGGTGCCGCATAAAGCACATGGGTTTTCAGGCTGCCGCAAAGCCGCTCGGCCAGGGCGGCCTGTTCCAGCATCGGCAGCGCAGCGGCATTCTCGCGCAGCGCCGGGTCTTTCAGATAACTCAAAGGGTCGTAGCGGCAGGGCTCGATGAAGGCCACCGGCTCCAGATCGCAGGTATCCAGCAGTTCAACAATCTCGGGCACCAGATAGCTGCGGTCCTGGCTATGCAGCAGCAGGTCATAGAGCCCGGCATCGCCACTCAGGTGATCGTTCAGGAAAGGGTTGCGGCGGAATTCATTACCTTCAGGCAATTCAGCCAGCAGCTTTTTCGCCAGCACCACTTTTTCTTCCGGTGTGGCATCTGCCGGAATCACTTGCCGCAGGGCGGCCTGCAACGGATAGACGCCGGCGCGGCCCAGCGTGCCATAGAGCATCAAGCCAAGGCCGCCGCGCGGACCCAATTGCATGGCCAACATGCTCAGGCCCACGGCGGGAACGGCCAAATGATGCAGCACGCCGCAGCAATCGATGTAGTCGTAAGGCCCCGGCGCTAGGCTCGCCACATCCAGCAGCGAGCCGGTGACGAAGCGGATATTGCTCAAGCCGCGCGCCTTGGCCCGGCTTTCCGCTATGGCGCGCGAGGCCGTGGAAAGATCGAGATAGACCACTTCATGGGGTCCGCCCGTCAATTGCAGATATTGCGCGAGCTGGATCAATCCATCGCCGGTGCCGCCGCCGGCGACCAAAGCGCGGAAGGGTTGGCGGAAATCGCGGCGCCCGGCAAAGAGAAAATGGTTCACTTCCGGCAGAAAACTGGGGCTGCCGGTGATCAGCCGCTGGGCTTCCTCCGCCGGATCGCGGGCCGGATAGGGATAGGCCTCGTATTGCGCCTGAACCGGCGCGCTCACGGCCCAGCACCCATCAGGGAACCGTGATCACCACCTTGCCGGTGGTCTTGCGGCTGAGCAGGGCTTGCATCGCCTGCGGCACCTGGGTGAGCGGGAAGATGGCCGAGACATGGGGCTTCAGCTTGCCCTGCTCGAACAGGCTGAACAAAGCGGCGAAATTGGCGCGGTTCTTATCCGCTTCGCGCGCAGCGAAGGCGCCCCAGAACACGCCAACGATGGCGCAGCCCTTGATCAGCGCCAGATTGGCCGGCGCTTCCGGGATGCGGCCGGATGCGAAGCCGATCACCAGCAGGCGGCCATCCCAGGCAATGCAGCGCAAGGATTGGTCGAAGGCGTCGCCACCCACGGCGTCATAGATCACATCGGCGCCATTGCCGCCGGTGAGTTCCTTCACACGGTCCTTGATGCTCTCGGTGGAATAGTTGATCACATGGTCGGCGCCATACTGCTTCACGATGGCGGCTTTCTCGTCCGAACCCACGGTGCCGATCACGGTGGCGCCGAGCACCTTGCCCAGTTCCACGGCATTGAGGCCAACGCCGCCGGCGGCGCCATGCACCAGCAGCACTTCGCCCTTCTTCATGCGGCCGCGGTCCACCAACGCGTGATAGGTGGTACCATAGGTGATCGGGAAACCGGCAGCCAGCTCGAAGCTCATGCTATCGGGAATCTTGTACACGGAATTGGCGTCGGTGATCACGGCTTCGGCAAACGAGCCATGGCCGGTGGTGGCCAGCACGCGGTCGCCGGCCTTCAGGTCGCGCACCTTCTCGCCCACGGCTTCCACGATGCCGGCGCATTCCATGCCGGGTGCGAAGGGAAAGCTCGGCTTGAACTGATATTTGCCGGCGATCATCAGCGTGTCGGGAAAATTCAAGCCGGCGGCCTGCACCTTGATGCGCACGCTGCGCGGGCCCAGATCGGCCAGGGGCAGGTCGCCATATACCAGACTTTCCGGGCCGCCCCAGGCATTGGCGATCATCGCCTTCACGGTGTTGCTCATTCCCTGCTCCTCGGCTCGCCGTCATGCCAGGGCCGGGCCGTGGCATCCACGCGTTATTGCTTTTGCTGTTTAAAAATATACTCGTGGATCCCCCGCCTGCGCGGGGGATGACACCCCTTGCGGGGTGTCACTTGGGCGAGATGACCATGGTCATCTGGCGGCCTTCCATTTTAGGCGAGCTTTCCACCTTGGCCTTTTCGGCCAGATCGTCGCGCACGCGCTCCAGCACTTTCATGCCAAGCTCCTGGTGCGCCATCTCGCGGCCACGGAAGCGCAGGGTCACCTTCACCTTGTCGCCTTCATCAAGGAAGCGGTGCATCGCCTTCATCTTCACGTCATAGTCATGCGTGTCGATGCCGGGACGCAGCTTGATCTCCTTGATCTCGATGACCTTCTGCTTCTTGCGGGCCTCGGCGGCCTTCTTCTGCGCTTCGTATTTGTATTTGCCGAAATCGAGAATTTTGCAGACTGGCGGCGCCGCGTTGGGCGAAATCTCGCAAAGGTCGAGCCCGGCTTCTTCAGCCAGACGAATTGCTTCTCGGATGGAAACGACGCCGCGATTTTCGCCAGCGGCATCAATCAGGCGCACCTGGGGTACGTCGATCTCGAAATTCACCCGCGGGCCATCGGTCTTCGGCGGCGGTGCGGGCTGGAAAGGCGGGCGGGCTATGGCGATCTCCTGTCGATGTTGACGATGTACTGTTGTGGCGGTGTTCGGGAAATGATTAACGCGATGCGGGCATGCGCGCTTCGGCGGCCAATTTAGCAACCGCGTCGGCCAGCGCAATGGTTACCTGGGCTTCTTCGCCCAGGCGGCGCAGTGTGACTGTTCCCTGCTCAGCCTCTTTTTTGCCCACGATGGCCAGCACCGGCACCTTCACCAGGCTGTGTTCGCGGATTTTGTAGTTAATCTTCTCGTTGCGCAGATCGGTATCCACGCGCAAGCCGGCAGCCGCCATCTGGTCGGCCACCGATTGGGCATAGCCATCGGCATCCGACACGATCGGCGCCACCACAACCTGCAGCGGGCTGAGCCAAAGCGGCAGTTTGCCGGCATATTGTTCCAGCAGGATGCCGATGAAGCGTTCAAACGACCCCAGGATGGCCCGGTGCAGCATCACCGGCTGGTGGCGGGCGCCGTCGGCGCCGACATATTCCGCGCCCAGCCGTTCAGGCAGCACGAAATCCACCTGCAGGGTGCCGCATTGCCAATCACGGCCAATGGTGTCGCGCAGCACGAATTCCAGCTTAGGGCCATAGAAGGCGCCTTCGCCGGGATTCAGTGTGTATTCCAGGCCCACCGCCTCGCAGGCTTCCTTCAGCGCGCTCTCGGCCTTGTCCCAGATCGTGTCGCTGTCGGCGCGGGTGGCCGGGCGGTCAGAGAATTTCACACGCAATTCGGCGAAACCGAGATCCTTGTAGATGCCCTGCAGCAGCGCGCAGAAGGCCTGGCTTTCCGAAATGATCTGATCTTCGGTGCAGAAGATATGCTCGTCATCTTGCGTGAAGTTGCGCACCCGCATGATGCCGTGCAAGGCGCCGCCCGGCTCGAAGCGGTGGCAGGAGCCGAACTCGGCCATGCGCAAGGGCAGGTCGCGGTAGCTCTTGAGACCCTGGTTGAAAATCTGCACATGGCAGGGGCAGTTCATCGGCTTCAGCGCGAAGATGCGCGAATCAGGATCGGCAGCGTATTCCTTGATGCCGTCCTCATTCTCCGCAATGTACATGTTCTGGCGGAATTTCTCCCAATGGCCCGAGGCCTCCCAGAGCTTGCGGTCAACCAGCTGCGGCGTTTTCACTTCCACATATTTCGCTGCTTCCAGCCGCTCGCGCATGAAGCGCTCCAGCGTGCGGTAGAGCGTCCAGCCCTTGGGGTGCCAGAACACCATGCCGGCGGCTTCTTCCTGCTGGTGGAACAGGCCCATTTCCTTGCCCAGGCGGCGATGGTCGCGCTTCTCGGCTTCTTCCAGACGCTTCAGATGCGCATCGAGTTCCTTGGCATCGCGCCAGGCGGTGGCATAAACGCGCTGCAGCTGACGGTTCTTGGCGTCACCACGCCAATAGGCGCCGGATACCTTCATCAGCTTGAAGGCCACGGGCAGCTTGCCGGTGGAGGGCAGATGCGGGCCCATGCAGAGGTCGAGCCAGCTATCGCCCTGGCGGTAGATCGAGATCGCCTCGCCGCGCTTGGCGATTTCCGCCACCCATTCGGCCTTGTAGGTCTCACCGATGGATTTGAAGTAATCCACCGCCTTGTCGGCGGGCCATTCCTCGCGGTCGATGGGCAGATCACGCTTCACGATCTCGGCCATGCGCTGCTCGATCTTGCCGAAATCCTCCGGCGTGAACGGCTCGTCGCGCACGAAATCATAATAGAAGCCATCATCGGTGGCCGGGCCGAAGGTGATCTGCGTGCCGGGGAACAGCTCCTGCACGGCCTGGGCCAGCACATGGGCGCCGTCATGCCGGATCAGCTCCAGCAATTCCGCCTCGTTCTTGTCCTTCATGGTCACGATCTCAAACCGTGCGTCATGGCGCAATGGCTGTTTAAGGTCGCGCAACTGGCCGTCCAGCCGGATCGCCAGGGCGGCTTTGGCCAGGCCCGGGCCGATCGCGGCTGCCACATCGGCGCCAGTGCTGCCCGAAGCGCAGGTTCGCACGCTGCCATCGGGCAGAGTCAGGCGAATTTCAGGCGCGGAAGCAGGGACAGACGACATTGGAAATCCTTGAAAATCCTGGAATCGGCGCAGCCTAGCCATCGTGCAAACCCTGTCAACCCCGCGCCCCGGATATGCCACCGGATCGGGCAAAAAACCGCCTCGTTTTCGGTCTTCTGGCGTTGAAATCGGCGGTTTGGCGGATTTTCGCAAGTTCAGCGTAAATGCCGTTGGCGGTGCGCCCGCCGCTTCGCTAGCGTGGCGGCGGGACATCAGCCACATAACGGGGAATATCATGCAGAAGACAGGAATACGGCCGCTACTCGCGGCTTTGGGCATCGCGCTGGCCGCTGGCCTGGCACAACCGGCTTTTGCCGGCGCCACGCTGGACGCGGTGAAAGCCAAGGGCTTCGTGCAATGTGGTGTCAATACCGGCGTTTCCGGCTTCTCGGCGCCCGATGCGCGCGGCGAGTGGAAAGGCATCGATGTCGACCTCTGCAAAGCCATCGCGGCGGCGTTGTTTGGTGATGCCAACAAGGTGAAATACACCCCCACCACCGCCGTGCAGCGTTTCACGGCGCTGCAATCGGGTGAGATCGACGTGCTGACGCGCAACGCCACGCAGACGCTGATGCGCGACGTATCGCTGGGCCTGCGCGAGGCGGGCGTGAATTTCTATGACGGCCAGGGCTTCATCGTGCCCAAGAAGCTGGGCGTGAAAAGCGCCAAGGAGCTGAGCGGCGCCACCATCTGCGTGCAGCCTGGCACCACCACGGAACTGAACATGGCGGATTATTTCCGCTCCAACAACATGGCGCTGAAGCCGGTGGTGATTGAGAAGGTGGATGAGAATATCGCCGCCTTCGCTTCCGGCCGCTGCGATGTCTATACCACTGATGCTTCGCAGCTCGCTTCCATCCGTGTCACCGCTTTGCCCAATCCGGATGATTATGTGATCCTGCCCGAACGTATCTCCAAGGAGCCGCTCGGCCCCATGGTGCGCCAGGGCGATGAGCAATGGTATCAGATCGTGAAGTGGACGCTCACGACCATGAAGGAAGCCGAGGAACTTGGGCTGACCTCGGCTAATATCGACAGTTTCCTCAATACCCAGGACCCGATCCTGAAGCGCTTCCTTGGCATCACGCCGGGCTACGGCAAGGGCCTCGGGATTGATGAGAAATGGGCCTACAACATCGTCAAGCAGATCGGCAATTACGGCGAGAGCTTCGAGCGCAATTTGGGTAAGGGCAGCCCGATCAAGCTGGAGCGCGGCCTCAATGATGTGTGGACCAAGGGCGGCCTGATGTACGCCATCCCCTTGAGGTGACGTTTGCTAAAGCTGGGCGCTGCTTAAAGCTGATTGATCAGCGCGAGCGCGCCCAGCACTTCCTCCACCGACACATCCTCAAGCTTGGATGAGCGGATCACGCGCACCTGCTGGCCGCGCGGGGCGCAGAGCGTGGGGTCGGAAGCGGCTGAGAACAGCACCAGGCAAGGGGCGCCGGCGACAGCAAAAAGATGCATCGGCCCAGTATCGTTGCCCACGGCGGCCACCGCATGGCGCGCCAGCGCCGCCAGATCGAAAAAGCTCGTTCGGCCCACTAAATCCGCGGCTTTTGGCGCTTCCGCCTTGATCGTGCCGATCAGGTCGGCTTCCGTCTTGGTGCCGATCAGCACCGGCTGGATGCCATCGGCAATCAGGGCGCGTGCCAGCGTGGCATAGCGCTCTGCCGGCCAGCGCTTTTCTGGCCGGTGCGCCGAGCCGCCGGGCACCAGCAAGGCGAAACGCGCCTCCAGCTTGTAGCGCCCGATATCGGCATCGGCCCAGCTCAAATCCGGCGGCGGCACGCGGCTGATGCCGGCCATGCGCAATTGCTCGGCCTGGCGATCCAGGGTGTGCATCAGGTTGCGCCGCTCATTGGCATGGGGATGCGAGCGACCCAGCCCGACGCCAGACCATTCCGGCCGTGGCGTGGGCAGCAGATAGAAATAGCGCGTGGAGCGGCCCGAAGTCTGCAGATCATAGACGCGGCCAAAGCGGCCCGAGATCAGCTTGGCACGCAGGCCCAGCCATTGCTTCAGGCCCCAGCGCGGCCGTGGATCAATCCATACATCATCAAAATAACCCGAGCGGCGGCCGAGTTCGGCAAAGGGTGCCGTGGTAAGCAAGGTGATATGGGCTTGCGGATGCGCTTCGCGGATCGCCTGCATCGGCCCCAATGCCTGCACGAAATCGCCCAAGGCGCCGTGCTTGATCACCAGCAGGCGCTGCGGCTCAGGCGCTTCCGTCATGCGTCGCTCTCGCGGCCGAACAGCAGGTCGGTATAAACCTTGATATAGGCAGCGCACATCGTATCGACGGTGAAGTTCTGCCGCACATGGGCGATGCCGGTGCGGCTGAAACTCTGACGCTGCTCCGGCGTGAGCGAGATCGCCTGGTTCAGTGCTTCCGCCAGGGCGTCGGCATCGCCGGCCTTCACCAGCCAGCCGGTTTCGCCCTGCAGCACGGTTTCGCGGGCGCCGCCATGGTCGGTGGCGATCACCGGGCGGCCCATGGCCAGGGCCTCGGCGGCCACGCGGCCAAAGCCTTCCGGTTCGATGGAGGCGGAGACCACCACATCGGCCAGCATCAGGGCGGCGGGCATGTCATTGCAATCGCCGGGCAGGCGCAGGCTGCCTTCCAGGCCCAGTTGGGCGGCCAGGGCATAAAGTTCGTCGCGGTATTTCTCGCGGCCCTGATGATCGCCCACCACCACGCCGATGAAGTCACGCTTGCCGCCGCGCAGCTTGGCCAGCTTGGCCAGGGCGCGCAGCAGCACGGTCTGGCCCTTCCAGCGGGTGAGGCGGCCGGGCAGCAGGATCACCGGCAGGCCGTCTTCCAGGCGCCAAGCCCGGGAGAGCTGGGTGATACGTTCGGGGCTGACCCGGGCGGGGTCGAACTTGCCCAGGTCGATGCCGCGCGGAATGGTGGTCAGCCGGGTCCAGGGTACGCCATAGCGGCCATGGGCATGGTCGGCCACGAAGCGCGAGATAGCCACCACCCGGTCGCCTTTGGCCATGGAGGAATTCCATAGCCTTTTGAACCAGTTCTCGCCGCGATAGGCATTATGGAACGTGGTCACGAAGGGCAGGCCGCAATGGCGCGCGGCGGTGCGGGCAGACCAGGCCGGGGCCCGGCTGCGGGCATGCACCAGGTCCACCGGCAATTCGCGCATCAGGGCTTCCAGCCGGGCCACGTTGCTGCGCATCACCAGCGGGTTCTTGCTCGAAAGCGGCAGGGTGAAATGCTTGGCCCCAGCGCGTTCCAGTTCGCGCACCATGGGGCCGCCTTCCGAGGCGACATAGGATTTCCAGCCGGCCTGGGCCAGCGCGCGGGCCAGGTCCACGGTGCCGCGTTCCACGCCGCCGGTTACCAGCGCGGGCAGCACCTGCAGAATTGCGGGGGGGCGGCTAGCCGCTGAGGGGGTGATGGGATCGGTCATGGGGGATTAGCGCGGATTTATAGCAAAGCCCGGTTGCTGGCAAGAACCGCTCGGGTTGGATAGGAATGGGGCATGAGCCAAGCCCCCGCCTACCTGACCCGGCCTGACGGCCATCATGTCGCCTATGCTCAAGTCCAGGGCAGCGGCCCCGGGCTGCTTTTCTGCGGCGGCTTCCGCAGCGACATGACCGGCACCAAGGCCCTGGCCCTAGAAGCGGCAGCGCTTAAACATGGCCGCGCCGCCACGCGCTTTGATTATTTCGCCCATGGCCAATCCAGCGGCGATTTCAAGGAGGGCAGCATCGGCCGCTGGCTGGCTGATACGCTGGCGGTGCTGGATGAACTGACCACGGGGCCGCAGATCATCATTGGCTCCAGCATGGGTGGCTGGCTCGCCACCCTGGCGGCCCTGGCGCGGCCCTCGCGCTGCGCGGGCTTGGTACTGATCGCGCCGGCGCTGGATTTTACGGAAAAGCTGATGTGGGCGGAGATGACGCCGGAGCAACGCACGGTCCTGCAGCGCGACGGCGTGCTGCGCGAGCCTTCGCACTATTCCGATCAGCCCTATGAGTATCATTACCGCCTGATCGAGGAAGGCCGCGATCATCTGATTCTTGACCGGCCGATTGATCTCGCCTGCCCGGTGCGCATCCTGCAGGGCATGCAGGATCCCGATGTGCCCTGGCAGCACGCGCTCAAAACCATCGAAGCTTTCAAGGGCGGCGATGCGCGGCTCACGCTGCTGAAAGATGGCGATCACCGCCTGTCGCGGCCCGAGGATATTGCGCTGCTGCTCGAGACCGTGTGGTCGCTCTAGCCGCGCAATAAAGCAGCCAGGCCTTCGCGATAGGTCGGGTATTGCAGCACCACGCCGAGTTCTTCTTTGATGCGGCGATTTGAGACGCGCTTGTTTTCGGCATAGAAGCTGCGCGCCATCGGTGTCATCTCCGCCTGCTCGAACGGCACTTCCGGCGGCGGCGCGATGCCGAGCAACTGGGCCGCGTGAGCGATCACATCCTGCGGCGGTGCCGGTTCGTCATCAGCCACATTATAGGCCGCGCCGGGATTGGGCTTCTGCATGGAGGCCGCCAGCACACCCGCAATGTCTTCTACATAGATGCGCGAGAAGAACTGCCCCTGCTTCACGATGCGATGCGCCTTGCCTTCGCGCAGATTGACCAGCGCATTGCGGCCCGGGCCGTAGATGCCGGCAAGGCGAAACGTGTGCACCGGCTGGCCATGCTGCTTATGCAGATCAAGCCATGCCGCTTCCGCTTCCGCGCGGCGGCGGCCGCGTTCCTGGCTCGGGGTCATCGGCATGCTTTCATCCACCCAGGCGCCGCCATGATCGCCATAGACGCCGGTGGTGGAAAGATAGCCGAGCCATTTCAGATGCTCATGCTTGGCGAAATCGTCGGCATGCTGGCGCAGCACCGGATCGCCGCCACCCTGTTCGGCCGGTGCGGAAATCAGCACATGGCTGGCCTGGCGCAGGATGTCGGGCCGGATCAGCTTTGCCGAGCCATCAAAAACCTGGGCATCGATGCCTTGGGCGGCAAAGGCATCGGCCTTGCTGTCGCTGCGGCAGGTGCCGGCAAAGCGCCAGGAATCGGGCGCTGCTTGGCGCAAATGGGCGATCAGGGCCTGGGCGCTATAGCCAAGGCCGAAGCAGAAGAGGGTGTTTGAAATGCTCATGCCCGGTTTCTTGCCTTTCCCGGTTGCGGGCGTCAATCTCCGCCCCCATGTATCGCCCTATCATGTATCGCCTTCTGGCCATTTGTCTCCCCGCTGCCCTGGTATGGGCGGCCCTGGCTTGGCCCGCGCCGGCCGCAGCCCAGCGCGCGCTGGCTGCCGTGAGCTACCAGGATTGCCTCAACCGCGCCCGCACCAACCCGGAAGAGGCCTTTGCCGAGGCGCAGACCTGGCAGCAGACCGGCGGCGGCCTGGCGGCTGGCCATTGCGCCGCCATCGCGCTGTTTGAGCTGCGCCATTACGGCGATGCCGCCGACCGGCTGGAAAAGCTATTGCCTGATGCCACTATTCAGGCGCCGCATCTGGTGCCCGATCTGGTGGCCCAGGCCGCCAATGCCTGGTTGCTGGCAGGGTTGGCGGATCGCGCGCGCAAGCTGCTGGATATCGCCATCACGGCGCGGCCGAATTCCCTGGACCTGCGCCTGGACCGCGCCCAGGCCCTGGCGGTATTGAACGACTATGTGGCCGCCGAGGCCGATCTGGATTATGCCCTCTCGCTACAGCCGACCCGAGATGATGCCCTGGCCCTGCGTGCCGCCGCCCGCCGCCTGCGCAACAACATGGCGGGAGCCTTGGAAGATGCTGAAACCGCCCTGGCGCTCAATGCGCGCAATGTGGAGGCTCTGCTCGAACGCGGCTATCTGCGCCATGCCGCCGGTGACCGCCGCGGCGCGCGGGCCGACCTGATTCAGGTGCGCCTCTTGGCGCCGGAGACCCCGGCGGCGGATGCCGCCGCGCGTGAGATCGAGGCTATCGACCTGGGGCGCGGCACGCGGTGACAGTTTGATGGCTCTGCCTTGCCGGTGCGGCCGCTTTCGCATCTACTGGCAAAAATTCGCCGGGAGATTTTCATGCGCCGCCTGCTATCCCTCAGCTTCGCTCTAACTATCACCGCCGCCCACGCCTTCGCGTTCGATCTGCAGGGCCATCGCGGCGCCCGTGGTCTGGCGCCGGAAAACACCCTGCCGGCTTTCGCCACGGCGCTCACATTGGGCGTCACCACCCTGGAACTGGATATCAACATTACCGCCGATGGCTTCGTGCTGGTGGGCCATGATCCGGTTTTACTGCCCACCATCACGCGCCGCGCCGATGGCACTTTCCTCTCCGAGCCCAGTGTAGTGATTCGCCAGACGCCGCTGGCCGAATTGAAGCGCTATGATGTCGGCCGCCTCAATCCCGATCACCGCTACGGCAAGACCTATCCCGAGCAACAGCCGGTGGATGGCACCCGCATGCCGTTGCTGAGCGAGGTTTTCGCCCTGGTGGCCAAAGCCGGCAACAAGGATGTGCGGTTCAATATCGAAACCAAGCTCTCGCCCTTGAAGCCGCAGGATAGCGGCACGCCGGAAGAACTCGCCACGGCTTTGGTGGCGGAAATCCGCAAGGCCAATATGGCAGCCCGCACCAGTGTGCAGAGCTTCGATTGGCGCAGCCTGAAGGTGGTGCGCCAGATCGCGCCGGAATTGCCGCTGGTGATGCTGAGCATCGAAAGCCCGAATTTCGATACGTTGGAGCGCGGCAGGCCCGGCCCTAGCCCCTGGCTCGGCGGCCTGGACTTGGATGATTTCGGTGGCTCGGTACCCAAGCTGGTGAGAGCCGCCGGTGGCCGCGTCTGGTCGCCGTTCTGGCGCAACGTGACGGCGGAGACTGTGGCCGACGCCCATGCGCTGGGGTTGCAGGTGATCCCCTGGACGGTGAACGAGCCGGCCGATATGGCGCGGCTGATCGACCTGAAGGTGGATGGCATCATCACCGATTATCCCAATCGCCTGCGTCAGGTGCTGCGTGACAAGGGCGTGACACTGCCCGCACCCAGCCCGGTAACGCCGTAAGCGCCTCGCAGCCAAATCGCCGCAGGCGCATTTTCGGGGTTTCCAAGCCGCGCCAACGGGGCTACAAGGCGGGCGCCCGGAGCTCCGGCGCCGGGCATCCTCACATCCTCTGGCTCCTTTGTTTATGGGTATTGGCCCATGATCACAGCCTTCCTGCCGCAAGGCACGCTGCTGCAAAAGATCAAACTCTCGCCGGCCGATGCGCTGCCGGAGGGTGTGGTGTGGCTTGATCTGATGGAGCCGACGCCGGCCGAGGAAAAAGCCGTGGAAGCCCTGCTCGGCCTGGAGATGCCGACGCGTGAAGAGATGCAGGAGATCGAAATCTCCAGCCGGCTCTACCGCGAGGGCGATGTCAGCTACATGACCGCTAATGTGCTGTATCACGCCGAAACGCCGCTGCCGCAGACCACGCCGATCACCTTCATCCGCTCGCACCGCGCCCTGGTGACGCTGCGCTACGCCGATCCACAGGCTTTCCGCTCCTTCATTGGCCGCGCCATCCGCACGCCTTCACTCTGTGCCACACCGGACGCCACGCTGTGCGGCCTGCTGGATGCCATCATCGACCGCGCCGCCGACGTGCTGGAATGGGCGGCCCGCGACCTGGACCAGCTCTCGCGGTCGATTTTCGGCTATCGCGCCGATGGCACCCGCGAGGAACCTGATGATGCCGATCTGGAAGAGGCGGTGCGTAACCTGGGCCGCATCGAGGATCTCAACAGCCGTATCCGCGACAGCCTGATAAACTTGAACCGCCTGGTGGCCTTCCTAAATCTGGCGCTCACCGAACAGCGCGGCACCAAGGAAAGCCGGCAATGGCTGAAGACGCTGGCGCGCGACGTGCAGTCACTGTCGGAGCAATCAGGCTTCCTGGCGCATAAGGGCAATTTCCTGCTTGATGCCACTTTGGGCCTGATCAATATCCAGCAGACCAAGATCATCAAGATTTTCTCGGTGGCGGCCACCGTGTTCCTGCCGCCCACCCTGATCGCCAGCATCTACGGTATGAATTTCAGAACCTTGCCGGAATTGGATTGGACCTTCGGCTATCCCATGGCGATCGCAATGATGATCGCTTCCGCCGCGCTGCCTTATTGGTGGTTCAAGCGGAAGGGCTGGCTGTGACACAGCCCGGCGCTGGGTATGGCGAGCGCGATTTCTGGCAGGCGATGCGGCGCGGTTGGCGCAGCTGCTGCCCGCATTGCGGCGAGGGCCGGCTCTATACCAACTATCTCAAAGTCGATCCGGTCTGCTCTGGCTGCGGCCTGCGCCTGGATGGCCACCGCGCCGATGATGCGCCGCCCTATTTCACGATTCTCATCGTGGCCCATATCATCGTGCCGCTGATGCTGCTGCTGGAGCAGAAGGCGCAGCCGCCGGAATGGCTGCATCTGGCGCTCTGGCTGCCGCTCACGCTCGGCTTGTCGCTTTGGTTGCTGCCCAGGGCCAAGGGCGCGCTGATCGGTCTGCAATATGCCCGCCGCATGCATGGCTTCGGCAGCGAACCGCATTAGCTCATAAAAAACCGGGGCTGTTTCCGGCCCCGGTTTGGCTTGATCACGCTGCAGATCAGCGCGCGTTATAAGCAGCAAGCGCGGCGAGATTGACGATATCGCTCACAGAGGCGCCCATCTGCACGATCTGAATCGGCTTTTCCAGGCCTACCAGTAGCGGGCCGATCACGGTGCCGCCGCCCAGTTCCTGCAAGAGCTGCGAGGAAATAAGCGCCGAATGCAGGCCAGGCATGATCAGCACATTGGCCGGGCCGGAGAGGCGGCAGAACGGATAAAGCTTGAGCAAATCCGGGTTCAACGCCACAGCAGCCGACATTTCGCCGTCATACTCGAAATCGACACCGAGGCCGCCGCTGCGGCGTGCATCCAGCTCGATCACCGCCTGGCGCACCACATCCACCACGCCGCCTGGCGCGTTGCCGTAGTTGGAATGCGACAACATTGCCACGCGCGGTTCATGTCCCATCTTGCGCGCCACTTCGGCGGCCTGGATGGCGATCTGGCAAAGGTCGAGCGAACTCGGCAATTCGGTCACCGAGGTGTCGGCCATGAACACCGTGCGGCCACGTGCCACGATGATGCTGATGCCCAGCACGCGCTGGCCACGCGCCGGGTCCACTGCCCAGCGCACGCCGTCATAAGAAACGCTATAGGTGCGGGTCACGCCGGTGACCATGGCATCGGCATGGCCCAGGGCGACCATGCAGGAGCCGAACACGTTGCGATCCTGGTTCACCAAGCGCTGCACGTCGCGATACAGCGCGCCCCGGCGCTGATGGCGCTTGTAGAGGAAATCGGTATAGGCGTCGTTATGCTTGCTGACGCGGGCATTGTTGATCTCAATGCCGTCCAGATTGGTCAGCCCGATTTCCTTCATAGTGGCTTCGATGCGCTCGCTGCGGCCGATCAGCACCGGGGTGCCATAGCCGGCATCGCGGAAAGCCAAAGCTGAGCGAATCACGGTTTCTTCCTCGCCCTCGGCGAAGACCACGCGCTTGGGATTGGCGCTCACCTGATCGAAGAAAATCTGCAGGCTGCCCGCCGTGGGGTTCATGCGCGCGCGCAACTGGTTGCGATAGCCGGCCCAATCAGTGATCGGCTTGCGCGCCACGCCGCTGGCTACTGCCGCCTTGGCCACGGCCAGCGGGATTTCCACGATCAAGCGCGGATCGAAGGGCGAGGGGATAATGTAGTTGGGGCCATATTTTGGCCGCGTGCCTTTATAGGCTGCGGCCACTTCATCAGGCACATCCTCGCGTGCCAGCGCGGCAATGGCCTCGGCGGAGGCGATCTTCATTTCATCATTGATGGTGCGGGCGCGTACATCCAGCGCACCCCGGAAGATATAGGGGAAGCCCAGCACGTTGTTCACCTGGTTCGGGTAGTCGGAACGACCCGTTGCCATGATCACATCGCCGCGCGTGGCCAGCGCATCTTCCGGGGTGATTTCCGGGTCCGGATTGGCCATGGCGAACACGATAGGATTGGGCCCCATGGAGCGCAGCATTTCCGGTGTCAGCGCACCCTTCACCGACAGGCCGAAGAAGATATCGGCACCCTTCAGGGCATCGGCCAGGCTGCGCGCATCGGTCTTCACCGCATGCGCCGACTTCCACTGGTTCATGCCCTCGGTGCGGCCCTGGTAGACCACGCCCTTGGTGTCGCAGAGGATGACATTCTCGTTCTTCATCCCCATCGCCTTCACCAGCTCGGTGCAGGCGATGCCAGCGGCACCGGCGCCATTCACTACCAGCTTGGCGGTCTTGAAATCGCGGCCGGTGAGATGCAGGGCGTTGATCATGCCGGCGGCCGAGATGATGGCCGTGCCATGCTGATCGTCATGGAAGATCGGAATGTCCATCAATTCGCGCAGGCGCTGCTCGATCACGAAGCATTCTGGCGCCTTGATGTCTTCCAGATTGATGCCGCCAAAGGATGGCCCGAGATAGCGCACGGAATTCACGAAGGCATCGACTTCCTCGGTATCGATCTCGAGGTCGATGGAATCCACATCAGCGAAGCGCTTGAACAGAACCGATTTACCTTCCATCACCGGCTTGCCGGCGAGCGCGCCGATATTGCCCAGGCCGAGCACGGCGGTGCCGTTGGAAATCACCGCCACCATGTTGCCACGGGTGGTGTAGTCATAGGCGGTAGCGGGATTCTCGGCGATGGCGAGACAGGGCGCGGCCACGCCGGGGGAATAAGCCAGGCTGAGGTCGCGCGTCGTGGCCATCGGCTTGGTTGGCACGATCTCCAGCTTGCCCGGCTGGCCCATCTTGTGGAATTCCAGCGCGGCCTCGTAAAGGCTGTTGGTTTTGCTTTCGCTCATCCCGGTTTGTCCGTCCCTAGACTCTGGAAATTGGTTCCTGTAACAGGCCATATTAGGCACTCGCTGCAAGCCGTGAAAGGGCCATCGCGCCAATCAGATGCGTAAGTTAGCGCCGTCCGACAATCCTGCCGCTTCTGCCAGCAGCCCGCTGATGGCCCAATATCTGGGCATCAAGGCGCAGAATCCCGACGCGCTGCTATTCTATCGCATGGGCGATTTCTACGAATTGTTCTTCGACGACGCAGTGGCGGCGGCGCGTGCGCTGGATATCGCGCTGACCAAGCGCGGCCTGCATGAGGGCCAGGATATCCCGATGTGTGGTGTGCCGGTTCACGCGGCAGAAGCCTACCTCTCCCGTCTCATACGCCAGGGTTTCCGTGTCGCCGTTTGCGAGCAGGTGGAAGACCCGGCGGAAGCCAAGAAGCGCGGCTCCAAATCCGTGGTAAAGCGCGAAGTGGTGCGCACGGTCACGCCCGGCACCATCACGGAAGAAAGCCTGCTGGATGCGCGGGCGAATAACTATCTTGCGGCACTGGGCATGAGCGGCGGCGAGGCTGGCGCGCTCGGGCTCGCCTGGCTCGATATTTCCACAGGCGAATTTGGCATCAGCGAAACAACCGCCAGCGGGCTTGGTGCCGATCTGGCCCGGCTGCGGCCGCGCGAATTGCTGCTGCCTGATACGCTGCTTGGCCGTCCCGCCCTGCGCGCGGCGCTCGATGGCCTGGAAACGGCGCTGACACCGTTGCCCGGTTCGCGCTTTGACTCGGGTGCCGGCGAGCGCCGGCTCAAAGCCGCCTTCGGCGTTGCAGCATTGGATGCCTTCGGCGCCTTCGCGCGTGCGGAATGTGCCGCCGGCGGCGCCTTGCTGGACTATGTGGAACTCACCCAGCGCGGCAAGCTGCCGGCCTTGCGCCCACCATTGCGCCAGGCCACCAGCAGCCTGATGGCCATCGATGCGGCCACGCGGCGCAATCTGGAATTGGTTGAGACCCTGTCGGGCAGCCATGATGGTTCGCTGCTCGCCACCATCGATATGACACTGACCGGCGCTGGCGCACGGTTGCTGGCGATGCGGTTGCAGGCGCCGCTCACCGATCCGGCCACCGTCAACCGCGCCCTGGACGCCGTGGCCTATCTGGTGGAAGGCGAGCGCTTACGCGAAGATCTGCGCGTGGCCTTGCGCAAGGTGCCTGATCTTGCCCGCGCCTTGTCGCGTCTCTCATTGGGCCGTGGCGGCCCGCGCGATCTCGCGGCCCTGCGCGATGGCCTGGATCAGGCCGGTCATCTGCAAAATCGCCTGCAAGCCGAGGCCGCGTTGCCGCCAGAGCTTGGCGGCCTGGCAGAGGCGCTGGGCTTCCATGGCGTGCTGGTGGAATCGCTTGGGCATGCGCTGGGGCCGGAATTGCCGATGCAGGCGCGTGATGGCGGCTTCGTGGCGGCCGGCTATCATGCCGATCTGGACGAGCTGCGAATCTTACGCGATGAAAGCCGCCGCCATGTGGCGGCCCTGCAGGAACGCTATGCCGCCGAGACCGGCGTCAGTGGCCTGAAAATACGCCATAACAATGTGCTCGGCTATTACATCGAGATCACGCCGCGCTACACCGACAAGATGGGGCCTGGCTTCATTCACCGCCAAACCATGGCCAACGCGGTGCGCTATGCCACGCCGGAACTGGGCGAGTTGGAAAGCCGCATCTCGCAGGCGGGAGACCGCGCACTGGCGCTGGAATTGCAGGTCTTTGATGCCTTGGCGGCCCAAGTGCTGGGCCAAGCCATGGGGATCGCGCAGGCAGCGGAAGCGCTGGCCGCGCTGGATGTGGCAGCTGCGCTGGCCGAACTCGCGGTGCAGCAGCGCTGGGTGCGGCCCATGGTGGATGCCTCGCTGGATTTCCATATCGAGGCCGGGCGCCATCCGGTGGTGGAAGCGGCGTTGCAGCGGCGTGGTGATGGCGAGCGCTTTGTCGCCAATGATTGCGACTTGAGCGATGGCCATAAGCTGTGGCTGCTCACCGGCCCGAACATGGCGGGTAAGAGCACTTTCCTGCGCCAGAATGCCTTGATCGCCATCCTGGCGCAGATGGGCTCGTTTGTGCCCGCCGGCATGGCGCGGCTAGGAATCGTTGATCGCCTATTCAGCCGCGTGGGTGCCGCCGACGATCTGGCGCGCGGGCGTTCCACGTTCATGGTGGAGATGGTGGAAACCGCCGCCATCCTGCATCAGGCGGGCGAGCGCGCCTTGGTGATTCTCGATGAGATCGGGCGCGGCACCGCCACGTTTGACGGTCTTTCCATTGCTTGGGCAGTGGTGGAATACCTGCATGAAAAAAGCCGCTGCCGTGGCCTTTTCGCCACGCATTATCACGAATTGACCCAACTGGCCGGCAAGCTGCCGCAGCTGGAAAACCACGCCTTGAAGGTGAAGGAATGGCAGGGTGACCTGGTTTTCCTGCATGAAGTGGGCGCGGGCGCCGCTGATCGTTCCTATGGCATTCAGGTGGCGAAGCTGGCCGGCCTGCCGGCCAATGTGCTGGAGCGCGCCGCCGAGGTACTGCGCCATCTCGAAGCCCAGGGCCAGGGTACCGCGGCCACGCGCAAGCTCGCCGACGATCTGCCGCTATTCAACATGGCGCGGCCAGCAGCGCTGGCGCCGAAAACCTCCGCCGTGGAAGCTGCCTTGAGGGAAGCTGATCTCGATAGCCTGACGCCGCGTCAGGCGCTGGATCTTTTGTTCGAGCTGAAGGGCAAACTCTAGCGCGAGACCCGCGCGGCGCGCGCGATGCGCAACAAGGCATCGCCGGTCACGGCATCGGCGGGGATGCCGGTGCTCTTGGCGTTCAGCTCGGCTTCGGTGAGGATTTCCAGGGCACGCATCAGCCGCTCGGGCGACCATAGCCGTAATTGCTTCGCGAAAGCATCCTCGCGCTTCCAGAACACGCCCAGGGTCTTGGCCAGGAATTTCGGATCGGTGCCCGAACTCATTTTCGCCAGGCCAAGATGCAGGCGCTGGGCATGTTTCTGCGTCACGCGCAAAACCGCCACCGGTGATTCGCCGGCCATCTCGCTATGGGCCAGCGCTTCCGTCAGGCCGGCGATGTCGCCGCCAAAAGCCGCGAAGGCGGCGTCGTCCAGGCTTCCGGCCGAGCTGTCGCCAACACAGGCTTCGGCATCCTCCAGCGTGATCGGCCCAGCCTCTTCGCCCTTGTAGAGCAGCAGCTTGGCTATTTCACCGCGCGTCACCAGGCGGTCGCTGCCCAGATGCTCGCGCAGATAATCCAGCGCGTCATTGTCGATTTTGTGGCCCGATTCCTGGATCATGCTTCGGATCACGCCGCCAAGCACCGCCGGATCATCGGCATAGCAAGGTATGGCCACTGCGGTCGCGGCGCCTTCAAAAGCAGTACGCAGGGATGAGCGCCCGGCCAGCTCGCCGGCCTCCACCACGATCAGCGCATCGCCCGGCGGATCGCTCAGGAATTCCGCGAACAGCTTGGCCAGCTTGTCGCCGGCGCCGCTGATCATCACCACGCGCTGGCCGCCCATCAGGGAAAGCGAGGCGGCTTCATCATGCAGCCGGGCGGGATCCTCGCCGAGCTGCTGGCCGGTAAGGCTGGCCACGCGGAAGGCATCATTCAGGTCGGGTGCGATGGTACTGGCAAGCGCTTTGGCACGTTCGCGCACCAGGCCCAGATCGGGCCCAAAGAACAAGGCGGCGCGCAGGGCAGCGGGTGGTTTGCGCAGGAAGCCTTCGATTTCGCCAGCTTTGAGCTTCATGGCGTCGGCTGCTTCACTGCCATCAGCCTGCCGGCTTCTGCGATTTCTGCCGGCGGCTGAAGAAATTGCCCAGCGAGATCCGCAACTGCTCGGCGCCGTCGCGCGCGGCGCGGGCGCGGGCATCGCGTTCACTCACCAGGTTGGCATAATCGGCCCGCACAAGGTTATAGGAAACCAGGCTGCTCACCGAACCGGACCAGACCAACGTGCCGGTGCGGTAATCCTGCAGCCGATAATTGATATTGAGGTTGAGGTTGTTGCGGGTGGTTTCGTCTGAACGCGTCACCAGCACACTGGCCACCGTCTCCACCGCTTTCAGCTCCAGGCGATAGAGCGGCTGCTCTGGTGTGCCCAGCGGCGTCAGCATGTCGAGCAGGTGATTGCGGATCTGCTGTGTCAGGCGATTCTCGGGTTGCTCGATGACAATGCGGCGGAATTCCTCCACCGTGATGTCATCCTGCTGACCATAGAGCGGCTTGAAGCCACAGCCGTTCAAACCCGGCAACAGGGCCAGGAGCAGGAACGCAAGCAGATGTCGCCTAGACCACCACATTCACGATCCGGTTCGGCACCACGATAACCTTGCGCACTGGTTTGCCGTCGATGGCGCGCAGCACATTATCATTGGCCAGGGCCAGTTGTTCCAGCGCTGTCTTATCCATGTCGCGGGCCACTTCCACGGTGGCGCGCAGCTTGCCGGAAACCTGCACCGCGATGGTCACGGTTTCATCGCGTGCCAGGTCGGCATCGGCCTCGGGCCAGGGCTGATCCACCACCAGGCCGGAATTGCCAAGCAATTGCCAGATTTCCTCAGCCAGATGCGGCACCATCGGCGCGATCAGGCGGGCCAAAACATCCAGCGCTTCGCGCCGCGCCGACGCCGAGGCGGCATCCGTGCCGCGCTGCGCTTCCAGCGTGTTGGCGAATTCATGCACGCGGGCCACGGCCTTGTTGAAATGGAACTGCTCCAGGTCATGGGTCAGCGCCAGGATGGTTTTGTGCAGGGCGCGGCGCAGCTCCAGCGCTTCACTGCTCCATTCCGTGGGCATGGCCGCGCCGGCTGGTGCGATCGGTGCCTTAGGCTCGGTCAGCAGGCGGTAGAGTCGCTGGGTGAAACGCCAGGCGCCCTCGGCGCCGGATTCAGTCCATTCCAGATCGCGTTCCGGCGGGCTGTCAGACAGCATGAACCAGCGCGCGGTATCGGCGCCATAGGTCTCGATGATCAAGCCAGGGTCGATCACGTTCTTTTTCGACTTCGACATCTTCTCGACGCGGCCGACCGTCACGGGTTCGCCGGTGCGGACATGCAAAGTCTGGCTGCCATCCTTCTTCACATCGGTGGGGAACAGCCAGGCGCCGGACGCATCCTTGTAGGTCTCATGGCAGACCATGCCTTGAGTGAACAAGCCCTCGAAAGGCTCCGCCACCTGCACATGCCCGGTATCGCGCAGCGCGCGGGTGAAGAAGCGCGAATAGAGCAGATGCAGGATGGCGTGTTCGATGCCGCCGATATACTGGTCCACCGGCAGCCAGTAATCCACCGCATCCTTGTCCATCGGCGCGCCATAGCGGGCGCTGCAGAAGCGGGCGAAATACCACGATGAATCCACGAAGGTGTCGCAGGTATCGGTTTCGCGCCGGCCCGGCTTGCCTCAAGCCGGGCAAGCCACATGCTTCCAGGTCGGGTGATGGTCCAGCGGATTGCCGGGCTTATCAAAGGTCACATCGTCGGGCAGCAGCACCGGAAGCTGATCCTCGGGCACCGGCACCACGCCGCAGGTGTCGCAATGGATCATCGGGATCGGGCAGCCCCAATAGCGCTGGCGGCTCACGCCCCAATCGCGCAGGCGGAAGGTGATGGTGCCTTCGCCTTGGCCTGCGGCTTCCAATTTGGCGATGGCGGCGCGCTTGGCTTCCGCCACGCCCAGGCCGTTTAGGAAATCGGAATTGATCGCCACCGTGCCATCGGTATCGGTATAGGCTTCGGTGCCGATGTCCATTGTACTTTGGCCCGCCTTAACGGCATCTCGGGGCGCCACCACGGCGCGCACGGTAAGGCCATATTTGCGGGCGAAATCCAAATCGCGCTGATCGTGGGCGGGGCAGCCGAAAATGGCGCCGGTGCCATATTCCATCAGCACGAAATTGGCCACATAGACCGGCAGCTGCCAGCTCGCATCAAAGGGATGCACGGCATCCAGCGGGATGCGATAGCCCTTCTTCTCGGCCTTTTCCAACTCGGCTTCCGCCGTGCCGGTCTGGCGGCATTCCTCGATGAAGGCAGCGAGCTTGGGATCGTTCTTTGCCGCTTCCGCCGCCAGCGGATGGTTGGCTGAAATCGCCACGAAGCTGGCGCCGAACAATGTATCGGGCCGTGTGGAATAAACCTCGATCTTATCGGCGCGGCCGGCCAGCGCGAAGCTGAAGCGCGCGCCTTCCGATTTGCCAATCCAGTTCTGCTGCATCACCTTCACGCGATCGTGCCAGCGCTCCAGCCCGGTTTGCAGCGTCTGCAGCAGATCATCGGCATAGGCGGTGATCTTGAAGAACCACTGGCTCAGCTTGCGCCGCTCCACGATGGCGCCGGAGCGCCAGCCGCGGCCATCGATCACCTGCTCGTTGGCCAGCACAGTGTGATCCACCGGATCCCAGTTGACGAAGCTTTCCTTGCGATAGGCCAGGCCGGCCTTGAACAGATCGAGGAACAGTTTCTGCTGATGCTGGTAATAGCCCGGATGGCAGGTGGCGAGTTCGCAATCCCAATCCAGCGACAGGCCCATGCGCTTCAATTCGGCGCGCATATTGGCGATGTTGTCGTAGGTCCAGCTTGCCGGATGCACCTGCTTTTCCTGCGCCGCGTTTTCCGCCGGCAGCCCGAAGGCATCCCAGCCCATGGGGTGCAGTACGTTGAAGCCGCGTGCCCGCTTGTAGCGCGCCACCACATCGCCCAGCGTGTAGTTGCGCACATGGCCCATATGGATGCGCCCCGAGGGATAGGGGAACATCTCCAATACATAGTATTTCGGGCGCGAGCGATCATGGGTGGCGCGGAAGGCGCCCTTGGCATCCCATTCCTGCTGCCACTTGGCTTCCACCACTTTGGCGTTATAGCGTGACATCACAAAACCGTCTTGTCAGTAGGGCCCGCCGCTAAGCCGGCCGATAGGGACGAATGGGAAAGGCGGCAGGCCTAGCGGCGCGCCTCGGCTTCCACACGCAATTCGCGGGCGCGCTGCAGGATGGCATTTTCCATGCTCACGCCGGTTTCCGGCGCCGTCGCCTGATCCAGCCATGTATCACCCTGGCGGGTTTGGCGGAACACGCTCACCCGGATGCCATCGGCGCGCAGCGCTTTGTCCAGGATATACACCGTCACCTTGAAGCGCTCGGTCGGGGTCTGCGCCGAGGCATACCAATCGGTGATGATCACGCCGCCGAAGGGATCGGCTGAAGCCAGCGGCATGAAAGAGATGGTATCCAGCGAGGCGCGCCACAGGAAGCTGTTCACGCCGATGCCGGCGCCGCCGCCCTCTTCGGGCTTCTTGGCGCCACCGCTGGAAAACAGGCCGCCGGAGCCGAAGATGGTGCTGCGTTCACCGGTCGGGTTCGGATTCACCGTGCCGTCGCTGCCTTTTTCCGGATAAGGCACATAGTCGCCGCTGCCGCCGCAGGCGCTCAGGCCCAGAGTCAGGGTGAGCGCGAAGGCCAGCGCCACGCCACGGGTTGAAATCTGGCAAACCCGAATCATGAATGCTATCCTCCGCAAGGCGAAAAAGCCGCCATCGGTGCCTATTTGACTAGCATACACATATCCATCGCGCCAATCGCCCGGGCGGCAAAAAGAATCCTTCGATCAGGGCCTTGCGCAAGCCCCGCGCCACGCGCCACAACCGCCGCAGCATGACACAGGACGAGATCGACGCCCGGATGGCCGAAGCCTGGCAGCGGCAAAGCGCTGGCGAGACGGATGCCGCCATGGCGATATACCGTGCGGTGCTGGTGGCGACCAATGATGGTCATGCCGGCGCCCAGCTCGGCCTGGGTCAATGCCATCTCGAGCGCCGCGAGCCAGACCTTGCCCTGCGGCATCTGCGGGCCGCCCAGGCGCTGGCGCCGCAATCGGGCGCCATTGCCCATCTGGTGGATGCCCTGGCCGGCAATACCACCGACCGCGCCCCTGATGATTATTTGCGCTGGGTATTTGATGGCCATGCCGAGACTTTTGATCGCCACCTGGCGGCCCTGAAATACCGCGGCCCCTGGATGATCCGAAGCCTGGCCGAGCGTGCCTGGCAGCCCGATGGCCGCCGCGCCCTGCTGGATATCGGCTGCGGCACCGGCCTGAACGGGCCGCTCTTCCGGCCCTATGCCAGGCGGCTGGACGGCATTGATCTGGCGCCGGCCATGCTGGCCCAGGCGGCCCGCCGGATGGCCCTGGGCAAGCCGGCCTATGATCGCCTGGCAGAGGCGGAAATCCAGCAATTTCTAGAGAATATTCCGGCCCAAGTCTATGATGCGCTGCTGTCCACGGATGTGTTCATCTACATTGGCCGGCTGGAGCGGTTTTTCACCCAGGCAGCCCGGGTTCTCACCCCTGGCGGCGAGATCCTGGCCACCATCGAGCGCGGCCTGGCGGATATGCCGGTGCAGCTGATGCCCACGGGCCGCTACCGCCAGAGCGATGCATACATCGCCGGCCTGGCGGCGGCGCATGGCTTCCAGATCGCCGATACCCTGGAGGCGCCTTTGCGGGTGGAAAATGGGATTGAGGAGCCCGGCCGGGCCTATCGCCTGGTCCTGGCGGCCGGGCAGTCCTGAGCCCAAACGCCGCTTTGGGCGATTCGCCTTAATTGGCCCCGAACTGGCCCATAAAACTCAGCGCCTTGTGCGGGTGTTGAGAGCCGAATCGGCCATAATATGTGGCAGAAATCTGGCTTTTTCCAAATTGAATGTGGCCCATCTGCAACACCCATGGCAAAAAGAAGGCGGCAAGTGCCACTTTTGTTGACAGAACGGGGCTCCAAGTGGCTTGATGCCGCCGATCAGTTAGCCCAGCCGGGCTGATTGTTCTCTGCTAATTATTAGCTCTGAAACCTTATAGACCCCGGTGGGAGAGGAAAGAGAATGAAGAAGACTCTGCTTCTGCAAACCGCGCTTGTGGCTGCTGCTGGCGTTATGCTGGCCGATGCCTCCTTTGCGCAGGTGAAAGCTGAGCCGCTCGGCGTGACCGTTGGCGGCTACATGACCCGTACCTTCAAGGTGCAGGATCGCGACAAGGTTACCGGTTCCAACATGACCGACCGCGCCCCCGCCACCTTCGGCGGCCCGGACGCGGAAATCTGGTTCAGCCTGCGCGCTGTGCTGGATAACGGCCTCCGCGTTGGCGGCCGTATCGGGCTGGAAGGCGCCACCGACGGCGACCAGATCGACGAATCCTATGTCTGGTTCGAAAACGACATGGGCCGCGTTGAAGTTGGTTCGACCGACCGCGTCGCCTCGAAGATGAACTACTTCTCGCCGAACGCGACCCTCTCGGGCCAGGGCACCACCCAGGTTTCTGAGAACTCGGCGATCCAGACCCCGGCCAGCAACCGCGCCGGTGGCGTGTCCATGTGGTTCGCCAACGCGGCGAATGACGTTGAAGGCATCAACCTCTACACCTCCTCGAACCGCTACTTCGGCTCGAAGGCTGGCAAGGGCCTGCAGCTCGGCGTGTCGTACACCCCGGATGGCTGCCAGGACTACAACAACGCTGGCGGTCAGTTCGCTGCTGCCACCACCACCAACACCTGTGACAATGGTTTCGGCACGACCACCAACGGTACGGTCCGTAATCAGTACACGGCTGCCGCCAACTACCTCGAGTCGTTCGGCGCCTTCAACGTCGCTCTGTACGGTGGTTACATCAACAGCCGCGCCGAGCCGACTGCTGCGACCACCACCGCGACCACTGTTCCGAAGCGTGTGGACGGCTGGCAGGCTGGTCTGCAGGTTGCCTACAACCTGGGCGGTGGCTCAACCATCGCTGTTGGTGGTGGCTACAAGGACGAAGAAGTGTCGGCGAACGATGCCGGCAACAAAATCGACCGCAAGGCCTATGTCGCGGGTATCTACTACCTGACCAATGGCGCTGCTCCGGGCTCGATCGGCCTGGGTGCCGATTACTGGCGCGCCAAGGGTGAGGAAACCGCCACGAACGTCAAGCAGGGCGATGACAAGGGTACCCTGTTCCAGGTGGGCGTGAGCTACCAGCTCGCCACGGGCATCAAGCTCTATGGCGGCGCCGGTACCTACAAGTACACCGATGGCAACTCGACCGTTGCCAACGAAGGCAAGGCGAATTTCGGCCTGGTCGGTGTGAACCTGGTGTTCTAATCCATCCGCAAGGATTGGTTAAAGGAAGGGGCAGGGCAACCTGCCCCTTTTCTTTTGTGCTTTTCGTCTATTCGCCTGCTGGCTCATGCCGCGCCCGGCGGTCTCCTATCGCAGGGCCTTAACGCCGGCGCCATCGTCAGCGGCGTCACTTTTTGCCCCTCGATCAAAACTGTCAGCCGCGTGTTGGTGATCACAGGGCCGTGATCCAGGCTCTTCCCTATCCTCTCGGCCCTCCCCATCTCGGCTCAGTAACGCGTTGCACTATGCCGCAGGCGGTCTGAATTCCACCTGCGTGTCGATCAATGGAGCCTGGCTGATGAAATCCTCCTATCTTCTGCAGACCGCCCTGGTGGCCGCCGCCGGGCTGATGCTGGCCGAGCCGGCCTTCGCTCAGGTAAAGGCCGAGCCGCTCGGCGTATCCGTTGGCGGCTATATGACCCGCAGTTTCAAGCTGCAGGACCGCGATAAGGAGACGGGCACGGCCCAGACCGACAAATCCGCCGCCACCTTTGGCGGCCCGAATGCTGAAATCTGGTTCAATCTGAAGGCCGTGCTGGATAATGGCCTGCGCGTTGGCGGCCGGGTCGAACTCGAGGCCGCCAGCGATGGCGATCAGATCGACGAATCCTATGTCTGGTTCGAGCATGGCCTGGGCAAGATGGAGCTTGGCTCCACCGACCGTGTGGCGGCCAAGATGCAATATTTCTCGCCCAACACCACGCTGCCGGGCCAGGATAACATTTCCACCGCCACCTCGGAAAATGCGCCCTTCGTGGTGCCGGCCAATAACCGCGCCGGCCCGACGCAGATGTGGTTTTCCAACCATGGCAACGACGCCGAGGGTGTGAATTTCTACACTTCGTCGAACCGCTATTTCGGCTCCAAGAACGGCAAGGGCCTGCAGCTCGGCGTGTCTTATGTGCCCGATGGCTGCCAGGATTATAACAACGCCGGTGGCCAGTTCGCCGCCGCCGGCAATATCACCAATTGCGATGCCGGCTTTGGCAACACCGTCAACGGGTCGGTGCGCAACCACTTCAACCTGGCTGGCAATTATATCGAGTCGTTCGGTGACTTAACCCTGGCCCTGTCGGCTGGCTATGTCAGCACGCGCATCGAAAGCATCGGCCTGAACACCACCACCAATGCCGGCACCGCAGGCCAGCCGCGCCTCACCGGCTGGCAGGGCGGTTCGCAGCTCACCTATGCCCTGGGTGGCGGCGCCACCATGGGCGTTGGCGGTGGCTACAAGTCAGAAGAAGTCACCGCCACCATTGATCGCCGCTCCTACATCCTGGGCTTCCTCTACACCACCAATGGCGCCAATCCGGGCTCCATCGGCGTGGGTGGCGATTACTGGCATGCCAAGGGCAAGGAAGCCGGCTTCGCTGACGACAAGGCGGATATCCTCCAGCTTGGCGTCAGCTATATGCTGGCCAGCGGCATCAAGCTTTATGGCGGCGCTGGCACCTATGAATATACCGATGGCAATTCCACCCGCGCCAACGAGTCGAAAGCCAACTTTGGTGTGCTGGGTGTGAACCTGACTTTCTGATCCATCGGTCAGATCAAGGCGTGAAGGGGCAGGGCAACCTGCCCCTTTTTGCGTGCCTAGCCGAATAGCAGATTGGCGGCGAGCAGGGCGGCGATCAGGCCGAGCAGCCAGCGCAGGCCGCGATCATGGCGCGCCACTGGTGCCGCAGGGGTTTGCGCCGCCAGGGTTTCCAGATGCTGCAGCAGCTTGGGCAGGCGGCGCAAGGTCGCCACGCCCTCGCTCACCGCTTCGCGCAGCTGCGTTTCCGGGCCCATGTTGCGGTTGGCCCATTCGGTCACCACCGGCCGCGCCGCTTCCCAGAAATTCACGCGCTCATCCAGGCTGCGCGCCACGCCCTCCACAGTCACCATGGTTTTCTGCAGCAGCAGCAGATGCGGCTGCGTGCGCATGCCAAAGGTCTCGGTGATCTGGAAGAGCTGCGCCAGCAGGCGGCCGATGGAAATTTCCGTCACCGGCTTGCCCAGGATCGGCTCGCCGATGGAGCGACAGGCCTGTGCGAAGGCTTCCACCGTGCGCCCGGTATCAGGGTCCAGCGGCACATAGCCGGCTTCGAAATGCACTTCGGCCGCACGCCGCCAATCGCCGGAAAGAAAAGCCCCCAGCATCTCGGCCATGAAGCGGCGGGTGGCGATATCAATGCGGCCCATGATGCCGAAATCCACCAGTTCCAAGCGGCCATCCGCGCCCACGAACAGGTTGCCGTGATGCATGTCGGCGTGGAAATAGCCGTCGCGCAACGCCTGGCGCAAAAACACCTGGATCGCGCGCTCGGCCAGTTTGCTTAAATCATGGCCCGCTGCCTGCAAGGCGACGCGGTCTTCGATGGCGATGCCGGAAATACGCTGCAGGGTCAGCACGCGCCGCGCCGTCAGATTCCAATCGGGGCGCGGCACCAGCAGGTCAGGATCGTCGCGGAAATTATCGGCGATCTCGGATGCCGCCGCCGCCTCCAGGCGCAGGTCCAGTTCGATCGCCACCTGGGCCGCCACGGTTTCCACCACGGCGCGCGGCCGCAGCCGGTCCAGGCCGGGCAGGCGGCTCTCGCTCAAGTCGGCCAGCCAGGCGAACAGCGCCAGGTCACGGGCGAAAGCCACTTCCACGCCAGGCCGCAGCACCTTCACGGCCACCGGCGCGCCATCCATAGTCTCGGCGAAATGCACCTGCGCCACGCTGGCCGCCGCCACCGGCTCGGGCTCGAAGCTGGCGAAGAATGTCTCCAGCGCGCCGCCCAGTTCGGTCTCCACGCTGGCCTTGGCGGCATCCCAGGCAAAGGGCGGCAGCTTGTCGCGCAGGCGGCCGAGATCTTCCGCCAGCGCCACGCCCACCAGATCGGGCCGCACGCTCAGAATCTGCCCCAGCTTGATGAAGCTGGGGCCGAGTTCGGCCATGGCATCGGCCAGCCGCTCACCCGGGCGCAGCTGCGGCTGGCGTTTGCCGAACAGCGTTTGGAATATAGTGGCGCCTAGTTTCAGCGCCGGCGGCAAGGGCGCCTGATGCACGGGAAACAGCGCATCATGCCGCGCCAGGATGCGGCCGATCTCAAACAACCGGTCCAGATGCCGCAACGCCACCAGCATCAGACCCGCCAGCCCGAATGTATGGCGGCGATGCCGCCGGTGAGGTCGCGGTATTTCACCTGGCCAAAGCCGGCATCGCGGATCATGCCTGCGAAAGTCTCCTGATCGGGAAAGCGGCGGATGCTTTCCACCAGGTAGCGATAGGATTCCGCATCCTTCGCCACCCATTCGCCGATGCGCGGCAGCAGGTGGAAGGAATAGGCGTCATATACCGAGGCCAGGGCCGCGTTATGCACCTTGGAGAATTCCAGGCAGAGGAAGCGCCCGCCGGGCTTCAACACGCGGAAGGCTTCGGCCAGTGCGCGGTCGATATGGGTGACGTTGCGGATGCCAAAGGCGATGGTATAGGCATCCACGCTGCGATCCGGCAGCGGCAGCGTCTCGGCATTCATGCAGGTCCAGGACAGACGGTCGAGGCGCGCCTGATCCACGGCTCGGCTGCGGCCCTGATCCAACATGGCGGCGTTGATATCGGCCACCAGGATGCGAGCCTCCCGCGCGCGGTCATGGATGCGGAAGGCGATGTCGCCGGTGCCGCCGGCCATGTCCAGCACGGTGATGGCGCCGCGCGGGTCGAGCCAATCGACCATGGTGTTTTTCCACAGCCGGTGTACGCCGGCCGACATCAGGTCGTTCATCAGATCGTAGCTTGGCGCCACGCTCTCAAAGACCTGGCGCACCAGGCGCACCTTGTCGGCTTCCGGCACCTGGGTGAAGCCGAAATGGGTCTCTGGGGGCAGGCCGCTTTCCTGGGTCATGACGGCCGGACCATAGCCGAATCTGGCCCGGCACGGTATAGACAGAGCCATGCCCGAGTTGCCCGAAGTAGAGACCACGCGCCGCGGCCTGGCGCTGAAACTGCAAGGCCGGCGCATTGCCCGCATCGAGGCGCGGCGCAAGGATTTGCGCTTTCCGCTGCCTAAGGATTTCGCCAAGCGGATTGAGGGCCGGGGTGTTGAGTCGCTGGAGCGGCGGGCGAAATACATCCTGATCCGGCTGGAGGGCGATCTGGTCTGGCTGATCCATCTCGGCATGTCCGGCCGCATGGTGATGCGCCAGGGCTGGCCCAATGATATCGGCCCCCATGACCATGTGATTTTCGCCACCGAGGAGGGCTGGGCGGTGACGTTCAACGATGCCCGCCGCTTCGGCATGATGGACCTGATCGATGGTGCCAAACTGGCCGGCCACAAGCTGCTCAGCAATATCGGGCCGGAACCGCTCGCCGATGATTTCACCCCTTCCGTGCTGGCCGCCGCCCTGAAGGGCAAGCGCACGCCGATGAAGGCCGCCCTGCTGGATCAGCGCGTGGTGGCGGGCCTGGGCAATATCTATGTCTCGGAAGCCTTGTTCCGTGCCGGCATCCACCCTGAGCGCCTGGCCGGGTCGGTGGCGCCGAAAAGGCTGGAAAAACTGGTGCCGCTGATCAAGGAGGTGCTGCTGGAGGCAGTTGAGGCCGGCGGCTCCTCCTTGCGCGATTATGTGCAAACGGATGGCGAATTGGGCTATTTCCAGGCCCGCTTCCGGGTCTATGACCGCGAGGACCAGCCCTGCACCGCCTGCAAGCGCCCGGTGCGTCGCATCGTACAGGCCGGCCGCTCCACCTTTTTCTGCAATTCCTGCCAGAAATAAGCCCCACTCCGGCCCGCTCCCGCCCCTTTCCAAACCGGCCTTGAACTGGCATGGTCCGCCCCATGTTTGGCCCCGGCCGGAAATGCAGTTCCGCCCTGGCGCTGGCCCTTTGCCCCGGAAATTCCGGGCGCGCGCCGGCGGGTTCTTTTGCAACCATTTTCGCCGTTTTTTCCGCCGCCCCCAGCGGTGTTGCCTGCGCCTGCATCAACGCCAATTAGAAAACCCAAGGGAAGAGCATGAGCTACGAAACGATCCTGGTGGAAACGCGCGGCCCCGTGGGCCTGATCACCCTGAACCGCCCCCAGGCGCTCAACGCGCTCTGTGCCCAGCTGATGGCCGAATTGTCGGACGCGCTGGACAAGTTCGAGGCCGATAGCGCCATCGGCTGCATGGTCATCACCGGTTCGGAAAAGGCCTTCGCGGCCGGCGCCGATATCAAGGAAATGAAGTCGAAATCCTATATCGACGTGTTCTCCGAGGATTTCATCACCAGCGGCTGGGAGCGCGTGACCCGCTGCCGCAAGCCGGTGATCGCGGCGGTGGCCGGTTTCGCGCTGGGCGGCGGCTGCGAGTTGGCGATGATGTGTGATTTCATTCTCGCCGCCGATAACGCCAAATTCGGCCAGCCGGAAATCAATCTCGGCACCATTCCCGGCTCCGGCGGCACTCAGCGCCTCACGCGCTTCGTTGGCAAGTCCAAGGCGATGGAAATGTGCCTCACCGGTCGCATGATGGATGCCGCCGAAGCCGAGCGTTCCGGCTTGGTCAGCCGCGTGGTGCCCAAGGAACAGTTGCTGGATGAGGCAATCAAGACCGCCACCAAGATCGCGGAATTGTCGCGCCCGGTGGTGATGATCGCCAAACAGGCGGTGAACCGCGCCTATGAGACCACGCTCACGGAAGGCGTGCTGTTCGAGCGCCGCGTGTTCCACTCCACCTTTGCCTTCGAGGATCAGAAGGAAGGCATGGCCGCCTTCGCCGAGAAGCGCAAAGCCAACTTCACCAACAAGTAAGGCGCGGAAACAATGGCTCCCAAGGCGCGCGGCAAGAGCGCGGAAGCAGCGGAAACGGACGCGTCGGTGGCCCTGCTGCCGGCCGGCCTGCGCGATGTGTTGCCGCCGCGCGCGGATTGGGAGGCGCTGGCATCTGAAAGTCTGCTCGCCAGTTTCGCCGCGCAAGGCTATGCCCGCGTCAAGCCGCCGCTGATCGAGTTTGAGGAGACGCTGCTGGCTGGTTCGGGCCAGGATCTGGCTGGGCAGATGTTCCGCGTCATGGACCCGGTGTCACAGCGCATGATGGGTCTGCGTACCGACATCACCTTGCAGGTGGCGCGTATCGCCGGCAGCCGTCTGAAGCTGGCGCCGCGGCCTTTGCGGTTGGCCTATGCCGGCCAGGTTTTGCGCGTGCGCGGCACACAATTGCGGCCGGAGCGCCAATTCGCCCAGGCCGGTTTTGAATTGATCGGCGCGGCAGCGCTGGCGGCCGATGTGGAAGTGGCCTTGCTGGCGGCGGAAGCCGTGGCCAAGCTCGGCGTGGCGCATCTCTCGCTGGATATCACCCAGCCTTTGCTGGCGCCGGCGATCATGGCGTCTCACGGCCTGGAGCCGCGCCAGGCCAAGGCGGCGCGCCGGGCGCTGGATCGCAAGGATGCTGCCGAGCTGAAAGCCGCTGCCGGTGCCGCCGGACCCGATCTGCTCAAGCTGCTGTCCATCGCCGGTCCCGCACCGGCCGCGATCAAGGGGCTGCGCGCGTTGAAACTTTCGGCTGAAGCCGCCGCCATCGTTGCGGATCTGGATCAACTGGTGGCGCAGGTTTCGGCCGCCGCGCCGAATTTGCTGCTCACGCTGGATCCTGGTGAGTTCCGTGGTTTTGAGTATCACACGGGCATCAGCTACACGCTGTTCGCGCGCAATGTGCGCGGCGAATTGGGCCGGGGCGGACGCTATGTCACGCCGGCGGGCGAGACCGCCACCGGTTTCACGCTGTATCTGGATAGCGTCATGCGTGGCCTGCCGGCGATGCCGCCGCGACCGCTGCTCTATCTGCCGCACGGCAGCAGCCATGCCGTGGCGGCCAAGCTGCGCGCCGAAGGCCACAGCACCTGGGCGGCGCTGGAATCAACCGGCGCCGAGCCGCGCCAGGCCGCCAAGGCGGCGGGTTGCACTCATTGGTGGGATGGCAAAGCCATCCGCCCCGTTTAACCGTAAGGATTTTTGCGATGAGCAATGTGGTGGTGGTCGGCGCCCAGTGGGGTGACGAGGGCAAGGGCAAGCTTGTTGATTGGCTTTCGACGCGCGCCGATGTGGTGGTGCGCTTTCAGGGTGGCCACAATGCCGGCCACACGCTGGTGATCAACGGCAGCGTCTATAAGCTGGCTCTGCTGCCCTCGGGCATCGTGCGTCCGGGCAAGCGTTCAGTGATCGGCAGTGGCGTGGTGGTGGATCCCTGGGCGCTGATCGCCGAGATCGACAAGCTACGCGGCCAGGGTGTGGCGGTGACGCCAGAGAATCTGGTGCTGGCAGATAATGCCGCGCTGATCCTGCCGCTACATAGCGAACTGGATGGCCTGCGCGAGGATGCTGCCGAGGGTGTGAAGATCGGTACCACGCGGCGCGGCATCGGCCCGGCTTATGAGGATAAGACCGGCCGCCGCGCCATCCGCGTCTGTGATCTTGCTGATCCCGCCATGCTGGGGCGCAAAGTGGATGGCTTGCTGGCGCACCACAATGCCTTGCGCAAAGGCCTCGGTGCGCCGTTGGTGGACCGCGATGCCTTGCTCGCCATGCTGAACGAGATCGCGCCGAAAATCCTGCCCTATGCGGCGCCGGTCTGGCGCGAGCTGGATGAAGCCCGCCGCAGCCGCAAGCGTATTCTGTTCGAGGGCGCGCAAGGCTCGCTGCTCGATGTCGATCACGGCACTTATCCCTTCGTTACGTCGTCCAACACCCTGGCCGGTCAGGCGGCAGCGGGTTCCGGGCTTGGCCCAGGTGCGCTGAATTATGTGCTCGGCATCGTGAAGGCCTATACCACGCGTGTGGGCGAGGGGCCGTTTCCGAGTGAACTCAACGACGAGATTGGCCAGTGGCTGGGCGAGAAGGGCCATGAAGTGGGCACCAATACCGGCCGGGCACGGCGCTGCGGCGGGTTCGACGCCGTGCTGGTGCGCCAGACCGTGAAGCTGAACGGCATCCATGGCATCGCGCTCACCAAGCTCGATGTGCTCGATGGCCTGAAAGAAGTGAAGCTCTGCATCGGCTATGAGCTGAATGGCAAGAAGCTGGATTACTTCCCTTCGGCCATGAGCGATCAGGCCGGCCTGAAGCCGATCTACGAGACCATGGAAGGCTGGCAGGATTCCACGCGCGGTGCGCGCTCCTGGACACAGCTGCCGGGCGAGGCGGTGAAGTATGTTCGCCGCATCGAGGAACTGATCGGCGCGCCGGTGGCCTTGCTTTCCACCAGCCCGGAGCGCGACGACACCATTCTGATGAAGGATCCCTTCGAGGATTAAGGCAAACGATTGCAGGCTGGCATGCAAGGTGTTCATACCCGTAAGCCCTGCGCCGTGCTTCCCGCTTTCGCGTCACGATTGCCGGCATAAGCCGAAGTTAATCCAATATAAGCGGATGCTAACTTTTGTTCCTCTAGGGCACCATTAAAGTGCTAAGCAACAGCTTTGTTGATGCAGGATGTTGCGCACATGCTCAGGACCCAGCAAGCCCAGACTGACCAAACCTTCCATGACGGCATCGAAGGGCTGTGCGAGGCGATCTGCCTCGACGCGGTGGAAGTCGCCGCTGCCACCCGGGCCGGTATCTGGTTGTTCGATGATGATGGCGCCATGATTTGCCAGCGGCAATTCGATAGCCGTGAAGGCCATTTTCGCCAGGGGCTAGTGATTCCGCGTGCCGAAGCGGAAGTCTATCTCAAGGCCGCCAGCGCCGGTCTGGCCGCTGCCACCACCGATCTGGCGCCTGAACTCGATCTTGCCGCGCCGGGCGGTCAGACCATGCAGACCCGGCTGGATCTTTTGCTGGTTGATAGCCGCAATCAGCCCACCGCGATGCTCTGCTGCGAACGCGCCGAGCAAAGCGGCGATTGGCGTGATCGCGATGTGTATGTGTTGCGCAACCTGGCGCTGGCTGTGGCCGGCGCGATCCGCCGCTATGGCGAAGCGCCAGCGAAACAGGGCAGGGTCGAAACCGACGTTGATATCGATCCCGAGCTGGATGCGATCTTCAATGCCTGTGATCCCAAAGATAGTGGCTGGCGCCACTAAACTCAGCTGGATCAGTTCGTGGCGGTGATGCCGTCGCGAATCGCCGCGTCGCGCACGGCTTTCTGCACCTTCTCGAAAGCCCGCACCTCGATCTGGCGCACGCGCTCGCGGCTGATATTGTAGCGCGCCGACAAATCTTCCAGCGTTGCTGGCTCATCCGCCAGGCGGCGGTGCACCAGAATATCGCGCTCGCGTTCGTTCAGTGCCGTCATGGCACTTTGCAGCAATTTATGCCGCGCGGTGAATTCCTGGCCCTCGGCCAGGCGGGTTTCCTGGCTCGGGGTTTCATCCACCAGCCAATCCTGCCATTGCGAATCGCCGTCCTCGTCGCCGCGCAACGGTGCGTTCAGGCTGCCATCGGGCGCCGCCAGGCGGCGATCCATGGAGATCACTTCCTCACGCGCCACATCCAGTTGCTTGGCGATGGCCTCCACCTGATCCGGCGTGAGTTGGCCACCATCGATGGCCTTCATCTGGCCGCGCATGCGGCGCAGATTGAAGAACAGCTTCTTCTGGGCGGCCGTGGTGCCGATTTTCACCAGCGACCAGGAGCGCAGGATGTATTCCTGGATCGAGGCGCGGATCCACCACATGGCATAGGTGGAGAGGCGGAAACCCTTGTCCGGGTCATAACGCTTCACCGCCTGCATCATGCCGATATTGCCTTCGGCGATAAGTTCGCCCACCGGCAGGCCATAGCCGCGATAGCCCATGGCGATCTTGGCCACCAGGCGCAAATGGCTGGTCACCAGCTTATGGGCCGCTTCCACGTCACCGCGCTCACGCCAGGATTTCGCTAGCATGAATTCTTCTTCCGCCGGCAGCATGGGAAAGCGCCGGATTTCGCTCAAATAGCGGCTGAGGCCGGCATCGGCGGATATGGCGGGCAGGGTCAGGCTTCGTGACATGGTGGTTTCAGCTCCCCCGGCCGGGTTAGTCCCGGGCGTTGTGTCAGATGTGGTGTTTGGCTGGGCCATATTCAATATCTGAGCGGGGGAATGCGGCGGAAATGGGGCGTCAGACGCCGCTCGTCAGAATACAGTCCAATTTGTTGATCCGCATCACTATTTTAGTGAATTGTCATCCGGTATCCAGGGCCCGAAAGCCAGCCCGACCAGGATCATACGCACGGTTTCCGCCTCGCCCAGCGGCAACAGCACGGCCTCCAGATCATAATAGCGGTCGTCGTAATATTCCCGCCGCTGGCTGCGGCGCGGCACGCCGCCCTGTACCAGATTGGTATAGCTCTCCTTCAAGGCCGCAGCGAATTCGGCGCCCGGGAAATCCTCGGTATAGCGCCCGGTCAGATCCAGGCCGCTATGTTCCACCACATTGGCTCCGTGCAGCCGGTAGCGAAAGCGCAGCCCACCCTGCTCTTGCGGCTCCACATCCACCAGCATGACCCAGCCCAATATGTAGGGAAAATCCAGCGGATCGATATCCGCCCGGCTGGGCATGCTGCGGTTGCCCCGGCGCTCCAGCCAATAGGCATGCAGGCGGCGCAGGCGATCATCCACCAGGCCCAGGGCGGCAGCTTCATCATTCATGTCAGCAGTTTAGCCCAGGTTCTCTGGATTTTCTGCTATATTCTGCGCAGGAATGCGGTGGAAGGATGGCATGCGGATCATTGTCTGTCTTTTGCTCGGGGCCCTTGGCTTGGCTAGTGCCACCCATGCCCAGCCGCGCAAGGAAAGCCTCATCCTGCAAACCATTACCAAGGGCGCCCCGGCGCAGTTCCCGGCTGAGCTGTTCCTGCCTGCCGCCGGGGCCGGGCCATTTCCGGCCATGGTGATCCATCACGGCAGCGGCGGCATCAGCAACGAGCGGGAATATGCCTATGCGCGGGAATTCATCGCCATCGGCGTCGCCGCCATCGTGATTGATTCTTTCACCCCACGCGGCGTGAAAAGCACCGTAAGGGATCAGAGCGCCGTCACCGGTCTGGAATTCCTCAGCGATGCCATGGCGGCGCTGAAGGCAGCCGTGGCACATCCGGCATTGGATCCCAAACGCATCGGCATCACCGGCTTTTCCAAGGGTGGCACATCGTCGCTTTATTCGTCCCTGGAGGCCCAAGCGCGGCGCTTCGCGCCTAATGGCCCGCGCTTTGCCTTGCATGTGCCTTTCTATCCGGCTTGCGGCAACCATTACCGCGCGGTCGCCGGCACGGCTGCGCCGGTGCTGATCCTGATGGGCCAGAATGATACCTATGTCGGCACCGCGCCCTGCCTGGAGCTGGCCGAGCATATGCGCGCAGCCGGCGTGAAGGTGGAGACAGTGATCTATCCCGGCGCTGGCCATGGCTTCGATGCCGGCCGGCCCTACAATATTTCCGATGGTGAGAATTACAGCCGCTGCGTCTATACGGAACAGCCCGATGGCGGTTGGATCGAACGCAGTTCCGGCATCACCACCCATGGGGCCGGCGGCAAACCCATCGAAGGGGCTGGCGCCAAAGCGCTGGCGGCTTGCCGCAGCTATGGTGTGAGCGGCGGCATGGAAGCGAAAGCCAAGGCGGAATCGCTCACCGCTTTGCTCAATGCCGTAAAAACAGAATTGAGGCCTTAGGACAGCACAGCCAGCAACGCTGCGAAATCCGGCGGCAGTGGGCTTTCGAAGCTTAACGCCTTGCCGGTGACCGGATGCTGGAAACCCAGCTTGGCAGCATGCAAGGCCTGGCGGCGGAAGCCACGCAAGGCGGCTTCCGCCATGGGTTCCAGCTTCAGTGTTTTCAATGCGCGCGCGCGGCCATAAACCGCATCGCCGATCAGCGCATGGCCCTTGGCGGTCATATGCACGCGGATCTGATGCGTACGGCCGGTTTCCAAAATGCAGCGGATCAGCGAAGCGAAGGCATGCCCGCGGCCATCGTATACTGGCTGCTCCACGGCGTAATGCGTGATGGCGGCCTTGCCGGATTTCGCGCCTTCATTGGGGCCGCGGACCGCCATGCGTTTGCGGTCACGCGGATCACGACCGATGGCGCCCTCAATGCGGCCGCGCAAAGGATTGGGCAGGCCCCAGACCAGTGCCTGATATTCGCGCTCGATATCATGGGCGGCGAATAGTGCGCTCAGCCCCTGATGCGCCGCATCGGTTTTCGCCGCCACCAGCAGGCCCGAAGTGTCCTTGTCGATGCGATGCACGATGCCGGGCCGCTTCACGCCGCCGATGCCTGCCAGGCTGTCGCCACAATGATGCAGCAGGGCGTTCACCAGGGTGTGGTCGGGATTGCCGGGGGCGGGATGCACCACTAGGCCGGCGGGCTTATCCACCACGATCAGATGCGCATCCTCGAACACCACATCCAACGGCATAGCCTGCGCCTGCGGCTCGGCCGCTATCGGCGCCGGCGGGCGCAGCTCGTAGACTTCGCCCGGTTTGATCTTGCGCGATGGGTCGGTTATCGTCTCGCCGTTCAGCCGCACATGGCCTTCCTGGATCAGGGCTTTCAGCCGCGAGCGGGACAGCACATTATCTGCAGGCGCCAGCGCCTCGGCCAGATAACGGTCCAGGCGGGCACCGGCTTGGTCCGGCGGCACGGGTGGTGTGGCATTCATGGTTTGGGAACAGGCACGACAATGGCGGCGGAGCAGGAAACGGACCCGAGACTACGCTGGCTTAAGCCGCTCGTCATCGGTTTGAGCCTGCTGTTCGTCGCCCTGCTGCTGGCGGTGATCGTCGCCATGGTTACTGGCGTGCCGCAGCGCAGTGCCGATGCCGCCAAGTCTGGCGCCAAGCTGCCCTCTGCGAATCTGATGGAGCAGAGCCTGAATCTGCCGCGCAATAGCCGGGTGGCGGATGTGTTTGCCAGCGGCGAGCGTATCATCATCCGGGTGCGGCTGGCCGATGGCACGGAGCGGCTTTATGCCCTGCATGGCCAGACCCTCAGCCCCATCGGCATGCTCACCATGCAGGTGGAGCGCTGATGCAGGTTGTCACCCTGCCGCGCCCGCTCGCCAGTGCATTGGCACAACTGGCTGAAGCCGCCTATCCCCAGGAGGCCTGTGCCCTGCTGGTGGGCCGCCAGGCTGCCGTCACGCGCATCGTGCCGGCCGCCAATATTGCCAGTGAGCCAGCGCGCAATTTCGAAGTGGATCCAACCACGCAGATCCGTTTGCGCCGCCAGTTGCGTGAGACGCCCAATGGCGAAATCCTGCTCGGTCATTGGCACAGCCACCCGGAAGGCCGGGCGGAACCCTCGGCCACCGATGCCGCTATGGCTTTCGAGCCGGAACTGGTCTGGCTGATCTCGGCTGTGCAGGGCGGCAAGGCCAGGGCACCGGCGGCTTTCCTTCCCCAACCGGGCGGTGGTTTCATGCCGCTCATGCTGCAGATCATTTGAGGTAGTCGATGGATTTCCGTTCCGATAACGTCGCCGGCGCCGCACCGGAAGTTTTCGCCGCCCTGCAGGCGGCCAATACCGGCAGCGTGGCCTCCTATGGCGCCGATGCGATCAGCACCAGCCTGGATGCGAAATTCTCCGCAATCTTCGAAACCGAATGCCGCGTCTTTCCCGTGGCCACCGGCACGGCGGCCAACGCGCTGGCGCTGGCCGCCATCTGCCCGTCTCATGGCGCCATGTATTGCCATGAGGAAAGCCATATCCAGGTGGATGAATGCAATGCGCCGGAAGCTTTCACCGGCGGCGCCAAGATGCTCGGCTTGGTCGGCGAGAATGGCAAGATCGGCCTAGAGACCCTGGAACGCGCGCTCGGTATGGGCTGGCGCGGCTCGCAGCATAATCCGCAGCCCAGCGCCTTGAGCCTGACCCAGGCTACCGAAGCCGGCACGGTCTATACCCCAGCGGAAATCGCCGCGCTCAGCGATTGCGCGCATGGTCATGGCCTGCATGTGCATATGGATGGCGCGCGGTTTGCCAATGCCATCGTATCGCTGAATGCCTCGGCCGCCGATCTCACCTGGCGCGCCGGCGTGGATGTTTTGAGCTTTGGCGCCACCAAGAATGGCGCACTGGCGGCGGAAGCCGTGGTGTTCTTCAAGCCGGCTTTGGCCGAAAGTTTCCTGTTCCGCCGCAAGCGTGCCGGGCATCTCTTCTCCAAGATGCGTTTTCTTTCGGCGCAATTGGCGGCGATGCTGGAAAACGATCTCTGGCTGCGTCTGGCGCGCAATGCCAATGCCCGTGCGCAGCAACTCGCCGATGGCCTGATGAAGATTCCGGGCGTCAGTATCGCCTATCCGGTGCAGGCCAATGAGGTGTTCATCGTTCTGCCAGAGAAACTACGTCTTGCTTTCACCGCCGCCGGCATCCTGTTCCATCCCTGGAGCGAGGATGGCTCACTCTGCCGTTTCGTCTGCGCTTTCGACAAGACCGAAGCCGATGTGGCGCAGTTGCTCAAGCTGGCAGCCAGTTTACGCTAACAGCCAGGGCGGCTGCGGACTGAAGCGCTCGACCAGGAAATCGACAAAGCAGCGCACCTTTGCCGCCAGATGCTTGCGCGCTGGATAGACCGCATGGATCGGCCATACCAGCGGCGCCAGATAATCATCCAGCACGGTGACCAGGCGACCCTCGCGGATCGCCTCATGCACCATGTAATCAGAGATATAGGTGAGGCCGAGCCCTGCCAGCACCAAGCGATAGAGCGCATCGCCGCTATCCGATGAGGCAATGCCGGGCAGGGTGGTCATGGCCACGCTGCCATCAAGTGCCAGAAAGGGCCAGTTATTGATCAGCGGCACATTGCTGCTTTGCACGGCGCGATGGCCCACGAGTTCGGCCGGCGTGCGCGGTGTGCCATGCCGGGCCAGATAGGCCGGCGAAGCGCAGATCATGCGCTTATGTTCGCCCAGGCGGCGGGCGATCAGATTCTCATCGCTCACATGGCCTAGGCGGATGCCCACGTCATCGCCCTCGGCCACCAGATCGACGACGCGGTCGGTGAAGTTGATCTGTACCTCCACCTGGGCATGCCGTTCACAGAAATCCGGGATCAGCGGCACGATCTGCGCCATGCCAAAGCCATGCGCCACATTCACCCGCAGCAGGCCGCGCGGCACCCGCTCGGCTCCACCAACACTGGATTCCATCGCGTCGATATCGGCGGCGATTTCGCGCGCTTGGTCGTAATAGCCGCGGCCCTCGGCGGTGAGGCTGATGCGCCGCGTGGTTCGTTGCAGCAGGCGGGCGCCCAGGCGGTCCTCCAGTCGGGCAATCTGCTTGGAAACCGCTGAGGGTGTCATGCCCAGGGCTTGGGCGGCGGCGGAAAAGCCACCGCTATCCACCACCCGCAGGAAGCATTCCATTTCGGCCAGCCGATTCATGGTATTTATTCCAAAAATTCATTAATTAATGAAAATATTCCGTATTAATTCCTTCAAGTCAACGCCTTAATTTCCTCCTGCCACCCCAAACCAGGAGGTCAGCCATGACCCAGAACGCCCCCCGGATTACCCCCGAGCTTTACGATTATTACCGCACCCGTGCGCATCAGCTGCGTAATGAGGCCTTGCGCGACATGGTCAGCGAGGCCGCCCAGGCGGTGCGTGGCCTGTTCAGCCAGCCTGCGGCCCCGCAGCGCTGTCTGCGTTTCTGCAGCGCCGACCATCTGGTCGTTCAGTAACCCTACGCCTCCCGGTGCTTGTCCCCATCAGCTGGCCGCGCTAGCTGATGGGCAAGTTTCTGCGAGGAAGAAGATGCTGGAATTGCCCACTCTGTTTGTCAGCCATGGTGCGCCCACCACGGCCTTGGTTGACTCACCGGCGCGGCGCTTTTTGCAGGGTTTGAGCCAGGCTGTGCCGCTGCCGCGCGCCATCCTGGTGATTTCGGCCCATTGGGAGACCGAGCAACCCCGGTTGGGCGCGGCGGAAAAGCCCGAAACCATCCACGATTTCTATGGCTTTCCGGCCCCGCTCTATCAATTGCGCTATCCCGCGCCCGGCGCCCCGGCTTTGGCGGCCGAGATCGCCGCGCTGCTGACCAAGGCCGGTTTCCAGGCCGCCACCGATCCTGCCCAGGGCCTGGATCATGGCGCCTGGACACCCCTGCTGCTGGGTTTCCCCGCCGCCGATATTCCGGTGCTGCAGCTTTCCGTGCAGCCGGCCAAAGACCCCGCACATCATTATGCCTTGGGCCAGGCCCTGCGGCCCCTGCGCAGTCAGGGCGTGCTGATCCTGGCCTCGGGCTCGCTCACCCATAACCTGCGCGAACTGGATTTCCGTGGCGGCCAGAATGCCCCGCTGCAGCCCTGGGCCGGTGCCTTCGCCGATTGGGTGAAGGCGGCGCTGGAGCAACGCCGCGACGCGGATATGGTGGCCTATCGCCGCCTGGCGCCAGAGGCTCAGCGCAACCATCCCACGGATGAACATTTCCTGCCGCTTTTCGTGGCTCTGGGTGCCGCCACGCCGGGCGTGCCGGCAGAAGCCCTGCACCGCTCCATGGAGCTCGGCGCGCTCTCGATGGACAGTTACCGCTTCGCTTGAGCGGATAGCTACCGCTTCCAGTAAAGCGTCACCTCTGCCATAAGCGAGGGATGAGTCTCTACCGCGCCATCGCCACCGTGGGCGGCCTCACCATGGTGAGCCGTGTCTTCGGCTTTGCGCGCGATTTGATGATCGCGCGCTATCTTGGCGCCGGCATCGTGGCCGATGCCTTCTTCGTGGCTTTGCGGCTGCCCAATTTCTTCCGTTCGCTGTTTGCCGAGGGCGCCTTCACGGCGGGCTTCCTGCCGCTCTTTAGCGAAACCCTGGCGCAGGCAGATCGTGGCGCGGCAAAACGCTTTGCCGAAGCCGCGCTCGCCTGGCTGCTGGTGGCTTTGCTGCTGTTCACCGTGGCCGCGCAGATTTTCATGCCGCTGGTGATGCTCGGCCTGGCGCCGGGTTTCAAAGACGAACCCGTGCGTTTCGCGCTAGCGGTGGACTATACCCGCATCACCTTCCCTTATCTGTTGTTCATCAGCCTGGCCGCGCTTTATGGCGCTGTGCTGAATGGCTTGGGTCGCTTCGCCGCCTTTGCTGCCACGCCGATCCTGCTCAACCTCACCATGCTGCTGGCCTTGCCCCTGCTCACGCCTCTGCTCGGCTCGGCAGGCGCTGCTTTGGCCTGGGGCACGCTGGCAGCCGGCATTGTGCAATTCCTCTGGCTGGCCTGGTGGTCGGCACGCCCCGGCTTCGCCTTGCGCCTGCGCCTGCCGAAACGCGAGCCGCGAGTGCTGCGGCTGTTCAAGCTGGTGTTACCGGCGGCCATCGGTGCCGGTGCCACGCAGGTGAATCTGGTGATCGGCGTGATCCTCGCCTCTTTGCTGCCGGCCGGCGCGGTATCGTATCTGTTCTATGCGGATCGCATCAACCAGCTCACCGTTGGCGTGGTGGGCGTGGCGATTTCCACCGCTTTGCTGCCGATGCTCGCGCGCCATATCGCGCGGGGCGAGGAAGCGGAAGCCATGGCGCAGCAGAACCGGGCGCAGGAATTCGCCCTGCTGCTGGCGCTGCCGGCGATGGTGGCGCTGCTGGTGGTGCCTTATCCGATCATCTCGGTGCTGTTTGAACGCGGCGCCTTTGATGCGGGGACCGCGCGCGCCACCGCCGATGCGCTATTCGCTTACGCCATCGGCCTGCCAGCCTATATCCTCAGCCGTACGCTGACGCCAGGCTTCCATGCGCGGCAGGACACGTCCACGCCGGTGCGCATCGCTTTCGTGATCATCGCGCTCAATCTGGGTGCCTCGCTGCTGCTGATGCCCTGGCTTGGCCATGTCGGCCTGGCATTGGCGCCGGCCATCGCCGCCTGGATAAACACGGTGCTGCTTGCCTGGTATCTCTCGCGCCGTCGCCATTGGCATATGGATGCGCGGCTCAAAAGCCGCGCCTGGCGCATCCTGCTTGCCGCCCTTGCCATGGGCCTGGCGCTGTGGGGCCTCAATCGCGGGCTCGCGCCCTGGTATGGCTATGGCGAAGCCTGGCGCATCGCAGCGCTGGCCTTGCTGGTGGTGGGCGGTATCGCGGTCTATCTCGGCGCGGCGCTCCTGCTCGGCGCCACGCGGCCGGCGGAATGGCGCGCCCTGGCCCGGCGTGGCTGACGCCGCGCTTGACGAAAACCGCGCCAGCGGCGATAACCCGGCGTCTTTTTCCCCCCTTTGAGGCCGTTCCACCGGCTTCGCTTTTTTTCAGGGATTGATCATGGCCTTCCAACGGCGCATCTTCTCGGGCATCCAGCCCTCCGGCAATCTGCATCTCGGCAATTATCTCGGTGCGATCCGCA